>Ga0316197_10003813_pt1 | contig 10738 bp, 11 predicted proteins | sample OudBiesiAoxic_MG_FD_204939 | JGI IMG/M metagenome (GOLD analysis project Ga0316197, IMG submission 204939) | Coastal sediment microbial communities from Oude Bieten Haven, Netherlands - site A oxic | ecosystem: Environmental > Aquatic > Marine > Coastal > Sediment | place: Netherlands... | reverse complement strand
CATGTAAGCTAGCCTTAGATTTTCCCCATATCGAAGATTTTTTATTTTCTGCTTTGTTAAAAACCTTTTCAGAGGTCAATAACTGGCTATCCATCTCATAGAGTTTCACCCCCATTTTTAATAGCTTTTTTCGATACTTTGAATAACCCGCATGCACAACCATCACATCGTTTGACTTTAGTGAGTTGGTTAATATTTTAATTTCAATGCCACGTTCAATAAGCTCAGCAAAGAATGCAATACCTTCATCTCCGGGCACAAAATAGGGAGAAACAATAATTAACTCCTGTTTAACTGCATTGATGTGTGGTGCTAATTGCGGTGCAAGGTGATACTTTTCTTTATCTCTTGAGGCCGTTATTTTATTGGGATTATCAACAAGAAGATGAGCTTCTCCACTATAGACTTTTACATCATTGGACTGAATCAACTCCGCCAATTTATTCGCTTTTAACTCTTTTACATAATGATGGTCTTGTTTTGTTTGCAGCATTTCCTCTAACTGTAACGAAATAGAATCGATGGTTTGATCATCCCATTGATGATCTGATAACAGTTGCACAGGATAGCTAAGCGGATTATTCCAATACTCATCAAAAGAGCGAGAAACGGCCTCTACAATAGGTCCGGTTAATGCAACATCGAGATCACCAAAAACGGTATTATCATCGGCACCAAAGTAAGTATCACCAATATTACGTCCACCTAAAATGGTGATACTGCCATCAACCGTGAGCGACTTGTTATGCATACGCCGGGTAATAGCACCGAATTGAGTGACAAATTGAGAGTTTCTATTTTTTCCACGAATAAAGGGATTAAATAAACGCAGGTTAATATTAGGATGGCTACTTAATGCACTCAACATTTTATCTTTACCGTGCATATCCATATCATCAAGCAATACCCTAACCCGCACACCACGCTCAGCAGCTTGCCATAATGCAGCGGTTAATAAACCGCCACTTAAATCGGAGTGGTAGAGGTAATATTGCAGATCAATACTCTTTTGCGCAGCGTTGATCAATGAGAGACGCGCGACAAAAGCATCAACGCCATCATCTAATAACAGCATAGTCACCGCATCATCCGCTAAACCAGCTTGACGATTCGCATTGAGAACCTGCTTTTCTATATTGGTATTGGATGACTTTTCAAAGGCGTGACTTGCGACGCTTCTATTCTGAGGTAAGCTACTACAAGCAGTTAATATGAAAAAAAGTAATAAACAGGTTAATGACCGAAACATTTCAACTCCCTATGAAATAGTAAAAATGTGTACTTAATCCACGTATTGTTTAATGATCATATCCACGACCGTATCAATCACTAACTGTTGCTTTTGATCATCAGGAAAAGGCGAACAGTGCAGCATCTGCGGCCAAAAATAGAACCCTTTAATGACCGCAACAAACTGTTCACTAACAAACTCAGGATGGTTACTTTTAATGACACCATCTGTACACGCATCCACGAACCAAGTATTGATAGGATAAGTATATTGATCCAGTTTTTCCATTGTTGATGCAACTAAAGCAGGGTTATTAAGTGCTTCACGGATAAAGACTTTAGCACCCGCCATCACCTCTTTACTTTTCAGCAGCTTAATTTCTGCTTCAACTAATCTTTTTAATTGTGGTTTTATCGGTTTATTTTTTTCATATTTAAAGTTTTCAAACATGCATAACATGTTAACCATTTCAGAGGCTATCTCATCAAACAAGATTTCTTTACTGGTAAAATGATTATATACCGTACGCTTTGAGACACCCGCAATATGCGCAATATTATCCATACTCGCATGCTGAAAGCCTTTTTCTTGGAACTCTTGCATCGCTGCATCGGTAATCGCTTTTTTCTTCAATTGCGATCGCGTTATTTTAGGAGGATTCATTGCTTGTCACTTTAATAAAAATTATTTTCAACCATATTACACTAGCGAGTTTACTTTTTAAATAAACCCCAATAAATTACACTCGAGAGTTTACTTTGTGAGGTACTATGTTAAAAATCAGTATTACTTTAATTTTCTTGGTTTTATTTTTTTCAGTGATAGGAGGTTGTATGTCAACCAAATCAACAGCACAATCAACACCAAAGACAAAAGCCCATCATGCTGAAAATGGCTTTATAAACACAGACTCTGCAATGCCAGAAGATGCCTCTATGACAACAATGCTTTATCGCTTAATTGCAGAGAAGCGTGTTGACCCAAAGCCAACTGAAGCGATTCCAGTAAAATCCTTAACTGCCCAACAATTAAATACAATTGATCTTGATGAAGAAGTATTAGTACGTTTAGGTCACTCAAGTATTTACATGCAGTTAGCAGGGCAAAAAATACTGATTGACCCCGTATTCTCTGAACGTGCCTCACCCTTTTCTTTTATTGGCCCCAAACGCTTTCACCAACCGCCTATTAAGCTGCAGCAACTTGAAGCGATAGATCTGGTCATTATTTCTCATGATCATTATGACCACCTTGATAAATCAGCGATTAAAGAACTTAAAGATAAAGTGAAGCACTTTGTTGTGCCATTAGGTGTTGATCAACATTTGATTGATTGGGGGGTGGCAGAGCATAAAATCACCGCTTTAGACTGGTGGGAAAACGCTGAAATTCAGGGAGTAAAAGTAATTTCAACACCTACTCAGCATTTTTCTGGCAGAACCTTAACGGATCGTAATAAAACATTATGGAGCTCTTACGTGTTGCAATCAGCAACAAGTAACCTCTATTTCAGTGGTGATTCTGGTTACTTTTCCGGCTTCAAAGAGATCGGAGATCGCTTCGGTCCATTTGATATCACCATGGTTGAAACTGGAGCTTATGATAAAAACTGGCCAGGCATCCACATGACACCAGAGCAAAGCTTGCAAGCGCATTTGGACTTACAAGGGAAGGTGATGCTGCCAATTCATAATGGTACTTTTGATTTGGCGTTTCATAGTTGGTACGAACCACTGCAACGTATTAGTGTACTTGCAGAAGAGCAAGGAGTGACACTTGCAACACCGATTATGGGCAGTATCCTCAACATTCAAAACATTCCTCAAGGTATTGCTTGGTGGCATCAGGAAAAACAGATTGAGTCCGAAAAAGTGGTGATGAGTGAAGTAACTTCGCTATAAATATAAGCATCGCGGCGCTTAATTATGCATACTATCAACCACCTTTATTATTTTGATAATTTATTATGCCCCTAAAAATTAAAGAGAGTGACCTCTACCAACCCATTAAAAACTACCTTCAACCATTAGGTTTTGAGGTAAAAGGAGAGATTAAGGATTGTGATATTGTCGCTAAACGAGGCGATCAAGTGATCGTAATCGAGCTTAAATTGAGCCTTAATATCACCCTCTTATTGCAAGCTGTGGATCGTTTCTCTGTTGCAGATAACGTCTATATTGCAGTACCTAAACAGTGCACCATCTATAAGAAACAGGCTAAGCAGGTTAAAAAATTAATTAAACGCTTAGGCATTGGCTTAATTATTGTTGATGTTCAAAAAACAGCACAATACGTAGAGGTTGTGTTTGACCCACAGGATTACACTCCACGTAAAAACAAGCGCAAACAAAGTGCATTATTAAAAGAGTTTGAACAACGTATCGGGGATACACAAAAGGGCGGTTCAACACGTGCTAAAGCTGGATTAACGGCATACCGTCAACGCTGTATTCGTGTTGCACAATACTTACTGACGCAACCAACTGCAAAGGGTGCTGAAATAAAAAAGGCGATTGGTGAAGAGCAAGCAACACAATTTTTAAGTACTAACTATTATGGTTGGTTTGAAAAGGTTGAACGCGGTGTTTACATATTATCAGAAAAAGGCAAACAACAATTACCAGAGTGGATTAATAAAGATTATAAAGAGCATTAATCAAACAGTTTATCTTTAGTATAAAAAGGTTTCATGTGAGATATTGTTTGAGCTTACTTTTTAAATTAATGACATTAATTTACTAATATATTTTAAAAAAAAGGCGACCTTTAGGTCGCCTTTTTTAACGAAAGTTAGAATATCTACCTACGCGTTAACTTAATAGCACGTAACTGAGCAACTGCTTGCGCAAGTTGTGCAGTAACCATTGCAAAATCAATATCTTTAGTTGGGTTTGATAATTGCTCTTTAGCAGCACGCTGTGCTTCTTCTGCTTTCGCTTGGTCAATATCTTGACCACGAATTGCAGTATCAGCTAAAACAGTTACACCGCCCGGTTGTACTTCAAGAAATCCACCAGATATATAAATGACTTCTTCGCCACCACCTTGCTTAACCAATTGCACCATTCCTGGTTTAATTGCTGTTAGCAGTGGTGTGTGACCAGGCATAATACCTAGCTCACCCTCTTGACCAGATACTGATAAGTGCGAAACACGTCCTGAAAACAGAGACGTTTCTGCGCTAACAACATCTAAGTGTGTGGTCATTGCATTAGTCATAATAAACTCCCGCTATTACATTTTTTTAGCGTTTTCGACAGCTTGTTCAATTGCACCTACGTATAGGAACGCTTGCTCAGGAATATCGTCGTAATCACCAGCAATAAGACCTTTAAAGCCAGCTAATGTGTCTTTAAGTGGTACGTAAATACCTGGGTCACCAGTGAATACTTCTGCTACGTGGTAAGGCTGAGTTAAGAATTTCTCAACTTTACGTGCACGAGATACAATTTGCTTATCTTCTTCAGATAGCTCATCCATACCTAGAATAGCAATGATATCTTTAAGCTCTTTATAACGCTGTAAAATACCTTGTACGCCACGAGCAATATCGTAATGCTCTTGACCAACAACTAATGGATCAAGTTGACGTGAAGAAGAATCTAACGGGTCAATCGCAGGGTATAAACCCATAGATGCGATATTACGGTTAAGTACCACTGTTGCGTCTAAGTGAGCAAAGGTAGTTGCAGGTGATGGATCCGTAATATCATCGGCTGGTACGTATACCGCTTGGATAGAGGTAATAGAACCAGTTTTAGTAGAGGTAATACGCTCTTGTAAAACACCCATCTCTTCAGCAAGTGTTGGTTGGTAACCAACGGCTGATGGCATACGACCTAGCAGTGCCGATACTTCAGTCCCAGCTAGTGTGTAACGGTAGATGTTATCGATGAATAGAAGTACGTCTTTACCTTCATCACGGAAACGTTCAGCCATTGTAAGACCAGTCAGGGCAACACGTAAACGGTTTCCTGGTGGCTCATTCATTTGACCGTAAACCATTGCTACTTTTGATAATTCAGGTTTTTCAACGTTTACAACGCCCGCTTCCTGCATCTCAAAGTAGAAATCATTACCTTCACGAGTACGCTCACCAACACCAGCAAAAACAGACAAACCTGAATGTTTAAGAGCGATGTTATTGATAAGCTCCATCATGTTTACTGTTTTACCAACACCAGCACCACCGAACAGGCCGATTTTACCACCTTTTGCGAATGGGCAGATAAGGTCGATAACTTTGATACCAACTTCAAGTGTTTCATTTGATGCCGACTGCTCTTCATAAGAAGGTGCAGCACGGTGAATCTCATAATTCTCAGTTGATTCAACTGGACCACACTCATCAATTGGCTCACCCAATACATTCATGATACGGCCAAGTGTAGCCGTACCAACAGGTACTGTGATTGCTTTTTTTGTATCAGTCACTTCTAGACCGCGACTTAAACCTTCAGAAGCACCCATGGCGATACAACGAACAACGCCGCCACCAATTTGTTGCTGTACTTCCATAGTAAGGTTCTTTGCAGTCACGTTCAAAGCACTGTAAATACTCGGTACATTTTCTTGTGGGAATTCAACATCCACAACAGAACCGATAATCTGTACGATTTTACCTGAACTCATCTCTGATCCTCTAAAATCTAGTTTCAATTTATACCGCAGCCGCACCACCACAAATCTCAGATAGTTCCTGAGTAATTGCAGCTTGACGTGCTTTATTGGCAACAAGTTGTAAATCATCAATCAAATCACTAGCGTTATCTGTTGCAGCTTTCATTGCAATCATTCGTGAAACTTGTTCACACGCTAAGTTTTCAACTACCGCTTGGTATACTTGAGATTCTACATAACGAACAAAGAGGCTATCCAATAATGTCTTGGCATCACCTTCGTAAATGTAGTCCCATAGATGTGTAGCAACTGCTTCATCATCTTCTGCTTTTGGCAGCGGTAATAGTTGATTGATAGTAGGTTCTTGTACCATGGTACTTACGAATTTATTGTTCACTACATATAAGCGATCAACATTGCCTGTGTCATAAGCATCTAACATAATTTTCACCGAGCCGATTAAATCATCAACTTTTGGTGCGTCACCCAAACCTGTAGCTTGTGCAACAATATTAGCGCCTAAATTAGCAAAGAAGCTTGTTGCTTTAGAACCAATTACGGTTAAATCAACTTCCACACCAGCTTCGCTGTGTGCTTGCATCTCTTTGATAAGTGCCTTAAACAAGTTAATGTTTAAACCACCACACAAACCTCGATCACTTGAAATGACAATATAACCAACACGCTTTACTTCTCGTTCGAGAACGTAAGGGTGCTTGTATTCAAGTTTACCAAGTGCGATATGACCAATCACTTTACGCATAGTTTCTGCATAAGAAAGACTACTTTCCATACGCGTTTGCGCACGGCGCATCTTTGATGCAGCAACCATTTCCATGGCACCAGTGATCTTTTGAGTGTTTTTTACACTCGCGATCTTATTTCTAATTTCTTTATCGCCGGCCATTTCTAACTCCTAATTAATGCTTAATTAACGACTAATGCCGTTAATTAATTACCAGGTTTGCGTTGCAACGAAAGATTCAAGAAGTGACTTAAATTGCCCTTCAATGTCTTTGTTGTAATCACCAGATTCATTAATTTGAGCATAGAACTCTGCATGCTCATTTTTAGCGTAAGAGATTAAAGATGCTTCAAAGTCTAATACTTTTTCAACATCGACATCATTTAAGAAGCCTTTCTCTGCTGCAAATAGTGACAACGCTTGTTCAACAACTGACATAGGAGCATATTGTTTTTGCTTCATTAATTCAGTTACTTTTTTACCATGATCAAGCTGTTTACGCGTTGCATCATCTAAGTCAGATGCGAACTGTGCAAACGCAGCTAATTCACGGTATTGCGCTAGTGCAGTACGAATACCACCAGAAAGTTTTTTAATCACTTTACACTGAGCAGCACCACCAACACGTGATACAGAGATACCTGGATCAACAGCTGGACGTACACCATTATTGAATAACTCAGTCGTTAAGAAGATCTGACCATCAGTAATAGAAATTACGTTAGTTGGTACGAATGCAGATACATCGCCCGCTTGTGTTTCGATGATAGGTAATGCTGTTAATGAACCAGTTTTACCTTTCACTTCACCTTTAGTAAAGGTTTCAACGTAATGCTCGCTTACACGAGAAGCACGTTCAAGAAGACGTGAGTGAAGGTAGAAAACGTCACCAGGGTATGCTTCACGACCAGGTGGACGTTTAAGCAGAAGTGAAATTTGACGGTACGCAACAGCTTGTTTAGAAAGATCATCATATACAATAAGTGCATCTTCACCGCGATCACGGAAGTATTCACCCATTGAACAACCTGCATATGGTGCCAGGTATTGTAGTGCAGCAGCTTCAGAAGCAGATGCAACAACAACGATAGTATTTTCTAATGCGCCATGCTCTTCAAGTTTACGCACTACGTTTGCAATTGTTGATGCCTTTTGGCCAATCGCTACATAGATAGAGTATAAACCTGTCGACTTTTGGTTAATGATTGCATCGATTGCAATAGCAGTTTTACCTACTTGGCGGTCACCGATGATAAGTTCACGTTGACCACGACCGATTGGAATCATTGAATCGATTGATTTCCAACCAGTTTGTACTGGTTGATCAACAGATTTACGATCGATTACACCAGGTGCAATAACTTCGATAGGAGAGTAACCATCATTTTCGATTGGTCCTTTTCCGTCAATCGGCTCACCCATTGTGTTAACAACACGACCTAAAAGACCTTTACCTACTGGTACTTCAAGAATACGACCAGTTGATTTTACTTTTTGACCTTCTTTAAGATCAAGGTAAGGTCCCATTACTACTGCACCTACTGAGTCACGCTCAAGATTAAGTGCCATAGCAAAGCTGCCATTCGGTAGTTCGATCATCTCACCTTGCATACATTCAGCAAGGCCGTTGATGCGAATAATACCATCGCTTACAGAAACGATTGTACCTTCATTTCGCGCTTCGCTTACCGCTTCGAATTTTTCAATTCGTTGCTTGATAAGATCGCTAATTTCAGTGGAATTCAGTTGCATGCTAATTTCCCATTAAGATTGTAAAGTATTAGATAAACGCTTTAGTTGACCGCTAGCTGTGCTATCGATCACTAAGTCACCTGCAGAAATTAACATTCCAGCAATTAACGACTTATCAATACTACAATTTAGGTTTACTTTTCGTGCGAGGCGTTTTTCAAGCGATGTGCCTAAATCAGTTTTCTGTTTTGCAGTAAGTGCATATGCAGAAACAACGTCAACGTCGATCTCCATATTTTGTGCAGTTACTAATTCAGAAAAAAGCAAAGCTACGCGAGATAAAATACTCAAACGTCCATTTTCAGCCATTACTTTAATGAAGTTCTGACCGTGCTCATCGAGCTGGCCCTCACAAACACTAAGAAATAGGTTCACTAACTCAGTTGCTGTTTTTTCGCTTGTTAATAGTTCAGCTATAGCAGGATTATTTGCTACTTCAGCAGTGAACTGCAACATAGCAGTCCAACTATCGACACTCTTAGTTTCAACAGCAAATTCAAAAGCAGCTCTTGCATAGGGACGAGCTACGGTAGTCAATTCAGACATAAGCTCAATCCTTATAGTTCAGTGACCAATTTATCAATAATGTCGCTATTTGCGTCTTTATTAATAGAACGCTTAATAATTTTTTCTGCACCAGCAATTGCTAGAGTTGCCACTTGATGACGTAACTCTTCACGGGCACGATTTCGCTCAGCTTCAACTTCAGCTTCACCTTGCGCAATAATTTTACTACGTTCAGTTTCACCATCCGTTTTAGCTTCATCGACAATCTGTGCGCTGCGCTTATTAGCTTGTTCAATAATTTCAGCAGCTTGCGCTTTTGCTTCTTTTAATTGTTCAGAGACTTTAGCTTGTGCTAATTCAAGATTTTTTCCTGCACGTTCAGCTTGTGTCAGACCATCTTGAATTTTCTTCTGACGCTCTTCGATCGCCGCAATAAGTGGCGGCCATACATACGTCATACAGAACCAAACAAAAAACGCAAATGCGATTGCTTGGCCTAATAGGGTTGCGTTGATGTTCATAACGGCTCCTTAATAATATAGTTAATTAAGATCCGGTATTACGCAGGTAGTTGAGCTAGGAATGGGTTTGCGAATACAAAGAATAATGCAACACCAACCGCAATCATAGAGATCGCATCAAGTAGACCAGCTACGATGAACATTTTAGTTTGTAGAGCAGGACCTAATTCAGGCTGACGCGCAGTAGCTTCTAGAAATTTACCACCTAAGATAGCGAAACCAACAGCAGTACCGAATGCAGCAAGACCAATCATAAGTGCAACAGCGATAGCTGTAGAGCTGATAATAATTTCCATTTTTTTCTCCGAAATATTTTAAGTTATTGAAATTGATTAATAAATTTAGTTTTAAAAATTAGTGATCTTCATGCGCCATACTGAGGTAAACAATAGTTAACATCATAAATATAAAGGCCTGTAGCACGATAACCAAAATATGGAAGATAGCCCACGGCACAGAAAGTGCAGCTTGCGTCCACCAAGGCATCAATGCAATCAGAATAAAGATCAACTCACCTGCGTACAGGTTACCAAACAAACGAAGTGATAATGAAATCGGCTTCGCAATCAGTGAGATCGTTTCAAGTAAAAAGTTTACTGGAATAAATGCCCAATGATTAAAAGGTTGCATGGTAAGTTCTTTTACAAACCCACCCATTCCTTTGATCTTGATAGAGTAGAAAACAATCAGTACAAATACACTTAGTGATAAACCAAAAGTGATATTAAGATCGGTTGTTGGTACTACTTTCAGGTAAGGAACGCCTAATAGCTGTTTGGCGGCTTCAGGAATAAAGTCAACAGGAATTAGATCCATAAAGTTCATCAGGAAAATCCAGACAAAAATTGTCAGAGCTAATGGGGCAATCACTGGGCTACGACCATGAAAAGAGTCTTTAACCGAGTCATTAACAAACTCAACCAACATTTCTACGAAACATTGAAGTTTGCCAGGAACACCCGTTGTTGCTTTTCGTCCAATCTTGTAAAAAGCAAACAAGAATAAAACGCCTAAGCCAACTGAAAACAGGAGTGAGTCAATATGCCAAGTCCAAAAACCAGCATCCGAACATGCATGATTAAATGCAAATTCACCATCAACCGTACACATTTTTGCATTAGTAAGGTGATGTTGGATATATGCTGAAGAAGTTAATACTTCATCTTTAGCTGTCATTTTTCATCCCGTTATTATTGTAGAAAAAGAGAGGAGCTAGCCACTGCGACGCAACAAGCAATGCAAATGAAGTATAAAACGCAGATAGTGACAACGATCCATATTTCAAAAATATCACAAGTAAAATAACAGTGAAAAAAAGCTTTATAGCCTCTCCTGCGTAAAACCCCCTAAGTACTAACTTTG
>Ga0316197_10003812_pt1 | contig 10742 bp, 12 predicted proteins | sample OudBiesiAoxic_MG_FD_204939 | JGI IMG/M metagenome (GOLD analysis project Ga0316197, IMG submission 204939) | Coastal sediment microbial communities from Oude Bieten Haven, Netherlands - site A oxic | ecosystem: Environmental > Aquatic > Marine > Coastal > Sediment | place: Netherlands... | reverse complement strand
AAAGTACAACTTGCTGATAGCACATTGGAATATCGATACTCAGGTGGGTACAGCCAGCTAAACTATCGTTACGTTTCACTAGACTATATTGCTAACAATGTCGACTTTATCAGCGAAGATGATTATACATCCTACACACGTGAAGGTATTAGCCAGTTAGGGTTTATTACCGCTTATAACCTCGGCCGAAGTTGGAAACTGAATGGACAGTATTTCTACGATACCAACGAAAAAGTGAACCTAGAGTGGTTAGCAGGGGTCAACTATACCAGTGATTGTTGGTATATCGGATTCTCATACAGCAATCAACTCTATAGTTGGGATGAAATCGGGGTAGACTCACCGACATATGAACAAAACTTTACAGTGAATTTTGGTATTGTAGGTTTTGGCCAAACGATAGCTGGTGGTTCAGGTTTAGCCGGTGTCGATTCATCTAATGCCGCTTTAGGCTATAGTCGACCTTTCGCACTTGGAAATTAACAGTCTTGCCATTGAGCAATACGAATTTATTGGTATACATTAAATGAAAATGTGGAAACACACCCTAATAGTTGTTTTGTCTGTACTGTCAGCCTCAAGCATGGCGGCACCCATTGAGCTAGATAGAGTCGCGGTAATCGTAAATGATGGTGTCATATTACAAAGTGATATTGATATCGCGATCGTCACGCTTGAAACCAACTCGAAAAAAGGCAGCCAAGCTTTACCAGATATCGACGTATTACGTGAGCAGGTATTAGAAAAGCTTATAGTCGATACTATCCAGTTCCAAGAATCAGAACGCCTTGGGGTAAAGATCGATGACAACCGTTTGAATCAAGCGGTTCAAGAAATCGCCAAAGAAAGAAACCTAACGGTCGACCAACTACAAAACTCACTCACCGAAGATGGTGTAAGTTATGCCACGTTTCGAGAGCAAGTCAGGAAAGAGATCGCGATTTCCGAAGCTCGTAATGCGCTCGTTCGTCGTAGAATCAACATATTGCCAGCAGAAGTAGAGAGTTTATCTGAGCAACTCGCTACCGAGACCAACGCCTCTGTACAATATCGACTTCAACATATCCAATTGCGACTTGAAGAAGGCACCGACAAGCAAGCGCTTGAGAAAGAGGCCAACGATATTATTAAGAAGCTTGATCAGGGTGAAGATTTTTCTACCATGGCAATCAGCTACTCAAAAGGACCTAAGGCATTAGAAGGTGGTGATTGGGGATGGCTACGCAAAGAAGAAATGCCAACAATATTTGCGGATCAAATAACAACTCAGGCAAAAGGAGCGGTTATTGGGCCATTTCGAAGTGGTGTTGGGCTTCATATCATCAAAATCGCTGATACTCGAGGGTTAGAAACTGTCGCAGTCACAGAGGTTAATGCCCGACATATTTTGATCAAAACCTCGGTAATACTCAGCGATGAAGGCGCCCAAAAACAACTACAGAACTACGCTCGTCGCATCGAATCTGGTGAGATCAAGTTTGGTGAGCTCGCAGAGCAACACAGCCAAGACCCAGGTTCTGCGGCTAAAAATGGGGAGTTGGGTTACCAAACCCCTGATTTATATGTCCCAGAATTTAAGCACCAAGTAGAGATATTACCCATTGGTCAAATAAGTGAGCCGTTCAAGACCGTTCACGGCTGGCATATTGTTGAGGTACTTGATCGACGTGAAGTTGACAAAACAGATACAGCACTAACCAATAAAGCCTATAGAATTCTTTTCAATCGTAAATTCAATGAAGAAGCCTCAGCTTGGATGCAAGAAATAAGAGCCAGTGCGTTTGTTGAATTTATTGAAAATGACGAAGGTGAAGAACAATAATGTCGACCAGAAGAATTATCGTCACAGCGGGAGAGCCCGCTGGAATAGGCCCAGATCTTGTCTTAGCCTTATCGCAATCGGATTGGGCACACCAGATTGTAGTCTGTGCAGATAAAACCTTGTTAGCTCAAAGAGCAGCAGAGCTTGGGATCAATGTAACGCTTGTCGATTACGATGTCGCCATCGCGGTAAAACCCCAACAGGCAGGTTCACTGCTTGTTGATCATATTTCGCAAGCGGAACCTTCAGTCGCGGGTCAATTAAACGAAAAAAATGGCCACTATGTCTTAGCGACATTAGAACGTGCCAATAATGGATGTATGAGCGGAGAATTCGACGCTGTCGTAACCGGTCCGGTCCACAAAGGCGCAATCAACCGAGCCGGTGTCGCGTTTAGTGGGCATACCGAATTCTTTGCTGAAAAGTCGAATACTCCCTTAGTGGTCATGATGTTAGCAACAGAAGGACTGCGTGTTGCTTTAGTCACTACCCATTTACCTTTAGCTTATATATCAAAAGCCGTTACAGCAGAGCGGCTAGAGAGTATAATCCGCATCCTTCATGACGACTTGGTCAATAAATTTGCCATCAAAGCCCCTAAAATCTATGTATGTGGACTCAATCCTCATGCAGGAGAAGATGGATGTTTAGGAGATGAAGAGATCAAAACGATCACCCCAACCCTTGAAAAGCTTAGGGCAGAGTGTGATTTTGATTTAATTGGGCCGTTACCGGCAGATACCATTTTTAATGAAAAATATTTAGCAGACGCAGATGCCGTGCTTGGTATGTACCATGATCAAGTGCTGCCCGTGTTGAAATATAAAGGCTTTGGACGATCAGTAAACATTACTCTTGGTCTACCCTATATAAGAACATCTGTCGATCACGGTACAGCACTTGATCTGGCAGGAAAAGGGCAAGCGGACACAGGAAGTTTCCAAACGGCTCTTAAACACGCGATAGAATTAGTTGAAAAAAAACCTTTTGTTAATAAGGATCCTTTAATTGAGAGATAATAATGAGAAATGATGTCCACTTGGGACACAAAGCGCGGAAACGTTTTGGTCAAAACTTCCTGAATGACCCCTATATTATTGATGGTATTGTTTCTGCTATCAACCCTTTACCCGGGCAAAACCTTGTTGAAATTGGGCCAGGACTTGGTGCAATTACAGAACCCGTTGGGAAAGAGATCGATAAATTTACCGTTATTGAGCTTGATAGAGATTTAGCTGAACGTTTACGTAATCACCCCGACCTTTCGTCAAAACTGACGATTTATGAAGGTGATGCGATGAAATTTGACTTTACTCAGTTGATTAAACCAAACAATAAGTTACGTATATTTGGTAATTTGCCTTATAACATCTCTACACCATTAATGTTTCATCTTTTTAAATTTCATAAAGATATCCAAGACATGCACTTCATGTTACAAAAAGAAGTCGTCAATCGATTAGCCGCAGGCCCTGGTAGTAAAACATATGGTCGATTGACCGTAATGGCTCAATATTACTGCAAAGTTGTGCCTGTGTTAGAGGTGCCACCAACCGCCTTTATTCCACCACCAAAAGTAGATTCAGCCGTCGTTCGTTTGGTTCCTTATGAAGAAATTCCTTATCCTGCAACTGACTTAAAGTGGTTAGATAGAGTATGCAGAGATGGGTTCAACCAAAGACGCAAAACGGTTAGAAACTGCTACAAGCACTTATTAGATACTGAAACATTAGAAGCTCTAGGAGTCAATCCAGGTATGCGCCCTGAGAATTTAACCCTTGAGCAATTTGTCGACATGGCAAACTGGTTAGAGAAACATCACAGCTAGAATAAAAACAAAAACCCACAACGCTATTATCGACAATTGAACTATTGAGGTGAACATGGACGTTATTCAACCTTGTATCAAATGCCAAGTACACGCGAAGTACGTAGCAGAGCAATCTCAACCAGAACACAAACGGTACGTGTTTGCCTACATCATCTCCATCAAAAACCTAAGTAACCAGACAGTTCAACTCATTGGAAGACGCTGGTTAATTACGGATGCAGATGGAAAGCAGATGACAGTAGAAGGCGATGGCGTTGTCGGAAAGCAACCTTATATAAAGAGTAATGACGATTACACCTACACAAGTGCAACTGCAATAGAGACGCCTGTTGGTGTAATGCAAGGTCAATACATAATGAATGATGCTGACGGTACTGAATTCATCGTAGAGGTTGATCCGTTTAGCTTAGCTATTCCAAATATTTTAAATTAAAGAGTGTAATTACGTGGCAAACTACATTGTTGGTGATATTCAAGGCTGCTTTGATGAGTTACAACTACTGTTAAACAAAGCCAATTTCGATCCGAAACACGACACTATTTGGTTTGCTGGTGACTTAGTTGCCCGAGGTCCTAAATCCCTTGAGACATTGCGATTCGTTAAGTCTCTTGGTTCTGCGGCGATAACCGTTTTAGGTAATCACGATCTTCATTTACTTGCCGTTTCATTAGGGATTCACCCACAAAAGAAAAAAGACCGAACACTGCCCATATTCTCAGCACCAGATAGAGATGAACTTCTAGATTGGCTACGGCATCAACCGTTGATTGCTGAACATGACGAGTTTGTCGTTTGCCATGCGGGTATCTCTCCTCAATGGGATAGAAAACAAGCCTGTACAGCATCTAAAGAAGTAGAAGCTGAGCTCCAGGGGGATAACTGGAAATGGCTCATAGAAGAAATGTATGCCAACTCACCAGATTATTGGGATGATGATCTGCAAGGAATCGAGCGCTATAGGTACATTATCAACGCCTTTACTCGCATGCGTTTTTGCTTTACAGATGGCCGCCTAGATATGCTATGTAAGCTCCCACCTCAGGACGTCACCTCTAAAAAACTGGTTCCTTGGTTCAAGTTAAAACAGAGAATAAAATTGGATAAAACCATCTTATTTGGTCACTGGGCCGCTCTGTCAGGTTTTGAAAATAAACACGCGATAGGTTTAGATACTGGCTGTGTTTGGGGTGGCACTTTAACCATGCTGCGCTGGGAAGATAAAACCTTTTTCAGCCAAGATAGCTTAAGCTAATTGTCAACAACCACAGAGCAATTAGCTTAAACTGACGGATTAGGCCCTACTGTAAGTAGAATCTACGTCTCCAAAGGGGCACATTTTTCGAGAACGACAAACCGCATGTCATGAGCATTTTTTTCATCCGCTAAAAACGACTCCGAATAGGTCTCTTTCCACTCGTCTCCCCAATCAGGAAACTTGGTATCACCCTCTACATCTAATTCTATGTAGGTTAAATACAAGCAGTCCGCTTTTTCTAAACACGCCTGATAGATAGACCCACCACCAATTATCATCACTTCATCATGCTCAGTAACAAGCTCAACCGCTTGTTCAAGCGAAGTAACACAATCGACACCTTCTATCACTCGCGATGCATCACGACTAATGACAATGTTTTGTCTGCCAGGAAGAGGACGGCCAATAGAATCATAGGTCTTACGACCCATAATAATTGGCTTCCCCATCGTACATCGCTTAAACCAAGCGAAATCAGCGGGTAAATGCCAGGGCATTTGATTCTCTTTACCTATCACTCTGTTTTTCGCCATTGCGGCTATCATGCTAATTTTCATTTTATGATACTTCTCGTTTAAATCACGGATCTGCGTCGATAGAAGAGTAACCCTGGCATCGCTAATCCAATGGCAAGGCCTGCGATAATAAACATCGCTTTCAAAAAGTTCTCCATCAATACCGACACCAATTCAGGGGTATAACCTAAATGATTTATCTCTACTAATGCGATCATGGCTTTAAAAGCAAAGACACCAGGAACCATGGGTATTAATGCCGCGACAGTAAACACCTTTGGATGTGCCAAAAACTTTCGAGACCAATAGACACCAATCATACCAACGATTGTCGCAGCAAAAAAAGTCGCCCATTCTATAGGCACACCATATTGAAGCATCAGATACCTTGAACCATGTCCAATCGCACCACCAACCGCGCAATACTTTAGTGCTTTTTGTGGCACATTAAATACAAGAGCAAAACCGACTGCAGGAATAGAGGCAAAAAACATATCATTTAGAAGACCAATTATTATTTCCATTATCCTACCCACCCCCAGACGCCGACCAGCGTCATTGCACCAACGATACCTAAACAGGTTGCCAGTGTTAACAGACTTCCCATTACAAAACGGGCAATACCTATATTTATGTACCCCTTAACCATATCAGCAACAGAGTTGATCAATGGAAAACCAGGAACCAACATCAATACTGAAGATGCCATTGCTATAAAAGGGTGGTTACCAATACCATATACCATGGCTTGCGCGGAAATAAGTGTGGTGACAAAAGCCGTTACAGCAAAGTTAATTAAAGGGTTAAAGTGCCGATGACCGATCTCTTGTCTTACGATCATGCCAATAGCTGAGGCTAAAAAGGTTATCGAGACAATAGACCAATCACCTCCAGCCAAGTGACTAAATGATGCGCAAGATAGCCCTATCATTAGAACAACCAACCAACGATTATACCTAGCAGGACTGATCTTATTTAGTCTATCTTGTGCTAGAGAATAATCTAGTAACCCTTTCTCCATCATGATGCAGATACGTTGAATTTGAGTAACAACGCGCATATTTATGCCGCGATCTGGCGCTCGCCTTGTTGTCGTCATACAGCGATCATGAATAAATGTCGTCACGACAATTGAGTTAGCAGACAAAGACACTTCTACTTCATCAGCATCACTTGCTAACCCCATGCGTCGCATAATATCCGCAACCAGAGTACTTTCTGCTCCATGAGCCAACAACATCTGCCCTGCTTGAGCAACTAACCGAGAAATAGCGCGTTGCTTATCCTCTATACTCATATTTGTGTCCACTTAATGTCCTTATACTAGGGTCTGTTGATCTTTCGTGATCAAATTTTGTTCGAGATAAAAACGTTGTAATCGCGGTGAGAGGTTTGTGACCAACCCGTTATTTCCCTAGATTGGTATCATTTTATACCTACCTATTTTTCTAACTCGCCTATACGCTATATATTGCCTCAAAATTCAAACGTATAACATGATTTGGGCATAAAAAAACCGCAACATACTGTCGCGGTTTCATTGATAATGATTATTTTAGAGAACATTAGTCACGAACATAGATAACATGACCATCATCTATATCGTCGTCGTCGTCATCATCCCAACCATCTTCTGTGATAACATCTTTGCCAGATATTGCATCTTTATGATAATCGTCCCACATAAAGTCAACTTTATCTTCTTCAGTCAATTCAATCTTTTCTCTTGGAAGCGCATCCATGAAATTAGCGAGCTTATAACAAAGATCTTTGGTCCCGTTCTTGTTTACAGCCGAAATTTTGAAATACTCATCTTCCCATCCTAAAGCATCGACTATCTCTTGGATCTTCTCATTTGCTTCGTCTTCAGGAAGAAGATCAATTTTATTAAAGATCAACCAACGAGGTTTTTGCGATACTTTCTCACTGTATTGCTCGAGTTCGTCAATGATAGTAAGTGCATTCTGTACAGGATCACTACCATCAATAGGCAGAATATCAACCATATGCAATAGAACGCGACAGCGCTCCAAGTGCTTGAGGAAGCGAATACCTAGTCCAGCACCTTCTGCTGCACCTTCGATAAGCCCGGGAATATCCGCAACAACAAAGCTCTTTCCAGGAACAACACTCACCACACCCAAGCTCGGGATCAAGGTTGTAAAGGGATAATCAGCGACTTTAGGCTTAGCCGCAGACACTGAACGAATAAAGGTCGACTTGCCTGCATTGGGCAAGCCTAGCATACCTACATCAGCAAGCAGTAGCAGCTCTAATCGCAGTTCACGCACCTCACCTTTAGTGCCCATTGTCTTTTGACGTGGAGCTCGGTTCACAGAAGATTTAAAACGTGTATTACCTAGGCCGTGCCAACCGCCTTTTGCGATCATCACTTGTTTTCCGTGCTCAGCGACTTCACCAACGATTTCATTGGTGTGTATATCTACTGCACGTGTACCAACGGGTACTTTAAGAACTTTGTCTTGCCCACGCTTACCAGTACAGTTACCACCACTACCATTTTGACCACGTTCACCAGGATAAAAACGCTGAAAACGGTAATCAATAAGGGTATTCAAGTTTTCATCGGCAACCAGATATACGTCGCCTCCATCACCGCCATCGCCACCATCCGGGCCACCTTTGGTAATGAATTTTTCTCTCCAGAAACTTACAATGCCGTTACCGCCATCACCCGCTTCTACTTTAACAACCGCTTCATCTACGAATTTCATCTCTTACTCCGCACTGGGTGCAACTATCATCCTAAAGGGATGATAATAATTTTAGCAGATCCAACATCAATCAGATCGATCACCCAAGATCAATTACTATCTGCTCAATAGAACATAAAGAAAAAACTCTTTAGTCCAAGACATCTCTTTATTTATGTTCTGCTATAAATAAAAAACCCCGCCTAATCGGCAGGGCTTTTAAATTCAGCTTGAAACTAAAAATTAATCAGCTTCGATGCTTACGAATTTACGGTTTTTAGGACCTTTAACTTCAAATTTCACTTTACCTTCAGATAGAGCGAAAAGAGTATGGTCTTTACCGATACCAACGTTTGTGCCAGCGTGGAACTTAGTACCACGTTGACGAACAATGATATTACCCGCTAGAACTGATTCGCCACCAAAACGCTTAACGCCAAGACGTTTGCTTTCTGAATCGCGACCGTTACGAGTAGAACCGCCAGCTTTTTTGTGTGCCATTGTATATCTCTCCTAACTAAATTAAGCGCTAATACCAGTGATTTTCACTTCAGTGAACCACTGACGATGGCCTTGTTGCTTACGAGAGTGCTTACGACGACGGAACTTAACGATTTTAACTTTATCGCCACGACCGTGTTGAATCACTTCCGCAGTTACTCTACCGCCCTCAATAAGAGGAGCGCCAATAGCAATTTCTTCGCCATTAGCTACCATAAGAACAGTATCGAACTCAACTGTTGCGCCAGTTTCAACGTCTAATTTCTCTAAACGAAGGGTTTGACCTTCGCTTACTCGGTGTTGTTTACCACCAGATTGGAAAACAGCGTACATTTTTTACTCCGCTTTTTCCGCACAGCCTATGCAATTGTACGAGCATTTGGGGTGTGCGCTAAACTAATCATCAATAGGGCGCAGATTCTACGTGAATGTACTTCCTATGACAAGCCATATTTGTAAAAAAATGGCGAAAACATAATCGCCAAACAAAAGTGGGAGAATCATGCCTTTAGATGGTGTAATTTTCAATGTTTTTTAGTGTAATATTAGACAATTATTAGAAACAGATGCCCTTATGGGAACTGAACTCAGCCGGAAAGAAGATGGATTTTAAAGCTATCCAAGCACTTACTGCCAGTGACATGGTAAAAGTAAACGAAATAATTCAAGCTCAATTGAACTCAGAAGTAACATTAATAAACCAATTAGGTTTTTATATTGTTAGTGGCGGAGGGAAACGCATTCGCCCACTTCTTGCCCTTTTGTCGGCGAAAGCACTTGGATATCAGGGAAATGATCACCAAATGGCGGCAGCGTTTATTGAGTTTATCCATACCGCAACCTTACTCCATGATGACGTTGTTGATGAATCAGATATGCGTAGAGGCAAAGAGACCGCTAACATAGCCTTTGGTAATGCCTCTAGCATTTTAGTTGGCGATTATATGTATACTCGTTCTTTCCAAATGATGACAAGCTTAGGATCCTTAAAGATCCTTTCATTAATGAGTGAAGCGGTAAATGTAATTTCTGAGGGTGAAGTACAACAGTTGATCAACTGCAATGATCCTGATACCTCTGAAAAGAGCTATATGCAGGTTATATATTCCAAGACAGCTCGGTTATTTGAATCGGCCACTCAAATAGGTGCCATTCTAAACGACGCATCTGAGGACATTGAGCTCGCAATGCAGAACTACGGTAAATACCTAGGTACAGCATTCCAGTTGATTGATGACGTACTTGATTACACTGCTGACGGGAAAGAGATGGGGAAGAACGTTGGTGATGATTTAGCCGAAGGAAAGCCTACCCTTCCTCTTATCTATGCCATGCAAAACAGTAACGAGCAGCAAAGCATGATGATTCGTGAAGCAATAGAAAAAGCGAATGGTATGGAAAGGTTGGATGAAATCTTAGCTGTCATGCAAGAAACTGGCTCTCTCGAATACACCACTCAATTGGCCTATAACGAAGCAGACAAAGCTATTGCAGAACTTACTATCTTGCCAGAATCAGAATATAAAGACGCATTGATCGCCCTTGCCCATTTGGCTGTCAAAAGAAATAAATAAGACGCAGACCTAGAATAAGCCGATGTGTGAGTGAGAGAGATAGTAGAAGAGGATTTCCATCACCCTCTTCTATATTGTTCCTAATTTAAATATTGTCTGCTTTCTCTTCTCATCGATAGAATTGTCCTTTTCAGCCATCAAAGATATCAATCTATAGAAAACAATATCGAATATGGCCATTTGCGAGATTTGAGCAACACTGCTCATCACACCGAGATGCTCTTCGCTATAAAAGAAAGGAAGGGTCACATCAGAAACATCATTCAGAGTCGATTGACCACCTCGGGTAATCGCTATAACTTTACACCCTGATTTTTTCACGACCTCTACTCTAGAGACAATCTCTTCCGTTTCACCATTTGCACTCAATACCAATACCACATCTTTCTTACCTAATTGCCGAGCGAAACAATCTTGCAAATAACTGTCTGATTGGAAACATACGGATTTATTCAACTGCATAAATTTCTGCATGATATGAGACGCAACGACAGATGATGAGCCAAGGCTAAAAATAGCAACGGATTGT
>Ga0316197_10003811_pt1 | contig 10743 bp, 8 predicted proteins | sample OudBiesiAoxic_MG_FD_204939 | JGI IMG/M metagenome (GOLD analysis project Ga0316197, IMG submission 204939) | Coastal sediment microbial communities from Oude Bieten Haven, Netherlands - site A oxic | ecosystem: Environmental > Aquatic > Marine > Coastal > Sediment | place: Netherlands... | reverse complement strand
GGCGCGGAAGCGGCGTCGGCGCCACCCCAGGATCCTCGACTGCCGCGTCCGTCCCCCGCGCCGAGCGCGCGATGAGTGACCTCAGGTGAGCCGTCACCAGGTCGGGGTGCTCGAGCATCACCATGTGCCCCGAGTCGGGTATCTCGACGTAGTTCGCGCTGGGCACGGCGGCGACGATGTCGCGGCTGTGCCGCACGGGGGTCATCTGGTCGTGGGCCGCGCCGATCACCACTGACTCCACCGACGCCAACGAGGACAACGCTCGGCGGGTGTCGAGTGTGCCGAAGTGGGGCAGGAAGTCGGCGATCACCCCGACCGGAGTTGCCGCGATCATCGCGGAGGTGAACTCCACGAGCGACGGGGAGATGTCGCGGCGCGAGAAGGAGAACCGCTTGGTGAGCACGTAGCCGAGGTCGCTCCCGCTGCGCCGTACCGACTCGACGAGGTCGGCCTGCCGAGCCGCGGCGGCCAGCGCCGCCGGACCGAACCGATGCACGTAGCCGCTCATCTGAGCAGCCAGACCCACCTCTTGGCCGGTCACGAGGATGGCGCTCGTCGCCAGGAGGCCGACGCCGACGACCCGGTCACCGAACAGGTCGGGACGCTGCTCGGCCAGCGACATGACCGACATACCGCCCATGGAGTGCCCGACGAGAACCACGGGACCCGGTGGCAGCAGAGCATCGATCAGCTCACCGAGGTCGTGCCCGAGGCGTTGGATGGACGTCTCGTCACCGGGGGCGCGCCCCGATCGTCCGTGCGACCGTTGGTCGTAGAAGACCAGCCGGCTCATTCCCCTCAGGTCGCGGCGCTGGAAGTGCCAGCAGTCCTGGTTGAGGGCGAAGCCGTGGGCGAACACCACCGTCAGACCTGGCTCGTCGTCGCCGTCGACCTCGGCGTGCAGCTGCACCCCGTCGGTCACCTCCACGGCGTACGGAGTTCCCCGCAGCCCACCGAGCGGTTCGTTCGCGCAGGGGTCGTCGACACCCAGGGCCCGCCCCATCACGTAGCGCTCGGCACCGAAGCCAGCAGCAGCGCCCGCTGCCGCAACGACCCCCGCCACCCCCGCCTTCGCCACGGAGCGGCCGAGCGCAAGCCTGTCGACCATCAGGGACGGTCCTGCGCGTCGAGCCCTATGTAGCGGCGGGGCAACCGGGGGGAGATGCGGGTGACGATCTCGTAGCTGATCGTCCCGGCGGCCTCGGCCCAGTCCTGGGCGGTGGGCTCGTCGTCGCGACCGTCGGAGAACAGCACCGCCTGCTGACCCTCGCGCACGTCGGCGTCCCCAACATCGAGCACCACCTGGTCCATGCAGACCCGGCCGGCGACCCGGAACGTCTGCCCACCGACCCGGACCGGGCCGGCGCCCGAGGCGTGCCGGGGGACCCCGTCGGCGTAGCCCAGCGGCACCAGAGCGAGCCTGGTGTCGGTCGTCGTCGTGTAGGTGTGGCCGTAGGAGACCCCGTGACCGGCGGGGGCGTTCTTGACCAGTGCCACGTGCGCGCTCAGCCGCATCGCCGGGCGTAGGCCGAGCTCCTCGGACGTCGCGACGTCGGGGATGGGCGAGAGCCCGTAGACCGCCAGTCCGGGCCGCACCATGTCGAAGTGGGCGCTCGGCAGCGTCAGCGTGGCGGCCGAGTTGGCGGCGTGACAAACCTCGGGCTCCAGGCCTGCCTTCTGCGCGGCAGCCACGGCCTCGCCGAAGACGTCCAGCTGGGCCGCGATCGTCGGATGGCCTGGGGCGTCGGCGTAGGCGAAGTGGGTCCAGAGCCCGACGACGCTCAGCGCGCCCCCGGACTGGAGAGCCAGTGCATGCTCGATGGCGTCTCGCCAGTCGGCCGGCATGACTCCGCCGCGACCCAGGCCGGTGTCGGCCTTGAGGTGCACCCGAGCCGGTCGGCCGGTCTGACGGGCGGCGGCCGCGATCTCGTCGAGCTGCCAGGTCGCGTAGGCGGCGACGTCGACGTCCGCTGTCAGGGCCGCGGCGAAGTCCTCACCCGGAGCCGCAAGCCAGGCGAGGATGCGTCCGCCCACGCCTGCTTGACGCAGCACCAGCGCCTCGGCCAGCGCGGCCGTGCCGAGCCACGTGGCTCCCCCGGCCTGGGCAGCCCGCGCGACAGGAACCAGGCCATGCCCATAGGCGTCGGCCTTGACCACGGCCATGGTCTGCGCCGGGCCGGCCTTGGCCACCAGGGTCGCCACGTTGTCACGCACCGCGCCGAGGTCGACGCTGACCTGGGCGTGCGGGACAACGGGCGCGCTCACGTGCCCGATTCTTCCAGCCGCAGACTCAGCAGCGCATCAGGCACGGCAGCGAGGACGTCGGTGGCGCTCGGCGCGCCCGCCCGACCGGAAGCGAGCCGCCCGGCGCGTCCGTGGACGTGAGCGGCAACACTGGCCGCGTCGAGGGCCGTGAGGCCGCCGGCGAGCAACGCTCCGGCAATCCCGGCCAGCACGTCGCCCGAGCCGGCCGTGGCCAGCCAGGGCGTCCCGGTGACGTTCGCCCGCACCCGTCCGTCGGGTGTAGCCACGAGCGTGGTGGCCCCCTTGAGCAGCACTGTCGCGCCGAGACTCTCGGCGGCTGCTCGCACCGAGCCCAGTCGATCTTCTTCGATCTGCTCGCGAGCAGTGTCCAGCAGCCTCGCCAGCTCCCCCGCATGGGGTGTGAGCAGCACGTCGGAGGGCAGCTCACCGGTCACGGCCGCCAGGGCGCCGGCGTCCAGCACGCCGGGCACCTCGCTGTCGAGCAGCGGCGGGACGACGGTTCGGGCATGCTCGGGGTCCATCCCGGGACCTGCCAGCCACGCCTGCACGCGTCCGTCGGCGAGCACGGCCTGGGGACAGGCGTCTCGTACGCGGGCGGCTACCGACTCCGGTCCGAGCACCCGCAGCATGCCCGCGCCACTGCTGATCGCTGCCGAAGCCGCCAGAACGCTGGCTCCCGCATACCGCTCGGCCCCGACGTGCAGCCCGAGCACCCCTCGGGAGTACTTGTCGTCGAACCTGCCGGGTACCGGCAGCATCCTGGTCACGTCGCCGGCCTCGACCGCCTCGACAGCGGGCGGCGCGATGTGCGGGGCGAGGCCGATGTCGACGAGGCGCACCTCGCCGCACGCCGCTGCGGCAGGGTCGACCAGGTGACACACCTTGTGCGTGCCAAAGGTGACGGTCACGTCGGCAGTGACGTGCGGGCCAGGGGTCTTGCCGGTGTCGACCTCCACACCGCTCGGAAGGTCGACAGCCACGACCAGAGCCGACGCGTCCGCAGCGGCCTCTGCGAGCCGTTGGGCGCCCGGCCGCAGTCCCGGCTGCCCACCGATGCCGACGATGCCGTCGACAACCAGGTCGGCCCGTGCGATCTCCTCCAGCGCCTGGGCCTCGTCGACGATTCGGCCGCCCTCCGCACGCAAGGCGGCCAGACCGGCCTCGTGCACGCGGTCCGGGCTGAGCAGCATCGCGCGCACGGTTGCGCCCCGGCGAGCCAGCCGGGCGCCGGCGAACAGTGTGTCTGCACCGTTGTCGCCTCCGCCCACCAGCAGGACGACGCGGCTGTGGGTGACGCTGTCGACCAGCCGCGAGCAGAGCACGGCCAGTCCGGTGGCGGCGCGCTGCATCAAGGCGCCCTCGGGCACCTTCGCCATCAGAGCCGCCTCGGCGGCGCGCACGTCCGCGACGCTGTGGGCGCGGATCATCTCAGGACTCCAGCACGACCATGGCCAGGGCGACGCCGGCGTCGTGACTCAGGGTGAGGTGGATGCTGGTGACACCGCGCCGCCCACAGGCGTCCGCGACCGTTCCGGTCACCTCGAAGGTGGGTTGTCCGGTGACCTGGCTGCGCACGACAGCATCGTGCCACCGCAGCCCGGTGGGCGCACCGAGTGCCTTGGCCAGCGCCTCCTTGGCAGCGAAGCGCGCGGCCATGCTTGCCTGGCTGGGCGACTGCTCGCCGTCGGTGAGCACCCGGGCGATCAACCCGGTCGAGCGTCGTGCGCTGCGGCTGAAGCGGTCGACGTCCACGACGTCCACCCCGATGCCGACGACAGCCATCCTCCTGATCGCCTACTCGACAGTGACGGACTTCGCGAGGTTGCGCGGCTGGTCGACGTCGAAGCCGCGAAGCGCTGCCATCTCGCAGGCGAACACCTGCAGCGGCACTGTCGCCACGACCGGCTGCAACAGCGTCGCCGTGGCCGGGACGCGGATCAGGTGGTCGGCGTACGGGACGACGGCCTCGTCGCCCTCCTCGGCGATCACGATCGTCACTGCGCCGCGGGCCCGCACCTCTTGGATGTTGGACACGATCTTGTCGTGCAGCACGCTGCGTCCTCGTGGGGACGGCACGACCACGACCACCGGGACGCCCTTCTCGATCAACGCGATGGGGCCGTGCTTGAGTTCGCCGGCCGGAAAGCCCTCGGCGTGCATGTAGGCGATCTCCTTGAGCTTGAGAGCCCCTTCGAGCGACACGGGGTAGCCGACGTGGCGGCCGATGAACAGCACGGAGGTGGCGTCGGCGAGCTGGCGGGCGAGGTCGCGCACCGGCTCCATCGTCTCCAGCACCTGGTCGACCTTGGCAGGAAGATCGGCCACCTCGTCGAGCATGAGCACGACTTCATCGCCCCACTTGGTGCCGCGCACCTGCGCCAGGTAGAGCCCGACCAGGTAGCAGGCGACCAGCTGGGTGAGAAAGGCCTTGGTGGAGGCCACAGCGATCTCCAGGCCGGCGCGCGTGTAGAGCACGGCGTCGGACTCACGCGGGATCGTGGCGCCGTTGGTGTTGCAGATGGCCAGCACCTTGGCGCCCTGCTCGCGGGCGTGGCGCAGGGCCATGAGCGTGTCCATGGTCTCGCCGGACTGGCTGATCGCGATGACGAGGGTCTGCTTGTCGACGATCGGGTCGCGGTAGCGAAACTCGCTGGCCATCTCGACCTCGCACGGGATGCGGGTCCAGTGCTCGATGGCGTACTTGGCGACCAGCCCGGCGTGGAACGCGGTACCGCAGGCGGTGATGATCACCTTGTCGATGTCGCGGATCTCCTCGTCGGCCAGGCGCATCTCGTCCAGGCTGAGCCGTCCGTCGGAGCCCAGCCGGCCCAGCAGCGTGTCGGCGACGGCCTTGGGCTGCTCGGCGATCTCCTTGAGCATGAAGTAGTCGTAGCCGCCCTTCTCGGCGGCCTCGATGTCCCAGTCGATCGTGTACTGCTTGCCGGAGACCACGGAGCCGGCCACGTCGGTCAGGACGACTCCACTCGGGGTCAGGTCGATCACCTGGTCGTCGGCGACCTCCATCGCGGTGCGAGTGAACTCCATGAACGCCGACACGTCCGACCCGAGGAAGTTCTCGCCCGCACCCAGGCCGACGACGAGCGGCGAGTTTCGGCGCGCGGCCACAACTCGATGGGGGTTCTCGGCGGCCACCGCGACGAGCGTGAACGCTCCGGTGAGCCGGCGGCAGACTCGACGCATCGCCTCGGCCAGGTCGCCGCCGGTGTCGTCTTGCAGGGCGCCGAGCATGTGGGCGACGACCTCGGTGTCGGTCTCGGATGCCAGCGTCGTACCCGCCGACTCGAGCTCGGTGCGAAGCTCGGCGAAGTTCTCGATGATGCCGTTGTGGATGACGGCCACCCGGCCCGCCTCGTCGGTGTGCGGGTGGGCGTTCGGGTCGGTCGGCGGCCCGTGGGTGGCCCAGCGGGTGTGCCCGATGCCGGTGGACGACGCAGGCAGCGGAGTGGCCTGCAGCGCTGCGTCGAGGTGGGCCAGCTTGCCGGCGCGCTTGAGTGTGCTGAGCCGGCCGTCGTCACCGACCACGGCGATGCCCGCGGAGTCGTAGCCGCGGTACTCCAGCCGGCGCAGGGCGCCGAGCACGACGTCCACGGCCGGTCGACGTCCCGCGTAACCCACGATCCCGCACATGACGGCGAGCCTAGTTGGCAGCTGCTGGGCGCCCCGGTACCGAACCGGCGACAGCGCGTTCAGCGACGTATGAGCGATAGCCGGTCGGTGACCAGCGAGGCGATACGACCGGCGATCTGGGAAGCCTGGCCCTCCGAGGGCGCCTCGACCATCACCCGAACGACAGGCTCGGTGCCGGACGGGCGCAGCAGCACCCGACCCCGCCCGGCGAGCTCGGCCGATGCCTCCGCGACGGCGGCCGACAGAACGGCGTCAGTGACCACCTTGCTCCTGTCCACACCACCGACGTTCACCAGCACCTGTGGCAGCCGGGTCATCTGCGCCGCCAGATCGCGCAGCGGCTGTCCGGACGCCGCCACCTCGCCCAGCAGGTGCACCGCCGTCAGCAGCCCGTCCCCTGTCGTGGCGTGGTCGAGCAGCACGACGTGCCCGGACTGCTCGCCACCCAGGTTGTAGCCACCGGCGGCCATCGCCTCCAGCACGTAGCGATCCCCGACGGCGGTGTCGACGTAGGTGATCTGGTGCTCGCGCATGGCGCTGCGAAACCCCTCGTTGGCCATCACCGTGCTCACGACGGTGTCGTGGCGCAGCGTGCCGCGACGGCGCAGGGCGAGTGCGAGCACGGTGAGGATCTGGTCGCCGTCGACGAGGTTGCCGTCGGCGTCGACAGCCAGGCAGCGGTCGGCGTCGCCGTCGTGCGCGATGCCCGCGTCCGCGCCGACGCTCACGACCGCCTGCTGCAGCGCGTCGGGGTGGGTCGAGCCGCAGGCATCGTTGATGTTGAGCCCGTCTGGCTGGCAGTGCATGAGAACGACCTCGGCGCCAAGCCGCTCGAAGGCCAACCCACTGGTCACCGACGCCGCGCCGTGAGCGCCGTCCACGACGACCTTCATGCCGTCCAGGCGAGCCGGGGCCGTGGACACGACGGCGCTGACGTACTCGTCGATGGCCAGCTCGTCAGGGCGGATGCGGCCAACGGCCTCCCCCGTCGGGCGATCCCACGGCTCACCGATGCGTGCCTCGATCTGCGCCTCGAGGTCGTCGTGCAGCTTGTGGCCACCGCGGGAGAAGAACTTGATGCCGTTGTCGGGCATCGGGTTGTGCGAGGCTGACAGCATGACACCGAGGTCTGCCCCACGAGAGGCGGTCAGATAAGCGACGGCCGGGGTGGGCAGCACACCGACGCGAACGACGTCCACACCGGCGCTGGCGAGCCCGGCCACGACGGCAGCCTCGAGGAACTCACCGGACGCACGCGGGTCGCGTCCGACGATCGCGAACGGTCGATGGCCCGCAAAGATGCCGCGCTCGGAGAGCACGTGTGCGGCAGCGACCGACAAGTCGAGCGCGAGCTCGGCCGTGAGATCGACATTGGCCAGGCCACGGACGCCGTCCGTGCCGAACAGGCTCACCGCTTGGAGTACTGCGGAGCCTTACGGGCCTTCTTGAGGCCGGCCTTGCGACGCTCCTTCGCGCGCGGGTCGCGGGTGAGGAAACCCTGCTTCTTCAGCGAGGCACGGTTGGCGTCGAGGTCGATGCTGTTGAGCGCGCGCGCAACACCGAGGCGAAGCGCGCCGGCCTGCCCGGACGTCCCGCCGCCGTGGACACGGGCGATGATGTCGTAGGCGTCGTCCTGGCCGAGCTCGACCAGCGGCGAGAGCACAGTCTGCTGGTGCACCTTGTTCGGGAAGTACACGTCGAGCGGGCGGCCGTTGACGGTCACCGTCCCGGTGCCGGGCACCAGACGGACGCGGGCGACGGCCTCCTTGCGGCGGCCGGTGGCCTGACCCGGAGCGATGATCCCGCTCACGCGCTCCTTGGAGGTCTGGCTGGTGTAGCTGCCGCCCTCGATCGGGGCGTCCGTGCCCTCGGCGGTGTCGGCGATGATGCTGGCGTCGGTGGTCACAGAAACCTCGTTCGTCTGGGTCATGGCTACTGGGAGACCTGCGAGATCTCGAAGGGGACCGGTTGCTGGGCCTGGTGCGGGTGCTCCGGGCCGGCGTAGACCTTGAGCTTGGACAGCATCTGCCGGCCGAGGGTGGTGTGCGGGAGCATGCCCTTGACGGCCTTCTCGACGGCACGCCGCGGGTTCTTCTCGAGCAGCTCGACGTAGGACGTGGCGCGCAGGCCGCCCGGGTAGCCGGAGTGGCGGTAGTCCATCTTCTGGTCGCGCTTGGCACCGGTCAGAGCGATCTTCTCGGCGTTGACCACGATCACGAAGTCACCCGTGTCGAGGTGCGGCGCGAACTGCGGCTTGTGTTTGCCGCGCAGCAGCGTCGCGACCTGGCTGGCCAGCCGGCCCAGCACGACGTCGTTGGCGTCGATGACGTACCACGTCTGCTCGACCTCGCCCGGCTTCGGGGTGTACGTGCGCACAGTTGTCGGCCTTCGTTGTCGTAGATGATGAAGACGGGAGGGATCCTGCCTACCTGCACCGGACGACGACGTCCGGTCACGGCCTTCCAGGATACGGCAGGCGCGTCCGACCGGTCAAAACGCACCCGGTGGGACTCGTCCCCCCGGCCCCGTCGGAAATGATCACGTTAAGGACGCGTCTTGGGGGTTCGCGGGGCTTAGAACCCGCGCGAACCCCCCACTGACCATCTTTACGTGATCAATTCCGGCGGGGGGGTGGGGGTGGACGGGGGGAGCACGCTGGACGGGGCGGTGCCGCGGCTGCGTGCGCCCGGTTCGTCCCAGACTGGTTCGGACGTCTCGACCACCGTTCCGTCGGAACGGAACACCACGTAGCGATCGAAGCCGCGGGCGAACCAGCGGTCGTGGGTGACGGCCACCACGGTGCCGGTGAAGCCGGCCAGGCCGCGCTCCAGAGCCTCGGCCGAGACCAGGTCGAGGTTGTCGGTCGGCTCGTCCAGCAGCAGCATGGTGGCGCCGGACAGCTCGAGGAGCAGGATCTGGAACCGCGCCTGCTGGCCACCCGAGAGCTGGTCGAAGCGCTGCTCGGACGCTCGGGCGAGCTCGTAGCGGTCGAGGACGCGCGCGGCCTCGTGCTGGGGCATGCCGGCTCGCCGGTCTTCCCCGCGGTGCAGGATCTGCAGCAACGTGCGGCCGGCCAGCTCGGGATGGTCGGGCATCTGGGTGAAGAACCCCGCGTGAACGCGCGCTCCGAGGCGAGCGACGCCCGTGTGCGCGACGGCGTCGTCCCCAGCCAGCAGCCGCAGGAAGTGTGACTTGCCGGTGCCGTTCGCGCCCAGGACGGCGACGCGCTCGCCGAACCAGACCTCGAGATCGAAGGGGTGCGTTAGCCCGGACAAGGCCAGCCCCTCGCAGACGACGGCCCGCTTGCCGGTTCGCCCCCCGGCAAGACGCATGGTCACGCGCTGATGGACCGGCACCTCCAGGGGTGGGCCGGCGGCCTCGAACTTAGCCAGGCGCGTCTGCGCGGCGTGGTAGCGACTGGCCATGCCGTCGCTGTTCGCCGCAGCCTGCCGAAGGTTGAGCACCAGACGCTTGAGCTGCTCGTGCTTCTCATCCCAGCGCCGCCGCAGCTCGGCCAGCCGAGCGAGCCGGTCGTCACGGGCCGCGGCATAGCCGTCGAAGCCCCCGCCGTGCGTCCAGGCCGTATTGCCCGCCGCTCCTAGCTCAAGGGTCACGACGCGGTCGGCAGCCCTGGCCAGCAGCTCACGGTCGTGGCTGACCAGCAGCACCGACTTCGAGGTCTCCCGCAGCCGGCCCTCGAGCCACTGCTTGCCCGGCACGTCGAGGTAGTTGTCGGGCTCGTCCAGCAGCAGGATCTCCGCGTCCCCCCGCAGCAGTGCCTCGAGCATGACGCGCTTCTGCTCCCCGCCGGACAGCGTCGACAGGTCGCGGTACTGCGCAGTGCGGAACGGCGCGCCGAGGGCAAGGGTGCAGACCTCGTCCCAGAGGACCTCGATGTCGTAGCCCCCGGCATCTCCCCAGGCCGCGAGCGCATGGGCATAGGCGATCTGCGTGGCTTCGTCGTCGTGCTCCATCATCGCGAGCTCGGCCTCGGCCAGAGCGTGTGACGCCTCGCGCAGCGGGACGGGCGACACCGCCAGGAGCAGGTCGGCGACCGTCTGGGCACCTGGCAGATTGCCGGCCACGAACTGTGGCATGGCCAGCAGAACGCCGGTGCGGGTCACCGCCCCCTCGTGTGGGGCGAGGTCGCCGGAGACCAGCGCGAGCAGGGTGGTCTTGCCCGCCCCGTTGGGACCCACCAGTGCCGTCGTCGTGCCGTCGCCCACCCGGAAGGTCACCTCGTCGAGCAGCGTCCGTCCATCGGGCAGCACGTAGCCGACGTCGTTGAGCTCAACGTGTGCCATGGCGCACCGCCAGCACCCGGTAGCCGCGCTCGCTGGCGAATCGGGTTGCCTCGTAGCCCTGGTCGACGAGCCAGCGCGCCAGCGAGTCCGAGCCCAGGTTCTTGGCCACGACCAGCCACGCCGTGCCGTCCGGGGCGAGTCGGGGCAACCAGCGCAGCAGCATCTCGTGCAGGGCGGCCTTGCCGATGCGGATCGGGGGGTTCGACCAGATCTCGTCGAAGGTCGTCTCGCCCGGCACGCCGTCCGGCTCGGCCGTGTGCACCCGTTCGCCGAGCCCGAGTGCGCGGGCATTGGCCGCCGTCAGGTCGAGTGCACGGGGGTTCACGTCGACCGCCCAGACCTGCGCAGTGGGCAGCCGAGTCGCCAGCACGCACGCGATGGGGCCGTAGCCGCAGCCCAGGTCTAGCAGCCGCTCCCCCAGCGGCATGGGTGCTGTGCGCAGCAGGACGGCGGTACCGGGGTCGAGCCGGTCCGCGGAGAACACCTGCGCGTCGGAGGCAAGCTCGTAGAAGCGTGCGTCCATCCG
>Ga0316197_10003810_pt1 | contig 10745 bp, 7 predicted proteins | sample OudBiesiAoxic_MG_FD_204939 | JGI IMG/M metagenome (GOLD analysis project Ga0316197, IMG submission 204939) | Coastal sediment microbial communities from Oude Bieten Haven, Netherlands - site A oxic | ecosystem: Environmental > Aquatic > Marine > Coastal > Sediment | place: Netherlands... | reverse complement strand
CACGCCATTGGCCTATCCATATAATAACGCCAATACCTGCGGTAAATCCGACAATAACAGGGGCCGGTATAAACTTGATAATCGAACCCATCTTCGTTAGGCCAAATATAAACAATATGATACCGGCCATGAATGTCGCAATCTGTAATCCTATAACGCCATGTTCACCGGTAATACCAGACAAGATGACGATGAAAGCCCCGGTGGGACCTGCTATTTGTAGCCTGCTACCACCAAATATAGAGACACAGAATCCAGCAACAATGGCGGTGTAAATTCCTTGCTCTGGCTTAGCACCTGAAGCAATCGCAAATGCCATTGCCAACGGCAACGCAACAACCCCTACGATGACACCTGATAAAACGTTATTTACCCAGTATTTTTGTTTCAGTAGTCCCGCTGTATATGCTTCTTTTAACGCTATCATTATTTAACCTTAACACTGCAAGCTCCCTCTAAGTTAGATGGGCTTGATCGGATAGCGGAGACTATAACAGTAAGTAAGCTATAAAATCTTGATCATAACCAATTAATTATATGTATTTTACAATGCAATTAGATGCTTATAAGTGTGTTATTCCCTAGCCTCTTTTACCATTTTAATTGACCGTTCTACGATTAAAATAAGCGAGTCCCTTTGCTGTTGATAGGTTTCGATTGGGTCATCATTGGATTCAACCTCAAGACAACTAGCATGAAGTGTATTCATTCCCATGGAGCCCGCAGAGCCCTTTAGTTTATGTGCTAACTGTTTCACTAAAGCAGGATCTAGTTCAATCACAGCCTGGTCAATTTGCCTGATGATCTCCAGACTGCTTCGTTCAAATAGCTTTATTAACTCAAGCACTTTTTCTACACCTAGTACTTTGCAATCTTCATCTAATACATGTAAATCGACCAGCTCTTGATGCGCTTCTGCTTCAAAGGGAGGCTGTGGTCGTTGAAGCGTTCGCCCCTTTAGAATCGATTGCACAAGAATAAGTAATTTGCTTTTATCTAACGGCTTAGGTAAATAGCCGTCAAACCCCGCTTTCAGATAGCCCTGCACCTCTTCATTGAACACATGAGCAGAGATGGCAACCATTGGAATACGCTTGTCTACGTTGCTATGAGAATCGGCCTCTATTAATCGCAGGTCAGCCAAAAGCTCTACACCATTGCAATCGGGTAAATTGATATCTAACAAGCCAATATCAAAGTATTGCTTCTTAAACAGAGCTCTTGCTTGTGCTCCATTTTCTGCAATAACCACATCGTGCCCATTATTGGTGAGAAAGCCTTCTGCAACGAGGCAGTTCACAGGGTTGTCTTCGACCAATAAGATCTTAGCAACGAGGTTGGTTTGTTCTTTTACCACTGTCTTCGGTTTGATTACCTCTAATGAGACTTCTAGTGGGATAGAAAAGCCAAATACACTGCCTTGATTGAGTTCAGACCCTACCTCTAGAAGTCCTCCCATCGCAGTGACTATTTTTTGACTAATCGCTAAACCCAATCCGGTTCCACCTAATTTGGCTTTTGCATTGCCAACCTGAGTAAAGGCATCAAACAGTTTCGATTTATCGTATTCTGATATACCTACCCCAGCATCGATAACACGAAAAAGAATACGACCAGAGTGACGCGAATCCTTACTGACATTAACGCTCACGTCCCCAGTTGAAGTGAATTTTATAGCATTGCTTACAAGATTATTCAGTACCTGAGTTATTCGTGTCGCGTCGCCTAACCAATAGCCACTGACTTCCTTGTCGACGTTCATTGAAAAACCGAGCTGCTTCTCTGTTGCTTTACTCTTCTGAAGTTGGTACACGTCAGTCACGAGAGCGAAAAGGTTGAAAGGTGCTTCGCGAATTTCCAAAAAACCCGCTTCAATTTTAGAATAATCAAGCACATCATTTAGAATGCCTAACAGGGTATTACCACTACGATTAATTACATCAACATATTGTTTTTGTTTGTTATTTAAACGTGTCTCATCCAATAACGTCGCCGTACCAAGCACGCCATTCATCGGAGTTCTAATCTCATGGCTCATAGTAGAAAGAAAGGCGGTTTTAGCTCGGTTTGCTTGCTCTGCTTCGATCCTTGCTTGATTATGTTTCAAGACTTCCTGGTTGAGTTTCTCATTTGCCATTCTAAGCTGTTTCGTTCGCTCGGTAATGGTTTCCTCTAGATGTGCTTTATGATCTTCTAATTCATTTTTGGTCACAGCATCACTGGCTGCGACGATTTGAAGCTGTTCAGCGGTATCTCTAGCAATAACGATAGCTTTACCCATTTGCGCCAGTTCGTCGCTACCTTTGACATCAATATCGAACGCCAAATCACCATTGGCTACTGAACGAATCGCATCTGAGTAGATGTGCAATTTCTTGACGACCGAGAGATACACGACATTCCAGAGAATAAAACTTACCGCCACTAACCCAAGCAAAGAAAGGACAATCAACGACCATTTTGCGTACGTTAACGTTTCGCCTAACTCTTTTATCGCCAGCGCTGTGTCACTATTTGATTCATCTACCAATAAACTCACTGTCTTATTCAGCTCTGACAACTGCTTTAGGTTTAGAACCATCAAATTTTCCGCATTTTGTCTGTTCTCATAACGCAGATCTAGATTATCAAACACCTCTTTTCTTTGTTCTAACTTGCCGACGAGCACTTCCATCTGCCTAGATCGGGTGGGGTCTTCCACTGACAAAATACGACGTTTAATGATGTCGATATTATGTTCAAATTCAGCTCTCAGTTTTTGTATACGCGAGGAGTCTGTTACGGCTCGAGCTTCCTCGATGTGAGCCAGCATCTGAAACGCGAGTAGGTGCAATTCATGTAACCGCTCAGATAAATCTAAATCGACTTCGATTAGATTATCGAGCGCTCTGTAGACCGTTTCATTATCTTGTTTCTCGATGAGATTATAAATATTGGTGATATTAGCAACAGCAATAGTGCTGGTATTCAAAACCTGAGTTCGAGTTAGAGTTTCTAATTCAACCGCCAGTTGGCGCATCTCTTCTACTTGCAAAATAATGACGTGATCTAAAAGTAATTTTTCTTCTACTACGACACCCAGTTCTACTATGGTATCTATCACATTTTGCACTTTGCTTTCTAGTCGCTCTAATATCGCCACGTCAAATGGTTTGTCTCCAAGAAGCTTGATTTTATCTAATAACTTTTCTAGTTGAGAAAATAACAGTGCCCCAGCCTGTTGCCTTTCCCTTTCTGTTTGAGCATTAGATAGCACCCCTAAAGACGACAATATTTTGGAGCTTTGTTCTGACACTTCTCTTGCCTGAATCATCGCAGGAACCGACGAGTCAATCACTTGCTTTTCTGTTTCAGCGACAAAGGAAAAACCCGAAGCACCAATTACTACCGCTAAAATTAACAGACTTGCCATTGAAGCAAAGGACAGCAGCAATTTTCTACCTATACTGGCTGACGCTAATAACATATTTTGAGCCTTAAAATGAATACTTCCTTACTTATACGCAATAGGATATATTTTGCTAGGTGAATATCAATAACCTATCCCACTATCTATGAAGTCGTGCTTGAGAAAATTACCTATTAAAATTACAGGCCTATTACTAGGCTTACTAAGCACGTCAAGTTCGGCTCTAGCGACAGAGAAAATTTGCGCTATTTACCCACACCTAAAAGACTCCTATTGGTTATCTGTAAACTACGGCATGGTAAACGAAAGCGAACATTTTGGCATCGACTTGAAAGTTTTTGAATCTGGTGGATACCCCAACGTTAATAAGCAACGGCAGCAGTTGATTGGTTGCCGTGAATGGGGTGCTGATGCGATAATACTAGGCACCGTGGCACCACAAGCCTACATGAACCAGATAGCAAAGCTCATTGGCGATATCCCACTATTTTCAACGGTCAATAAGCTCGTTGTAGGCGAACAAGATAAACCTCAGTTTAAGGGTTCTGTCGGCGTAGATTGGTATTGGATGGGATATAATTCTGGTCAATACCTCGCAGAGAAGCATCCATTGGGTTCTGGAAAGGTTAACATTGCTTGGCTTCCTGGCCCCAAAATGAGTGGCGGAACCAAGCCTAGTAATCGAGGCATGTATGACGCAATTAAAGATTCTGATGTTTCCATCATCAATACATTATGGGCAGATAACGATAAAGAACTACAACGAAACCTTGTACAACAAGTTCTTGAGCGAACAGATGTTGACTATATCGTTGGCAGCGCAGTCGCAATAGAAGCGGCGATAAGCGAAGTACGAGCCGCCGGAAAGGGAGATGAGGTAGGGCTTATTTCAATCTATTTTAGCCATGGCATCTACCGAGCACTATTGCGTAACAAAGTCCTTTTTTCTTCAACGGACAAAATGGTACTGCAGGGACGGCTATCGATTAGGCAAGCACATGCCTACCTAAACGGTGAACCATACAATCAAAATCAAACGCCACAAATTGAACCACTGACGGCGAGTTCATTAAAAAAAACGATCATACAAGATTCACTATCGCCTTCTGAATTTAGACCCATTTTTTCAGTTTCTAGCGAAGATAACTGACCTTGTAACGACAAAAAACGAATGCAGTTAACAGAAACTGATTTTGTCAAAATTACTTATTTAATCGATTGTAATAATATGGAATAGCAAATGAAAACAACAACTAGAACCATTCCGGCACACAAGCACATCGCGCTTGTTGCTCATGATCATTACAAACCTGAGCTATTGCGTTGGGTGGAAGAAAACAAAGACAAACTTCAGAGCCATTTTCTTTATGCTACGGGTACAACCGGCAGCATGTTAAGCAAAGAAACCGGCCTAGCAATTAAGAGTATGATTTCTGGCCCGATGGGTGGAGATCAGCAAATAGGCGCTCTGATTTCTGAAGGTAAAATCGACATGCTGATCTTTTTTTGGGATCCGCTAAATTCCGTTCCGCATGATCCAGACGTGAAGGCCTTATTAAGAATTTCTAGCGTATGGAATATCCCGGTAGCAACCAATCGAGCGTCCGCAAAATTCTTATTTGAATCTAGCTTGCTCGAACAAGAAGTTGTTATCGAAATTCCAGATTATCAGGCGTATTTGGCCGAAAGAACCTAGCAAAAAGGGAGCGTATCGCTCCCTTTTTATTTTGCTCAATACCGCTAACATCTCTATCAACTATTTGTGACTCCAAACCGCCATTTCATTGCCGCTAGGTTCTATAAAGTGAAAACGTCTCCCACCAGGGAACTCAAAGATATCACGATTGATTACACCACCTGCCGCCTCAATGTCGGACAAGCTTTTGTTAATATTTTCACTATAAAAAACAAGCAATGCTCCCCCTTTCTCTTGCACCGAAACGCCTTGGGAATAGTAGAAGCCTCCCATTAAACCATCACCTGAGAACGCCACATACTCTTCACCATAATCTTCAAAAGTCCAATCAAACACACGACTAAAAAATGCTTTGGTTTTAACAAAATCTGTCGCAGCATATTCAATATAGTTGATGCTGTTGTGCCTAAGTTCAACATGGTTTGACATGATTCTCTCCTTATTAACTTTTCTTGATAACTGGGTAGTTATCACTAACCAGTTCGTTGACAAAAGAAGAAGCCTGAGGACCATGAGTGATCCATAGCTTTTCTTTTGCTCGTGTCATCGCAACATAGAACAGACGTCGCTCTTCCGCATCAGGGTAATCGTCACTTCCTTCACAAAGAACCAAATTCAAATGCCTTTGACGTTGGATTGCTGGAAACTGTCCCTCATCAACAGAAAGAACAAATACATAGTCCGCTTCTTTACCTTTACTGCCATGGCAGGTCATAAATTCTAATTTTAAGTTATAAAAACTCTTTTTCCACTCATTAAATAGTTCAGGTTTGTGATAGTGGTTTCGTCCCAACAATAACACGGTCTTTTCTTGCGTTACTTTTCGATGAAGTTGATCAAGGATCGCTTCAATGCGTCTATTTGAGCAAATAGTGACTGATTTCTGTTTTTGTACAAAATGGCTGTTTAGTTCTTTATCCAGTTGATTGGGGTTTTTCTGAATAAATCGATTAGCGACCTCTGCAATCATTGAATTAAATCTGTAGGTAGTATCTAAATAGTGGACCGAAGAACTCGAAAAACGCTCGGCGAACCCGGTTGTTAGATCCACATCGGAACCTGCAAACTGATAAATTGATTGCCAATCGTCTCCCACAGCAAAGAGCGTCGATTGCATCTCTCCTTTCTTATTGGTGCAAAGTGCGTCAATAAGTGCGATACGGTCTGGTGATATATCCTGATACTCATCAACCATAATGTAACGCCATGGCGACAAAAACTTACCTTTCACTACGTACTCTGTCGCGCGTGTGATCATGGTATAAAAATCTATTTGATCATTTTCTTTTAACATCTGTTGCCATGCAAGGTAACACGGCCAAACCAATGAAAGCTCACTATTCAGCCTTGGATACTCACGTTGGTCGATCAACTTTTGCTGCAGTTGCTTCTTAGATAGGTGTGTACTGCACAGCTGATCCAGTTGATTCCCGAGCCAGTTAATTAGTTTCAAATTTTCTGATTGACCAGATAATTCTTCATCACCTTTTAAGTAAGCTATCGGCCAAACTGAAAGGTGTTTCCGCCACCGTTTCAAATTTGTGTCAGTTTGCCAATGGCTTTTTAGCCAATCGCTACACCATTTCAGCTTGCGTTTTGGGTCAGTCGAAAATGGGGACAGTTCAACAGAACGTTGTTCTACTTTAGTGATGATGCTAAGCCCAAGTTGATGGAATGTATCCACTGTCACATCCGACGCACCGGATCCAATTTTGTCTCTTAAGCGTGCCTCCATCTCTTTTACCGCATCTTTGCCAAACGCCAACATAAGAAGTTGATTGGGCTGAGCTAAGTGGCTCTGCAACAAATAAGCGATACGTGCAGTTAAGACACTGGTTTTACCTGTCCCAGCCCCTGCAAGCACGAGGTTATTATCATTATTAAGTAAAACGGCATGTTGTTGAGACGCATTCAGAGGCGACGATTCAATCTGAGAGAACAAAACCTCCCAGTTTACCCTCTCAGTCTCAAGCCAACGTTCATTTCTATCGTCAACCAGGCGCTCTACATCCGTCAGCCACGACACAATATCTTTCATCGAGTTTGGCATTCTTTGTGTTGCCTCATCGATTGATATTCTCATCTCTCTAAGCTGAGTAAATACGTTTTCTCGCCAGACATACACCTCAGAGTCGGGTAAATAAGCCGGTTGTTTCTTTAATAGACTTAAACTCTCTTTCCATTTTGGAATATGCTCTCTGAGATGTCTGCACTGCTCAGAGTGCCACTCCTTATAAGTACGCACTGCGTAATTGGCAAATGCCTTACATTCGCCCCAAGGTAACCCTTGCACAAGCCAAGCGGTTGAAGTGTCTTCTACAGAATGGGCATGGAAAATCAAGGTCCCCCAAAGAAGACCCCGTTGCAAGGTGACGTCGCCACTCCATACAGCAAATGGGATTCTTTCTTCTGTATTGCAGGATGAAATAATTAGGTAATCATCTTCAATCAATACATGGCTGTATTCTTTTTGGACAAAAAACTGAGCGTTCTCAGTCGCCTTTAATTCCATAACCTATACACTCTTAGATAAATCAAATACTTTCAAGCTGAAATAATACAACTATTTTCTCTTGAATAGCTAACCAAGATGAAAAATTGAATATTGTACCAAGAAAAATTAATTCATTTTTTCATTGATTTATTGTGCTATTCAAGCAAAATCTTATTTCCGAATGATCCTCTATAAAGAACCTTATTTTTGTGCCTTTTTTAATCAATGTTAAACGACTATGGGTTATTCCCGCGATTAACCATAGCGTCCTTATACTCATCACTTTACTTGGGGTTACGATCCCTTGTTGGTACTTTCAGATGCAGACATTCGCAACACCACTGATTCTGGGTGTGATTGCGGCTGCTTTAGCTGAATCGGATGACAATTTCAAGGGCAGAATTAAGGCACAAACGCTAACCCTGCTCTGCTTCGTTATCGCCACATTTTCAATCGAATTTTTATTTGACTACCCAATATTTTTCGCGATTGGTCTTTTTACGTCCTCTATTGGATTTATAATGATCGGCGCTATAGGGCCGAGATACGCAAAAATAGCTTTTGGTTCGCTTCTCATCGCCATCTACACCATGTTAGGCGCTCACGAAAGTATTAACATCTGGCAGCAACCTTCACTACTTCTTACTGGTTCAACATGGTATTTTCTGAGCTCTACCGTTTGGTATAGCATTGCACCATTACGACCAGTACAGCAAAGCCTAGCGGCCGTATTTACGCAACTTTCAAACTATTTTGATGCGAAAAAGCATCTATTTCACCCGAATATCGATCTGATCCCACAGCCTTTTAGAATCCAAGAAGCAAGGCTAAACGTAAATACAGTCGAGGCGCTGAACAATTTTAAGCAAACCATTCTTTCCCGCTCTAATCGCGGCATTGTAGATGGACCTAGCGACCGTTTCCTTAAGATCTACTTCCTAGCCCAAGATATCCATGAAAGGATAAGCTCTAGTCATTATCGATACCAAGATTTGGCAACAAGTTTTATCCATTCAGACATCATGTTCCGCTTTAAATACCTAATCGATATACAATCCAAGTCTTGTGCAGAGATAGCGTTTTGCATTAACTCTGGTAAAAATTATGAACATAGTGCGAACGCGAATCGTGCACTTGAAGATATTCAACGCTCAATTGAATATCTCGAATCGCAGAAAGAAAGGCAACTCGACCCACTTTTAGAGCAACTTAATTATCTTTTTAAAAACCTTTCTACTATCGAAAAGTTGCTATCAAACGTGAGCAACCCTGACGCCATCAATCGAGAAAATGACGATATTCTGGATGACACCGATGCCCATACTTTTAAAGAGATGTGGCTGCGGGTAAAATCTAACCTCAACCCCTCATCACTACTCTTTCGGCATGCTATTCGATTGTCTATTGCTTTGACTTTAGGCTACGGGATCATTCAATTGTTCGATATAGAAAGAGGTTACTGGATATTGCTTACAACACTGTTTGTATGCCAGCCAAATTATAGTGCGACAAAGCAGAAATTAACATCTCGAGTAGTCGGAACTTTGGCGGGATTATTAATAGGTGTTGTACTGCTATCGCTGTTCCCCTCATTGCTGAGTCAATTGGTTATTATCGTTCTGTCTGGTGTCGCCTTCTTTGTGTTTAGGCTCAATAATTACAGCTATGCCACTGCCTTCATAACTATCTTAGTCTTATTCTGCTTTAATCAATTAGGTGAGGGATATGCTGTGATATTGCCGAGGTTAACAGATACTATCGTTGGTTGCTTACTGGCTGTAGGTGCGGTCACTTATATTTTACCTGATTGGCAATCTAAAAGATTACATGGTGTTATGGCCGAATCTATCTCAGCGAACAAATTCTATCTTGCGCAGATTATCGGCCAATATAGAATAGGAAAACATAACGATTTGGCCTATCGGATTGCGCGACGTCAGGCCCATAATCAAGCGTCATTACTCAGTTCTGCCATCACCAATATGTTAGTCGAACCGGGTAAATATCGGTCGTCCGTCGACGACAGTTTTAGGTTTTTGACCTTAAACCACGCTCTTTTAAGCTATATATCCGCTCTTGGCGCCCATAGACAGAGAATTTCTGACAACTCCACACACCTGTTAATTTTAGAAGCTCATCGAGAAATACATGGTGTGTTAGATGCTCTAAATACTCAATTGAGTAACGATTGCGAGTCGCTGATAAATCAGAAAAACTATAGTCATATCGAAGGCAAACTTGCGGAGTGGCGGAAAGACGAAGAAGGGTCAGCAAGAATGGTTTTACAACAACTGCATTTGATTTATCGAATGTTGCCAGAACTACAATCTTTGGCCAACAACTTTGCCAATCGCAGTAAAACTCAACAATGATAATTGTACACATTGTCAGCAATATTCATTCTCACACGCATAAATCGTCTATATTTTAGCCTAAGTAAGCGCGTAATTTTAACATTTACCTGATTACTCCTGACATTGCTCGCACATTAATAACCATCTACCGTACTATATTACCTACGGTAGATGGAGAATTCCCTACACAAGGATAGGTGGAATGAGTAAGCAGTCATGACAGGTATACGTTAAAAGTAAGTGTATAGGAGAGATAGAATGGGCCAGAAACAATTTGAGGAATTTCAGACTCGTGTAGAGTTGCTGTCTCCCCAACAACTCAAAAAATTGCAAGATGATATAGAGTCTAAACTTGAAGAACGTAAAGAAGAACCTTTGGTCACCGCTGAAGAGCTTGATCTTATCTCTAGCTTATTTCGCTGATTCTACTTTTTTCGCTGATTCTACGTTGTTAGTATAATTGGTCCTTCGTTATTTATATCCTCATTAAGCCCTAATAATTTGTAACTATCACCAAACACGATTATCCTTTAAGTACGAACTAAGGAGAATATGATGTCTGTGTCATCGATAAACTCTGGTTACCAACTAATTCAACATTCCCAAGCTCTTTCCGACGAAGCGGCGAGCGAAATAGCCGACTCTAAAAAACTAAATGATCTCGAATTTAACAAAATAGATAATAAACAGATGGACGTTTTTAAAGAAAAAGCCTCACCATCTACTGAAGATTCTCTCGTGAAACTTCAACAAGCTAAAACCTATAATCAAGCTGGTGCGAGCTTAATCCAA
>Ga0316197_10003809_pt1 | contig 10746 bp, 13 predicted proteins | sample OudBiesiAoxic_MG_FD_204939 | JGI IMG/M metagenome (GOLD analysis project Ga0316197, IMG submission 204939) | Coastal sediment microbial communities from Oude Bieten Haven, Netherlands - site A oxic | ecosystem: Environmental > Aquatic > Marine > Coastal > Sediment | place: Netherlands... | reverse complement strand
AATTTTACTAACTTCTTGTAAAGTATTAGATATTCCATCCGAGTATGCATCCTCAATTACTTTAGGTGCACTTTTTACTATTTCAGTTATCTCATTCACTAACATTTACCTCCATTCGCCTAACGCCGCAATAACACGTTTATTACTACTACGACTTAGCTGAATTTTACTGCCTTACACACTGAAACCAAAGACAAACCTACAACGCCGAATGTAATAAATCGTGTTGATTGCTTTGTTATAACGATTACGCTGTAGCTTCCATTTTGCCTACCACTTTGTTCAACACTCTTGGTATTGCTGATTGATTTAAACTATCTGCGTCGAAAACATGAGAGTTGACACTTTGAAATAAACGATGAAAATCACTCTGTTTAGTGATAATTACACGAGGTAAATTATATCCCTTCTCGTTAAATTGGTCTGCTGTAATATCAATAAGGTAACCATCACAAATAAGCCATGCATGAGATTGATTTTGGTTATCACCGAGCCCAACACCACAAACATAGGTTGAACTTTTATTATGATATTTACTTATATAAAGAGCCAATAAATCTGTGGCATCTCCGCAACAACCTCTTGGAAATCCAGAAGAATGATAAAAGCTAGACATTGAATCAAAATCTGATTTTTCAAATGAATCTAAAACATCACGGATCGTATTAATTTCTAATTTTAATTGTTCATCCATTAGGAACCTCCTTATTCAAACAACGTTATAACGCCGCAATAACACGTGCGAACGCCTTAATTACCAAACCAATTACACTCCAAACCGCGAATGCCGAGTGTAAATAGCATCGTGTTGATTGCTTTGTTATACGAGCCTTACTTTCGCTCCGTTTAAATTGGTAAAGAACTGATTTACCAAGATTTACTGTAAACTGAGTTTAATTAGACTGGCTCAATTAAGCGAGCAAAATATCATTTCAACGACAATAACTGTGAAACGAAACAATCCTTTTTTCTTACACCATTTGTACGATTTGGTTTCAACAAGTTTGGAACTGATAAACCAAATATCCTAACCACAATTGGGATTGAAAATTCTACGAGGAAAACACTGATACAGGCTAAAATGAGGCATAACCAAAGAACAATTGAAGCGTAAATTAGTTTCTGAAACGCCTGAATTTGGGGCAATAATAGTTCAATGCCGAACCTGATGAAACGAACAGCAAAAGGCAACAAAGAAAAAGGAAAACCACCCTACTTTCACACCTAAAAAACTAATGGTTCAATCGCAGGACTGAACCAAAAAACTGCATTCTCAGAGTTCGTATAACGCCGCAATAACACGTTTACTACGACACAGACTTAGTTGAATTTTACTGCCTTAATCACTGAAACTAAAGACAAACCTACAGCGCCGAATGTAGTAAATCGTGTTGATTGCTTTGTTATATGATTTTTCTAACCACTACGTGACAAGCTTTACTATTATGCCCTGTCATCGTTTGATTATTAACAATAATAGACTTTTCTAGTACAGACCCATCAACTATATTTTCAATTTCAGCTTGAGATCCGTGCCACATTGGAACCCCAACACCAGAAGTAAAAAAAACACTTTCATCAGAGCAAAATTCAGCTAAATAAATGACTCCATTTGGTTTTAAAATTCTTAGTAGCTCAGAAACAACATTTACCCTAGCTTGCTCTTCTGGAATGCACGTAAAAACGGCACATGTAACAATAGCATCAAAGGAAGAATCAGAAAAAGGAAGCGGTGAACCTTTTGAGTAGTTCAGCTCTAGATGCGGGAATTCATTGTTCCCACGATTAATCATTTCCAATGAAGAATCAACACCACAAATACTTTTATAACCTAAGTCATAGAGCTCATTAGTTACTCTTCCATACCCACAACCAAAATCAAGAACTTGGCTAGAATATGGAACTGTATTAATAAGTAACTCGCTGATTAATTGAAGATTAAACTCAACGTTACCAGCAACATCATCCCAATTACTCAAAGATTTCTCCTTAAATCATATAACGCCTGCATAACACGTTTGCTACCATGCAGATTAAGCTCAAATTTACCACTTAATACGGCAAACCAAAAGAAACCCAGAATGCCGAATGTAGCAAATCGTGTTGATGCAATTGTTATGTGCTTTTAGACGAAGAGGTTTTGTGTGATTTTAAATATTGAGCATAATCGTAAATATTTAAAATATTATCTGTATTCATTTTCATCCCTACCAGAGACTTTAAACACTCAATGAAATTATCGTCTTCATATTTATCCACGATCAATTCCAATGGTAAAAAAAGTGTTTGATGTAGAACAACCCTCATATTAATATCTTCATTTCTTTCTAACTCACTAATAATTTCTTGAAGTTCATCTAAATATTTATTTGCTTTAATGAATTCACCTTTATTTTCATAAAATTCATCTTCTTCAATATTAAATCGCACATTGATTAGAGATAAAAGTAATTGCATAGGCGCATTATTCATAATGCCATACCAATTATTTGTTGAGACAGAAACTTTTACTATATTTTGATTTTCATATATTAACTCACGTTGATCTTTTTTGAATTTTATTTTTTTATGATTTTTTAAATTTCTCTCATGTTTAAATAGTTGCTTTTGGGAGAAGGCAAAAGACAAAACAATATCCTTTAATATGTTTGAGTCTGAACCAGAAAAAGAAAGATTCGTTAAATATTTATTCTTATTTTCAATAAGGATAATTTCATTCTTTGATTTTAATAACAAGTCACTCTCAGGATTTTCCTTTTTTGGTGGCTTATAATTACCAGAAAAGATCTCATACTTATGTTTATCTTTTGTTTGTTGGAACATTTTCTCAACAAACACATCTATATTAAAACCTATTTTTTTATTTATATTAAAATCAATTTTTTTCTTAATCTTTTCTACCAGTGCGTTATAGAAATTCATTTTAAAATATTTAAACCCTATTACATAAAAATCTTTTTTATACATAACAATAGGATTCATTGTAAATATATTAAGATTATCTTTCAAGCCACTCATAGTAGCATAATTTTCATTTATCAGCTCTGCACTTATAGAAAATAATTCTAATATCTTTAGTTCATTAAAAAAAATATTACCTTTCTTGAATACTATAACATCATCTACTTGAACATCTAACAATTTAAAAAAATTAATTAAATCTCTAATACTAAAGCCAAACTCATTAAAAAATAACTTTTCATTGATACTTGGCTTTATAATAAATTCTATATATTCAATTAATGTATTATTTTTCAAAGAATATAAAGGATAGAAATTAGAATAAAGCACCTGTTTTTTTAATAGTCCAACCAAGCAACGATCAGAAATATTCATACTCTCATATTTATCTTCTTTAAGTTGATATAAAGAGATAAATGAATTTAATAAATAAATAGTGGAAACTGATTTATTTTTGTTATTGAATTTATGATTTGAATTAGCTATATTTTTTATTAAAATATTTATTATATATCTATACGGGATAGTAACTTCAATTTTATGCTTTGACTTGTTTTCTTGGTACAAATTAAACACAAATCTTAACGAATTAAATAAATTTTGTTTTGACAATTTCTTTTCAATCTTTTTTACAATCCTTTCTTCCTGCCCTTTTTTAAAAACAACTACACTATCAATTATATCTATATCTTCTTTCAATTTTTCGTCAATGTCTTTCTTTGCCTCTACTAGTCTTGGTAACTTATTAAAACCAGGATGACTATAATAAGTTTCATTGCAGCGAGTACTATGTTGATTAACATCGGTTAGATTTAAAATATAAAGTTTTTTTATTAATCCTTTCCAAAACTCAACATCTTGGAAAGATAAAATATTATCCCCCCTATAAAGACCATAATATGTTATAGCATCCGATATAGAACAATAAAACTGTGCATCATCCTTTGAAATCTTTCCTAATAAAAAATCAATTTCTATTTGATTAGAAATATCACTTAATATTTTTGTGTCAATTGAAAAATCATCCTCCCTATTTAAAATGTATTCTTTGATATGAACCTTAAACATTTCACTTAAATTAACGCCTCTATCTTTATAAGGTATATGTAAATCATTCAATATTTGAATGTTTAGCAGTTGAATGTTATCTCTTTTTATTTTGTCCAAAGATAAAAAATATTTTTCATTTTCTTTTATTGTTTGGTTAATAAGTTCTAAAAAATTAGATGTGTTATTTATCATTTCACCCATCCTATAAACTCCGATTAAAAAATTAATTTTTACTAGAATATCTAGTAAAGCAAGGCTGTGGAGGCACATAACGCCGCCATAACACGTGCTGACGACCAACTTTCAAAACCAATTATACTTCAAACCAAAAACGCCGAATGTTATAAGCATCGTGTTGATGGCTTTGTTATGCGCGCTCTATCAGTTACCCACTATTTTACTGGACCTTTGTCGAACTGCTTAAGACCATCATTGATATCAAACCAAGGCGCTTTTGAAGCAACAAAGATATGAAAGTTAGGTTTATGCGTTGGTGTGCTGTCCAGAATACCTAAACGGATATTATGTTTACCACCGGTGATTTTCCTAGAAAATAAGCTTGAACCACAACACTTACAAAATGCTAGCTCTGTATCCTCACTTTTGGAGTAAATGGAAACAAACTCCTCACCTTTTGTAAAAGCAAATTTTGACGATGAAACCCCACCAACTGATGAGTAATCTGAGCCAGTAAATTTACGACACTCAGAACAATGACAATTTCCCATATAATCAAAATCATCTGGGACTTCAATTCCAACTTTTCCACATAGACATGAGCCTGTTAACATTTCCATTTTTCCTCCTAAGCGCATAACGCCGCAATAACACGTTTACTACGACATAGATTTAGCTGAATTTTACCGCCTTAATCACTGAAACTAAAGACATACCTAGAATGCCGAATGTAGTAAATCGTGTTGATTGCTTTGTTATACGGGGTTTAGCTTGGCAAAGTATCTTCACAAAACCTAAATAGATAACCATTTGGATCTTGTGCAATAAATTGCTTTTGCACAGCTAATTGATCATTACATTCGTAGGTTTTTGTTTCCAATTCCATATAAATTGAATTAGGCGATATTGATTGAACTCGTTGATAGAGTTTTTCAATATTAATAGTATCCCATTGAAAATTGACGCCTCTTCCAAATGGAGCTTCCATATTCCCTGTTAACCAGTGTCTTTCTGAAGTATTCAAACCTTCTAGCATTAAATCAACGCCATCTAACGTCAGAAACAAAAACTGCTCCTCTGGACGTTCATACTTGATACTAAAACCAAAGACATCAACATAGAAATACTTACTTTCATTGATATCAATACAATAAAGCTCAGGAACGACTCTTAACCCCATTTCAACCTCCCCCCGTATAACGCCTGCATAACACGTTTGCTACGATACAGACTTAGCTGAATTTTACTGCCTTAATCACTGAAACTAAAGACAAACTGACGACGCCGAGTGTAGCAAATCGTGTTGATGCATTTGTTATGTGCATTTATACATATGGTGAACTAGTTTCTGTCACGTTAATTATTTTACCCATTTCAGAGAAAAACAATTCTTGAATCATGAAATTATTTCGCTTATCAACTAAAGGGCCTGTTCTAATAGATTTGATACATTCAGGAGTAATCGGAACATTAACATAGCGTGTAAGACCAGCTGCACAAGGTTTAATTTTTATATCTCCTTTATAATTATCTTGGAGAAGAAAAAAACGAATTTCGGACTCAGCTTCAAATGACTTATGTTTAATTTGAATCGCCATTTCTTGAAACGCTGTAATATACCTTGAACTAAAATGAACATGATCTGCAAAGTCAGGATGAAATTGATTCATTGCTTTATACCACTCATTACCTCTTACGGATTTCACATAATTTTTAAGTAAATCACGTTCTTCACCTTTGGAGTATACACACCCATATGAAACAGACATCTCATTCCGTAACAATTTAAATAATTGTTTTTCTAATTCTTCTTTATCAAATTCAATACAAACACCTAAGCTTTTTTGAGTATAGGCTCTCCATTGGCTCAGGTCATCTCCAAATTTAGATGTTGAAAAACCAAAAGCTCTATATTGAAATTCATCAGTATTATTACGTTTAAAATAAAACCTAGAGTGAAGCTCAGATTCACTAAATTCTTCTTCATATAATTGATGTAAGAGTTCATCGTTAATTTTTGTTTCAAGAGGATCATTCATCATACCAAAGCTACCAAAATGTAATGACTTATTGGTTACGATATTAAAAAGAGCCTCCATGCTTGTATAGTGATAGCAAGAACTTTCCATAAGTTACCTTAAAATTTATAAATAGATACGTGACTGGTATTTAACTTGCACATAACGCCTGCATAACACGTTTGCTACGATACAGACTTAGCTGAATTTTAACGCCTTAATACGGCAAACCAAAAGAAACCTACAACGCCGAGTGTAGCAAATCGTGTTGATGCGATTGTTAACTGCGCTTTTCAGCTTTAGTTACACAAACAGAAAACAGCTCTTTCATTGGCACATAATTACAATGATAACCATGGATATTTGCGGCTACCCATTGTTCAGAAGTAATACCAGAAAAATTAATATTGTAACCACAGTTGATTGCAATATGCTCAAACAACAAACGTTGAGCGCGACCATTACCTTCACGGAATGGATGTAGAACATTGATATCACAATAATACTCAGCTAACTTAGTAAGAAATTCATCGTATGGTAGATCCACTAAATACTTATCTTTTTCTAACATTGAAAACAGATTATTCGCTTCTTTTTCAATCCTAACTACATTGCAAAAACGTGTATTCCCCTTTGAAATATCAATCGTTCTTAACTCACCAGCCCATTCAAATAGATCTGAGAACAAAATACGATGAATTGAACACAGATAGCTGAAATCGTAAGGAGGCAATTGAAACTCCACATACATTGCAGCTAACGTTGTTAAATCACGTTCAGCAGCCTCTAATACAGCTTCATTGCTGATATTGAGCTTATTAACAAGAACCGTACTATTTTCGTAAGTATAAGGATCTTGTGTTGTGCCATATTTATCAGCCATTGAGTGCCTCTAACGAATTTACGTTTGAGTATTTGTTTAACAACATTTGACGTTGTTGCTCTCTGTCGAGTGATAAATCGAAATCACTAGCAACATCATGGCCCTCTAAACGCATACTTTCTTTAAAGTTATCCATTTTAACTTGCTCGAAATAGGCATGCTTTTCTTCGTAAGAAGAAAGCATTGAATTACTTGGCATAACTAAATCAATGTCATTAAGTTGAGATTGGATCGCTTTCCCTGATTCAAAAACACCCCAGCTATTAATAGAAAAACGGAAGGTTCGACCTTGGCGCTCTCTTTGAATATTTAAGCCTAAATTTTCAACTAATGAGTTAACTACGGATTGTACTTTACGTTCAGAAATCCCAGTTGCAGCCACGATAGCTTGAGTATTTGGAGATTCCAATCGTGTCATTGCAGCTAAAACTAATAATTCGTACTTCATGCTTACCTCGCACATTTATGCGGAAATAATATTAGTCTACTACTCAAAGAGAATGATTACCATATTTGAAAGCTAAATTAACAAAGAAGCAGTTAACGCCTGCATAACACGTTTACTACTATACAGATCAAGCTGAATTTTACCGCCATAAACACCGAAACTAAAGACAAACCTACAATGCCGAATGTAGTAAATCGTGTTGATGCGATTGTTATGGCGCAACTTGCGACAACCGTAGCAATATACTACAATAATGAGAATTAACTTTAAATAGGATACTTACAATGGCTACAGCAAGCATCAGATTAGACCAAGACCTTGTGCAAAAAGCTACTATTATGGCTAAAGCATTCAGTCGCACCGCACCAAAACAAATTGAACACTGGGCTAAAATTGGTGAAATGATGGAAGATAACCCAGAACTATCATATGAGTTTGTAAAACAAGCAATTATTGCCAAAGCTGAAAAAGAAGCAGGAAAATTGGAGAGCTATAGTTTTGGCTAATATAACTCAAATTTTACAGACACCTACATTTAAGAAAGCAGTAAAAAAGTTACATAAAAATCAAAAGACGGATCTTGATAATACAATTAAAGAATTAATGAAAGAGCCATTATTAGGAGAACAAAAGAAAGGTGACTTGTCATTTTTACGTGTCCATAAATTCAAAATGGTTAAGCAATTAACACTGCTTGGTTACAGTTACGAAGATGGCACGGTCACCCTTGAGCTAATGGCATTAGGATCTCATGAAAATTTTTACCGTGATGTTAAAAATATCTTCTGAGCCATAACGCCGCAATAACACGTTTATTACTACGACGATTTAGCTGAATTTTACTGCCTTAAACACCGAAACCAAAGCAAACCTACAACGCCGAATGTAATAAATCGTGTTGATTGCTTTGTTATGTGCTAGGTGGTTGAACATGATGGATAATTAAAGAACAACCATTACCTTGAAGTTCTGGTTTTATTTCATATTGCCCTTTAATTTCAAAATTATAATCCCATCGACCAACTTTTTCGTGATAAGTTCTAGCTTCTATAACTCCAAACGGTAACCGTCTAACAACGCCAGCTTTAACTAATTGAATACAAAAACCTTCATCGGCTTCATCAGACTCAACAATACGCTCAACCTTTGCCAAATCAGCAAGCATATCCGTGCAGTCTTCTCGGGTTGCACCTTTAAAGTATTTCAGTTCAATTACTATTATTTTCGACTCTGTTTGAATATGTATATCGACTCTACTTTTTCTATTTTTAGTAGATCTATCACGCATATTGTACGACTGAAAATCTCTTTTTAATGTTTGCTCAAAGCGAATGACCGCATCTGGCAATGCCTTATAAAGTTCACCAAAAAGCACTGACTGAAAGTCAACTTCCTTTTCTAGAGGATAACGGTTGTCAATCCTTATCATAGCGCGCTCCAATGCACTCAATACTATATTTTTCACAAATACTCCTAATCGATTACTTTAAGCACATAACGCCTGCATAACACGTTTGCTACCATACAGACCTAGCTGAATTTTAACGCCTTAATCACTGAAACTAAAGGCAAACTGACAACGCCGAGTGTAGCAAATCGTGTTGATGCATTTGTTATGAGTATTACTTAAATGGGCTAAGATCTATACCCTCTAACTCGCAAACAGCCATGATTGTTGGATGTGATGATAAACGATTTAGATAAGCTGACAAATGCTCAAAACTTAATGGCGATTGTTTAATTGGTAAACACCACTCAGAAAGCATAAATAAGAAGAAATCACAGGCTGATATTTCATCGCCTAAAAGGTAGTTCTTACCCTCAAGTTGATCATTAATTACGGATAGTGATTCAGCAATTCGATCATCTTGGGAGGCAACCACATTTGGAATAGTGCTTTCATCATTTGTATGTCGATGTGGATAATATCGAACCATTAACTCAGCTTGAAGCGTATTATTCAAGTACGCTAACCATTGGAAAAACTGAGGTCTACTTTTGCTCCCCAACCGAGGGATTAAGCCATGCTTAGGATTTTGCTCACAAAGATGAATACAAATAGCAGAACTTTCAAAGATTGCCATTCCATCGTCAATTAATGTAGGAATTCTACCCGCTGGATTCAATTTTAAATATTCAGCTGATTTGTGGAAGCTTGATTTCCTATCAACCAACAATAAATCATACTCTAATCCCATGAAATGTAATAAGAAGTGCGGAGCTAAACTCGCGTTGTTTGGGTAATAATATAGCTGATACAAAATGACTTCCTTTTCTTAATCCACAAATACTCATAACGCCGCAATAACACGTTTGCTACCATGCAGATTAAGCCCAAATTTACCACTTAATACGGTAAACTCAAAGAAACCTAGAATGCCGAATGTAGCAAATCGTGTTGATTGCTTTGTTATACCAACATCTCACCGAAATCAGAAATAGCTTGCTTTGATAAGGTCAAATCATTTTTTTGATTAAATGCATGCTTTACCGCTACAACGTCACAACCACTATTCAATCCGGCCAATATTCCCGCAGTAGAGTCTTCAAATACTAATGCGTCAGAAGCTAGTATATCGAGGTTTTTAATTGCCAATTGGTATGCTTCAGGATCTGGTTTGTGCTTTGTTACATCTTCTTGAGTAATTACAACATCAAAAATGTCTTTCAAGCCAAGTTGCGATAAAATTTGTTCAACCATCCAACTTGCAGCAGAACTTACCACCGCACATTGTTTACCTGTCGATTTAATATGATTAATATAATTTAAAGCATTAGGATTAAGTTCTAAATTCTCGCGTAAAAGAAACTCATAATGAGAACGAAAATATGTATTAAACTCCGTTAAATTTGGTGAGATATTTGCTTCTTTAAAAAAATGTCCAGTAACAACTTGCCAACTTTCACCCATAACATTTTTATATATATTAAAATCAACGACTACACCATAGTCTAAGCAAGCTAATTCTAAAGCTTTACCTTTCAAGGGCTCTGAATTAACTAGTGTGCCATCCATATCAAACAAATATGCTTTATAACTTTTCAATGTAGACTCCTTTACTTAATTATTACATTTCGTTGGTATAACGCCGCAATAACACGTTTACTACGACACAGACTTAACTGAATTTTACCGCCTTAATCACTGAAATTAAAGGCAAACCCACAACGCCGAATGTAGTAAATCGTGTTGATTGCTTTGTTATACC
>Ga0316197_10003808_pt1 | contig 10749 bp, 12 predicted proteins | sample OudBiesiAoxic_MG_FD_204939 | JGI IMG/M metagenome (GOLD analysis project Ga0316197, IMG submission 204939) | Coastal sediment microbial communities from Oude Bieten Haven, Netherlands - site A oxic | ecosystem: Environmental > Aquatic > Marine > Coastal > Sediment | place: Netherlands... | reverse complement strand
CGCGCACAAGCCGGAGTTCTGCATGATCCTTCAGCGCGAGCAGCACCGCTGCGACATGATAGAAGGCCGCGACGTGGATTGGCACGAGGCTCAAAAAGAAGCCAAGCCTGCCCCTTACGTACCCGTCGAAGGAAACTGGCCTGCATATATCCTTTATACTTCCGGCACTACGGGCGCACCAAAGGGTGTTGTGCGCCCGACCGGCGGCCATCTGGTGGCGCTGAACTGGACGATGAAAAACATCTACAACGTTGATCCCGGTGACGTTTTCTGGGCCGCGTCAGATGTGGGCTGGGTCGTGGGGCACTCCTACATCTGTTATGCGCCGCTGATCCACGGAAACACCACCATCGTCTTTGAAGGCAAACCCATCGGCACCCCGGACGCAGGTACCTTCTGGCGCGTGATCGAAGAACACAATGTGCGCAGTTTCTTTACCGCACCCACCGCGATCCGTGCCGTGAAACGCGAGGACCCCAAGGGCGAATTCGTCAAGAAATATGACCTGTCCGGCCTGCGCGCGCTCTACCTCGCCGGTGAACGCGCTGACCCTGACACCATCGAATGGGCACAGGAAATGCTGGGCAAGCCGGTCTATGATCACTGGTGGCAGACAGAAACCGGATGGACCATCGCGGGCAACCCTGCGGGGCTTGAGGCGCTGCCTGTCAAAATCGGTTCACCGACCGTGCCGATGCCCGGCTACGAGGTACATATTCTTGATGAGGCAGGCCACCCGCAAAAGCCCGGCGAATTGGGTGCCATTGCGGTGAAACTGCCCCTGCCCCCCGGCACCTTGCCGACGCTTTGGAATGCAACCGAACGCTTTGTCAAATCCTACCTGACCACCTTCCCCGGCTATTACGAAACCGGCGACGCAGGCATGATGGATGAGGACGGATACCTCTACATCATGGCGCGCACCGATGACGTCATCAACGTCGCGGGCCACCGCCTGTCGACGGGAGCCATGGAAGAAGTTCTGGCCGGACATCCCGACGTTGCCGAGTGCGCGGTGATCGGCGTCAGTGATGCGCTCAAGGGTCAATCGCCCATCGGCTTTGTCTGCCTGTCCAAAGGCGTGAACCGCCCGCATGAGGAGATCGAGAAAGAATGCGTCCAGCGCATACGCGATCAAATCGGCCCGGTGGCCGCGTTCAAGAAGGCCCTTGTGGTGGACCGTCTGCCCAAGACCCGCTCTGGCAAGATCTTGCGCGCCACCATGGTAAAAATAGCGGACGGGGATCCGTTCAAGATGCCCGCCACCATCGACGATCCGGCAATCCTTGATGAAATCAAGACAGCCCTGCAGAGAATCGGCTATGCTCAGGACTAGAACCCGCTGAGATAAGGAGCCTGACATGGCCGCGCCGACCCTCGACAAGTTTGAGATGACCGCGGCTCTGTCGGACCTCACCGGCTGGCTGATCCAGCAGGGGCTCGAAAACACACCGATCAACGCCTGGCTAGAGACGATGTGCCATCGCATCAACGAGGCGGGTATCCCTATCTCGCGCGTCAATCTCAGCACCCGCGCACATCACCCCGAGATTGGTGCAGTAGCATTCCGCTGGCACCGTGACCAGGAAAGCGAGCAGTTCGAATACAGCCGCACCAGTAACACCGAAGATGTGGTTGAGGAATACAGGCGCAGCCCGCTCTATCACCTTATGACATCACCGGTCTCGGAGATCCGCCAGCGGTTGGATGTGGCTGATCCCGAGCTGGATTTTCCCATTTTCGAGGAACTACGTGAGCAAGGTGCCACGGACTACTACGCCGCCAAGCGTTTCTTTCTGCACAAGAATCAGGAGCGGCCCTCCGACCCTTTCGCGCTCGAGGAAGGCATGACCATCTCCATGACCACGGACGCGCCCGGCGGCTTCACCGAAGCACAGCTCGACGGTCTGCGGGCCCTGCTGGCGCCAATAAGCCTGACACTCAAGAGCGGTGCGAACCGAAAAATGGCCGAGGACATCACTGCGGCCTACCTCGGTGCCGACGCCAGCCGACGTGTGCTTTCGGGTGATATCATGCGCGGCTCTTCCGAGACGATTTCGGCGGTGATCTGGTACTTCGATTTGCGCGGCTTCACCTCGCTCTCCGAGACATTGGGGGCCGAGGCGATCATCGGCCTTCTCAACGATTACTTCGCACTGGCTGTCGAAGTGGTCGAGCGATACGGCGGCAATGTGCTGAAGTTCATGGGCGACGGGATGCTGGCGATCTTTGATCTCACGGATATCCCCGAGGCACGGCTCAAGGCTGTCGAGGCCGCCTGCGCCCTGCGCGAGGCTTTTGCGGAGATCAACGCGGCTCGCGAAAAAGAAGGCCTGCCGACCACCGGTTTTACCCTCGGGCTCCACGCGGGCGATGTGCTTTATGGTAACATCGGCGGCAAGACGCGGCTCGATTTTACCGTGATCGGCCCCGCCGTGAACACCACTGCCCGTATTCTCGGGATGTCGGGTCCGGTCGGACAGGATATTGTCATCTCATCCAAGGTCGCCGTGCCGGTCAAAGATCAGCGACCGGATCTGGTTTCTCTGGGTCAATACCGGCTGCGTGGCGTGACCGAGCGACAGGAACTTTTTACCGTCGATTGAGCGGCCGTTGAAATGGAAAAAGGCGATCCATAAGACCGCCCTTTTGTTTTCGATAGCCTTGCCAATCAGTGCTTGGCGAGAAACTCGTCTACTTGCTTTTCAGCCTCTTCTTTCGCAATGCCGTAGTTTTCCTGAATTTTGCCTACCAGCTGCTCGCGGTCGCCTTCGGCTTGCTGTACTTCATCATCTGTCAACTTTCCCCATTGCTCTTTGATAGAGCCGGTCATCTGCTTCCAATTGCCTTTTACTTCATCCCAATTCATCGCAATTCTCCTTGCCGTACGCTTGTATGGCGACAAACCTTCGCGCTGCCGCATTGTTCAAAGTATCAACGCGTCAGCGCGGTTCTGGTTCCCGCAACAAGCAGAATTCCCCGCAGCAGACCGCTCACGGGAAATGTGATTTGCTAAATGGAAAAACGCCCTCCTAGACTGATTGTATTCATAAAAAGGATTTAGGCATGCGCAGATTTTGGCTTGGTTTGATGGGGCTTTTGGCGGCCCCGGCGATTGCGGCAGAAGGCCAACGCATCACCGTCACCGGAGAGATCATCGACACATGGTGCTATTATTCGGGCGTCATGGGTGGTCCCGACAGCGTCGTGGGATCGGCACATCATACCTGCGCGCTCTGGTGCTCTGCCTCTGGCATTCCTATCGGTCTGCTGACCGAGGATGGTACCGTTTACACGGTCCTCAAACTTGGTCCCCAAGACAACGCCACAGGCGGTGATACCGCGCTCACCCTTGCGTCTCATACGGTGACGGCAGACGGGATGTTTTATGAGCGCGACGGTATCAATTACATCATCGTTGAAGAGGTGCTCGAAGATCAGGGCATCGTGAACCTCAGCCACGAGGACTACGACGTTGTCCCCTCATTTGCGATCCCGGAGCCCAAGGAATGAAGCGCCTTGCCGCATCCGCCCTCGCCCTGCTTGCTGCTCCGCTGGCGGCACAAGATTTCTCTGAAGGATCAGAGGCCAGGACATGGAACCTCTACGCCGAAGTCCCCGCGCTCTTTGACGCGAAGGTCGTTGATGTGATGTGTGAGCTGACCGGCAATTGTCCCGCCAACTGCGGCGACGGCGAACGCCAGCTTGGCCTTTTGCGCAGCGCCGACAATGTGCTGGTGATGGCAACAAAGAACAACCAGCCTGCCTTTACCGGTGCTGTCGTGGACTTGCTTCCTTATTGCGGAAAGCAGGTCACCGTCGACGGCCTGATAATCAATGACGAGGATTTTCCGATCAACAACATCTACCTTGTCCAGCGTGTCAAAGCAGGTGATGCCGACTGGACCAAGGCCAGCCAGTTTACCAACGTCTGGGCCGCTGAGAACCCTGACGCCAAGGGCAAAGGCCCGTGGTTCCGCCGTGACCCGCGCATTCTGGCAGAGATCGAAAAGGATGGCTATCTGGGGCTTGGAAAAGACACCGACGCAGCCTTTATCGAGTACTACTTCGAATGATCCTGAGATCCGCGATCCTCTTGATGCTCTTCAATGCGTCGCCGCTTCTCGCGCAATCACCGCTTCCATTTGACGTAGGTGGTCCTTTCACCCTGACAAACCAGCACGGTGAACGCCGAACACAATCTGACCCCGATGGCCTGCCACAACTGTTGTTCTTTGGTTACGCAAACTGCCCCGGCATTTGCACTGCCGCGCTGCCGCTGATGGCCGAAGTCACCGACAGCCTCGCCAAGCAGGACATCACTGTCCGCCCGGTGATGATCACCGTCGATCCTGCGCGCGACACGGTTGAGACCATGGCCGAACCGCTTGTCAGACATCACCCCAGCTTCATTGGTCTCACTGGTGATCGTGATGCACTTGGCGCCGCCTACGCCGCTTTCTCGGTTGAACATGCTCTGGCCTATGAAGACCCGACCTATGGTCCGGTCTACACCCACGGCTCCCTTATCTATCTGATGGATGCCAACGGAAAGGTGCTGACCCTGATCCCACCTGTGATGGACACAAATCACGCAGCACAGACAGCGCTGAAATATCTCACGCCCGGGAAATGAAACAGATCAGGTAAACTGTTCGGAGATCAGCCGCTCTTCCAATCCATGACCCGGATCGAACAGGATCGCGTGCTTTATGGAAGGCTCTGACATGATCTCGACCGACACCACATCGCGGTAGCTGTTGCCATCCGCGTCTGCCATTACCGGACGTTTTTCCTGTTCCAGCACGTCAAAGCGCACCTTGGCGGATTTCGGCAATAGCGCCCCACGCCATCGACGCGGACGGAAGGCGGACATCGCCGTGAGCGCCAGCACGTCCGAGCCAATCGGTAAGATCGGCCCGTGTGCGGAATAGTTGTAGGCGGTCGATCCCGCAGGCGTGGCCACCAGCGCCCCGTCGCAGACCAGTTCTTGCATGCGCAAGCGCCCGTCCACTGTAATTTGCAGTTTCGCGGCCTGCGGGCCTGCCCGCAGCAGCGACACTTCGTTGATTGCCAAGGCTTCGGAAACTGATCCATCCACATGGGTCGCACGCATTCTCAGCGGGTTGATGACCTCACGCTCTGCCGCATTCAGCCGTTCAATGAGATCGGATTCGCTATAGGCATTCATCAGGAAACCGATGGTACCCCTGTTCATGCCATAAACCGGAGCGGGCAGATGTTGGGTGTCATGCAGCGTTTGCAGCATGAAGCCGTCACCGCCAAGTGCTACGATCACATCCGCCTCTTCGACAGGGACGTTGCCATAGCGCCCGATCAACGCCGCGCGCGCGGTCTGGGCCACGGTGGCGCGGCTGGCCGCGAAAGCGATTTTCATGGACTGGGACATTTGTTTCCGATGCGCCGCAATTTCCCGTCAGACAAGCACATTACGCCAATGGCCGCCAGCACTGCCGCCAATATCTTTGACTGCGTCGCTTTCACGCCTTTCCGCAAAGGCCGGTTTCCGATACGAAACGGCCAAACTTGACCCAGAGGAATCGCCCCCATGAGAGACTTCTTCACCACCGCACTGGCTGAAACCGACCCTGAACTGCTCGCCTCTATCGAAGGCGAACTTGGCCGTCAGCGCAATGAGATCGAACTGATCGCCTCCGAAAACATCGTCTCTGCCGCTGTGCTTGAGGCGCAAGGGTCGATCATGACCAACAAATACGCTGAAGGTTACCCCGGCCGACGCTACTACGGTGGCTGCGAATACGTGGACATCGCCGAGAACCTCGCGATTGAACGTGCCTGCAAGCTTTTTGACTGCGGTTTCGCAAACGTGCAGCCGAATTCTGGCTCTCAGGCCAACCAAGCGGTTTTCCTTGCCTTGCTGCAACCCGGCGACACGATCCTTGGCATGTCACTTGATGCGGGCGGTCACCTGACCCACGGGGCGAAGCCAAACCAATCCGGCAAATGGTTCAACGCGATCCAGTACGGCGTGCGCAAGCAGGACAACCTGCTGGACTACGATCAGGTGCAGGAACTGGCGAACGAACATAAGCCCAAGCTGATCATCGCCGGCGGCTCTGCCGTGCCGCGCCAGATTGATTTCAAGCGCATGCGTGAGATTGCGGACAGCGTAGGGGCCTACCTCCACGTAGATATGGCGCATTTTGCGGGCCTCGTGGCGGCAGGCGAACACCCCTCTCCCTTCCCGCACGCGCATGTGGCAACGACAACCACGCACAAGACCCTGCGCGGTCCACGTGGCGGCATGATCGTGACCAACGACGAAGATCTGGCAAAGAAGTTCAATTCCGCCATCTTCCCCGGCATTCAGGGCGGTCCCCTGATGCATGTCATCGCGGCAAAAGCCGTCGCCTTCCGCGAGGCGCTTCAGCCTGAATTCAAGACGTACATCAAGCAGGTCATCACGAATGCGCAGGCGCTTTCCGATCAGTTGATCAAGGGCGGCCTTGACACTGTGACCCACGGCACAGACACGCATGTCGTGCTTGTTGATCTGCGCCCCAAGGGTGTGAAGGGCAACGCGACCGAGAAAGCCCTTGGGCGTGCCCACATCACCTGCAACAAGAACGGTGTGCCGTTTGACCCCGAAAAGCCGATGGTCACCTCCGGTATTCGTCTTGGTTCTCCCGCAGGCACCACACGCGGCTTCGGTGAGGCCGAGTTCCGCCAGATCGCGGACTGGATCATCGAGGTTGTCGATGGCCTTGCCGCCAACGGCGAAGACGGAAACGCCGAGGTCGAGGCCCGCGTGAAGGCCCAGGTTGAGGCGCTTTGCGCAAAGTTCCCGATCTATCCAAACCTCTGATCAACCGGGCTTTGGTCCATTACAAGCGAAGGGTCTGCACGGCTGTGCAGGCCCTTTTTTCTGAACCTCAGAATCCCAGGCATTTGGCATCGCACTCTGTGCGCGTAAATTCCGCATATAAAGGCGATATTTAGCTGAATCACCGCAAAATATCGCATTATTGCAGGATCAATGCGCACAAGACGCGCGATCGCGGGGCTACGGTCATGCAAACCCAAACAAACGAGAACCGCATGTCCGCAGATCCTTACGTCTACCAATCCATTGCAAAAGCCATCGCAGCCCACCGGGTGGACACGCTTTTCGGCCTCATGGGCGACGCCAACCTCTTCATGGTCGACAGCTTTGTGCGTGAATGCGAGGGCCGCCTGATCCCGGCAGCTTACGAAGGGGGTGCCGTGCTGATGGCGCTGGCCTACACGCGCACCAGTGGCCAGGTCGGCGTGGCGACGGTCACCCATGGTCCGGCCCTAACCAATTGTGTAACCGCGCTGACGGAAGGCGCGCGCGCCAAACTGCCGGTGGTCCTGCTGGCCGGGGATACACCGGCTGACAACCCCCGCCACCTGCAAAGCATCGACCAGCGCGAGCTGGTCAAGACCACAGGTGCCGGGTTTGAGCAGCTTCGCACACCCGACACTGTGGCGATGGATGTGGCGCGCGCCTTCTACCGGGCGAGGGTCGAGCGGCGGCCCATCGTGCTGAACATGCCCGCTGATTTCATGTGGCAACAGGCACCCTTCGCGCCCAAAGTGCTTGATGTCTTTTCCACGCCCGGAGGCGTTGCCGAAGGCGACAGCCTTGATCAGGCCATCGGGATGATCGCATCTGCACGGCGGCCGCTGATCCTTGCAGGGGGAGGTGCCATCAAGGCGCGGGATGAAATCATTGCCCTCGCGGACCGGCTGGAAGCTCCGCTTGCCACCACCCTGATGGCCAAGGGACTTTTCAACGATCACCCCTATAACATCGATATCTTCGGGACGCTTTCGACCCCTGCGGCCTACGAGCTGATCGCGCAATCTGACTGTATCATCTGTTTCGGCACCAGCCTGCATGACTTTACCACCGATCGCGGCAAGCTGATGAAGGGCAAGCGGATCGTTCAGATCGACATGGAACCCACGGCTATCGGTGGCGCCCTGCACCCCGATGCCGCGCTGATTGCCGATGCCGGGCTGACGGCCAAGACGATCCAATACTGGCTGGATGAGGCCGAAGTGCCGCCAAGCGGCGTGACCAAGGATCTGGACATAGAAGCGCTGACCGCACATCCGGTTCCCACAAGCAAGACAGCAGCGGGACGGGTGAATTTCGTCGAGGCGCTTGAGTATCTTGAAACAGCACTGCCCAAAGACCGCGTGCTTGTCACCGACGGAGGCCGGTTCATGACCGAAGTTTGGTGCCGCCTTTCAGTCCCTGATCCGCAAAGTTTCGTTGCGACCGTATCATTCGGGTCTATTGGGCTGGGCCTGCAAGAGGCAATCGGCGCGGGCGTCGCGCGGCCGGATCGGCCTGTGATCCTGTTCTCCGGTGACGGCGGTTTCATGATGGGCGGGATCAATGAATTCAATACAGCGGTGCGACTGGGGCTGAACCTGATCGTCATCATCGCGAACGACTCAGCCTACGGTGCCGAGCATATCCAATTCCTTGACCGCAAGATGGACCCCAGCCTGTCGGAATTCCAATGGCCAAGCTTTGCAGAAATCGGCACGGCGCTGGGGGGGCAAGGTTTCACGGTCAAGTCAATGGAGGAACTGGAGACAGCCGTTGCCGCACTTGCCGACAGATCCGGGCCGAAACTGATCGAATTGCGACTGGACCCGAATGACGTACCACGGATGCGGGCGTGATGACCGGGCGCGAAGTGCGCACCGTCATTTTGCCTGCATGTTCTCCACCAGCTTGAGAACCGTTTTCCGTGGCAGAAGCGGGATGACCCAGTTCACCATGAAGCCCAGAAGGTTTTCATTAACGGTCACCAACTCGCCCCGCCGCATCGCGTCATAGCCATGCTTGGCAACTGAGCGCGGGGTCTTGCCGCCGCCGGACACCAGTTTCGTCCCGTTCAGCCCGCTGCGCTCGGCGAACTCGGTCTCTACGTATCCCGGTGCCAGCACGGTGACGGTCACACCAGTGCCTTTCAGTTCCTGCGCCAATGCTTCGGAAAAGGATTTCACGAACGCCTTGGTTGCGAAATAGATCGCCTGATTTGGGCCGGGCATGAAACCTGCGGTCGATGCGACATTCAGGATCTTGCCTTTGCCACGCGCGACCATCCCCTTGGCCGCCATGTGGCTGAGCGAGACGAGAGATTTCACATTCAGGTCGATCATCGCCAATTCGTCGCTCAAGTCGCGCTCAAGATGCCTGCCCTGCCCGCCAAAACCCGCGTTATTGATCAGGATATCGACATTGAGCCCTGCCGCCTCGATCTTGTCGTGCAGCGCTTTGGCCCCGTCCGTAGAACCAAGGTCCAGCGCGAAGACATGAACATTGATGCCGTGCTCTTTCTCAAGGTCCGCTTTGAGCGCCCCAAGCTCTTCTTCGCGACGGGCGGTGATGATCAGATCGCCACCTTTCTCTGCGTGATAGCGGGCAAATTCGCGTCCGATGCCTGATGATGCGCCGGTCACCAGTGCCGTATTGCTCATGTCGTATCCTCTTTCTGTTTCGTAAAAGTGTTGTACGGTCGGGCATGATTTCAACCCCACCGGCCGCAAGGCCTTGGCGAAAGGACCAATTATGATCATTCACCGCGTAGGCTCCCGCCCCTCCACCCGGCCAAGCCCGGACTATTTCGTTGGCACCGTCCGCATGGATCCGCTGATCACTGGCCCCTCTGTGAACAACGTCCGCGCCTTGTCAGTGACGTTCGAACCGGGTGCACGCACTAACTGGCACACGCACCCTTTGGGTCAGACGCTGATCGTTACTGCGGGGGCCGGACTGACGCAGAAAGAGGGCGAAGAAATTCAGAAGATTTTTCCCGGTGACGTGATCACCTTCGCCCCGGGCGAAAGGCACTGGCACGGGGCCAGCGCCGATTGCGCCATGACACATATCGCCTTGCAGCAAGAAGAAGACGGCCGCACCGCCGATTGGATGGAGCCGGTGACGGACGCGCAATATGGCGGCTAGGAGTGGGTTAGAACGTTCACGATCTTGCCGGTAGGATCACGCAGAAATAACCTATGCACATCCCATGGCTCTTTTGTCAGGGGATAGATGATCTCGACCTCATTTTGCGTGGCGCGTTGGAACACAGCCTCGACATCATCCACATCGATGGACAGGTGCGGAACCGGTGCGCCAGAGCCGCCTTCGGCAGCGATACTGATCTGGACGGGTCCTGTCCCGGCGCCAAGCGTGACGATCCAGCCCTGATCCATCAGGACGTCGAGGTCAAAGAGAGTACGGTAAAAGGCCGCGACCTCTTTGGGATCACCTGCCGCAAGATCAGGAACAATGCGACGGACCTTTACCATCCCAAATCAGGATCAGACATAGCCAGCCCACCACAGCCAAAAGACGAACGCGGCACCCACCACCAGCAGGTTGAATGCCAGCGTGCCGGCAAGACTGAGTAACCTGGCCTTGCGCCGCTCGGCCACGTCGATCGCCTGCAAATGAGCGGTCAGCGCGTCATAGGCCTTGTTCAAACTGTCATGGTTCAATCGCATCGCCAGTTTCGGGTGACCTGCCAGCTTTTGCGCTTCGACAAGCTGCTGCGCCTTCTTGTGCATCCCACGCGGCAGGCGTCGGCCTGTGCGATGCAGCATCTTGCCCAGCGGCCGCTTTTTCACGCCGAATTTTTCCGTCAGCAAATCCTGAACGGTTGCGACTTTCGCATCTATGTCCTGCACTTTGGCCATGTCGCGTTCTAAACGTACTGGTAG
>Ga0316197_10003807_pt1 | contig 10749 bp, 11 predicted proteins | sample OudBiesiAoxic_MG_FD_204939 | JGI IMG/M metagenome (GOLD analysis project Ga0316197, IMG submission 204939) | Coastal sediment microbial communities from Oude Bieten Haven, Netherlands - site A oxic | ecosystem: Environmental > Aquatic > Marine > Coastal > Sediment | place: Netherlands... | reverse complement strand
TTTTCCTCTTCCATCAGCATCATGTGCCGGGCCTGCCAACCCTTTTCCGGGCTGACGCAGCCACTTTCCTCCAGGGCCAGTAGAAAAGCGTGCTGTACGAAGGGGTTTTCACTGTCAAACAGTTCATTCCACAACGTAGGTGGTATCTCGGCAATAGAAGAATAGGATTTACAATGCATATCGCATTGTACGCAAATACCGGTTCTTACGGCACACGAATAACCGGACCAGGTGAGCAACCTATTGTGGACGTCGGTAAACTTGTCCTCGCTTTCAGCCACCTGTGCGTTGCAGGGAACTCAGGCAGGAATTATGTTCAGGAATCGTTCGCTAGCACTTACAATCAATATTCTTCTGCACGAAATAGGTCACTGAAATGAATACGAACTCCCCCAGAGATACCGAAGGATATTTATTCAAGCCAGATGACTGGAATGAGGCCCTGGCAACTGAAATTGCCAATGAGGAAGGTATCGAGTTAGACGACACCTACCGGGCTGTGCTGAGTTTTATGCGCGGGTATTTTCAGGAACATGATGTCGCCCCTGATGTGCGGCATTTGATCAAGCACCTTGCAAGCGAAAACGATTGCAGCAAGAAAGAGGCCAAGAAACTCGTCTTTGACTTATTTCCGTATGGATATGTAAAACAGGCCTGCAAAATTGCCGGTATGAAAAAACCGCGTGCCTGGAGTACCGGTTAGCAATAAAAACCAGCGGCTACTTCACGCCGTGCATACCCTTGCGAACCAGTGGTATCAGCGCGAAAAACACGACTGCCGCAATAATTCCAATCCAGAACATCATCATGAACAGGTCACCATAGGTGGACGCGGCCAACGCAACATCCAGAGTCTCCCCTTCCGGCACATCCATTGCAGTGAGTTCACCAAACTTGGCTGCCAGCACCTCTGAATAGGCCGTTGCAAGGAACCATGCACCCATCATGACACTGACGACGCTGGGTACCGATAGCTGTGTGACCGCGCTCAGACCAATGGGTGAAATGCTAAGTTCACCAAGTTCGAGAATCGCATATGCCAATACCAGCCACCAGACACTTGCAACACCATTGATGCCAGCCAAATGTGCGGCGTAAGCCATCGGTAGAAATGCAATAGCAGCGAACAACAATCCAATCACACTCTTTGCCGGCTTGCTCGGGTTCAAACCACGCTTGTCCAGCCACGGCCAGAGCCACGTGAAAAGCGGAGTGAAGGCCACGATAAAAAATGCACCAAGAAAGGTTAACGAACCTGCTGTTTGCTGCACAAATGACATGTCCCGGATAAAGGCAGCCAACATCATCAGCGCCACCACTCCAAGCAATACTTCACCGTGGCGAAGTTTGTCGTGGCTGGCCAGGTTCAATGCCAGCAACATGGCCAGCGGACTAATCGCAAGTGGAATAATGGTCCACGGAAGTACAGGTTCTGCGGTGACGTTCGAAATAGTGAACAAGTCCTTGGTCAGCAAACGATCAGTAAAGGCGACCCAGGAGCCATAGGTTTGTTCGTACAGCGTGAAAAACACGAGAACCATCAGAATCAACATGACCAGGCTGATCATCTGATGACGCTCAACACGACTGCACTTGACTGTCACAAACCAGACGAACCAGGCCACCAGGACTACGGACATGATGTGCATCGCACCGGAGACAGTCCATGTATTTTGCATTAACTGCCAGATCACCCCGACACCAAGCAGAGAGCCCAGGTAAATGGCCCATTCACGGCTCAACGGGCCAAGCACTTTCTCTTTCAACAGCTCCGGTTGCTTTGGCTCCGCATGACCGTGCAGATACTTCTGACCGGTTAAAAACACGGTCAGACCAAGCAACATGCCAATACCAGCAGCACCGAAACCGTACTTCCAACCGAAAGTCTCACCCAGGTAACCACAGATCAGACTGGCAAATAACGCACCAATATTGATACCCGCATAGAAAATGGTGAAACCACCATCCCTGCGTGGATCATTCTGTGGATACAGTTTGCCAACGATCGTCGAAATATTAGGCTTGAGGAAACCAACACCGCCGATAATCAGTGCTAATGAAAAATAAAAAATCTGTAAAGCCCCCTCATCACGCTGGACTTCACCACCCACCAGGCGGGCCTGTTCACCCTCAAAAGCCATTCCAAAATGTCCGGCGCATAATAATATGGCGCCCGCAATGACGGCCTTGCGCATTCCGAGCCAACGATCCGCCAGCAAGCCGCCGATAACCGGCATCGCATAGACCATACCGCCATAGGCACCCAACAACTGGTAGGCCGGTGCATCACCTAACATGTGGTACTTGATCAGGTACAGAAACAGCAGGGCCTTCATGCCATAAAATGAAAACCGTTCCCACATCTCGGTGAAGAAGCAGATGTAAAGGCCTTTGGGTTGCCCCCAGAACTCTTCACCCGGGTGGAATTGTTGTGCGTTTGCAATTTCGCTCATATTTTTTCTTCATTATGGTTCGACCGAGAATGATCAAGAATCCAGTGAAATGGTCCTTGAGTCAAATGCTTTGTGGTTTGGAGCCAGACAAAGCCGTGGACATTAAGTAGAATCCTCCAAACAAGAAGCTTTGATAACAACAATGAATAAGAGAAAAATCATTATCGATTGCGATCCCGGTCAGGACGACGCCGTCATGCTGTTGCTGGCACTCGCCTGTCCTGATGAATTCGATATTCTGGGCATCACCACCGTGGCCGGCAACGTACCGCTGGATCTGACACAACGCAATGCGCGTATCATGTGCGAACTGGCAGGCAGGACCGATGTTCCAGTGTATGCCGGCTGTGACAAGCCCATGCGGCATGAACTGATTACCGCGGAAAATGTACATGGTAAAACGGGTATTGATGGCGTCAGCACTTACGAACCCGCAATGCCACTGCAGAACCAGCATGCGGTTGAATTTATCATCGAATCCCTGCTGGAGGCAGAGGACAACAGCATCACGCTGGTGCCGACAGGACCTTTAACCAATATCGGTCAGGCCATGTCCCGGCAACCGGAAATACTGCCCAGGATCAAGGAAATCGTACTGATGGGTGGTGCCATGCGTGAGGCGGGCAATACCACTCCGAGCGCCGAATTCAACATACTGGAGGATCCGGATGCGGCACAAATCGTCATGCACAGCGGCCGACCGCTGACCATCGTGCCCCTGGATGTAACCCACCAGGCGCTGGTCTCACAAAAACGAATTGAACAGATCCGTGAACTTGATACACCGGTTGGAACAGCCGTTGTCGGAATGATGGAGTTTTTCAATCGTTTCGACAGCGAAAAATACGGCAGTGACGGCGCTCCCCTGCACGACCCCTGCACCATCGCTTATCTGCTCAAACCGGAGCTATTTAGAGGTAAAATGTGCAATGTCGAAGTCGAAACCGGCTCGGCTCTGACCCGTGGTCACACCGCAGTTGATTTTTGGGGTGTGACTGACAGAATCCAAAATGCCAACTGGCTATACAAGGTCGATGCAGACGGTTTTTTTGCCTTGTTATTTGAGCGGCTTAAATCATGAAACCAGATATCTCAATCGCCGTCATCGGCTCAATCAACCTGGATATAGTGGCGCACGTAGAGGAGTTTCCGCGTCCCGGCGAGACTGTCACCAACGCAGTGGTCAGCCGCTTTCCAGGTGGTAAAGGTGCCAACCAGGCAGTCGCCGCGCATCGTCTGGGTGCATCCGTATTTATGGTAGGACGTGTTGGCAATGATCCTATGGCAGACGAGGCCCTGGGCACGTTGCGCGCGGAAGGGGTCGACCTGAGTTTCTGCAAGCCACTTGAACACCATTCCACAGGTTTGGCACTGATTGTTGTCACCAAGGCAGGTGAAAACCAGATCGTTGTCGCACCCGGTGCCAACGCTGCATTTGATGCCGAACATCTTGAGTTTCCTGCAACCGATGCCTGTATTGCCCAGCTTGAAGTACCTGTGGAAACCATCCTGAAAGCAGCACGCGCAAACAACAATTTCTTTTGTCTGAACGCGGCACCCGTAAAACCCGTGCCACATGAACTCCTTGAACATGTCGATTTGCTGGTCGTCAACGAAATCGAAGCGAAGGCCCTGGGTGCTGAACTCGATAGCTATCGTGGTCTGCTCGCGAGCACTTTTGGCGCAAAGGGCGCGGAATTAAGTCGCGGTGGGGTGCAAATAGCGAAAGCGAAGCCGCCAAAGGTGAACGTCGTGGATACCACCGGCGCGGGCGATGCTTTTACTGCCGCGCTTACGGTTGCCTTGGTGAGTGGCATGGGACCACAGGCCGCGCTGGAGCAGGCTTGCGTAGTGGGTGCACTCGCCACCACGAAGATGGGCGCTCAATCGTCTCCTACGCGAATTGAAGTTCAGCAGTTGACGTAAACTTCCGCCCACAAAAAGGGTTTGCATTCACAGTTTACCAGGGCCATTCGATTCATCATTATGTTGATGTAAGTCAAGTAAGTCCGGGCAGATACTGTTGTCACTGTTACCCCAAGCACGTAAAATCAAACCCCTATAAACAAAGGGTTTTGACCCTTTCCTCAACGTGGACAATGGGTGTTTACAATTTGCCTTCTGTGGCATCACGACAGGATCAATTTCTAAAGATTATAAGCGCATTTTTGGATGGCAAAACACACCATCCCAAATAATATATTCGCCCTGACCATAGAAGTGACGCGACATGAATGCACTACCTGAAAACCTGATTTTTCCCATCACGATCCTTGTCGTATTTTTGGCTGCAATCGGTTTGTTTTTTCTTATCCTGACCAGGCTTTCCCTGATTTATCAAGCCAACAATGCCAAATCAGACCCTGATACAGCGCATATTTACTGGATCTACAAAAGCCCGTTTTTTATCAGGTTGACCGATCGGATGTTCGTCGTATCGAGCATATTGCTATTTCAATACAGCAAGCTGGTTAGCTGCGTGGTCAAGCGCTTGAACCCGTCATTGAAAGGCAAAAGGGTATTGCAGGTTTCCTGTGCTTTCGGAAACGTGTCTGAAAGAATCGCCGAAAGCTGTGCAAGGCAGAACGCTGAGGAATTTGTCCTGACCGATATCATGCAAAGCGAGTTGGATAATGCCGAAAGAAAGCTGAAACGATTTGGAAACCTTTGCAGCTACAGCAGGCAGGACGCGACAACCCTGGAGTTCGAGGATCAGTCATTTGACTACGTAGTCGCGTTTTTCCTGCCCCATGAATTGCCGTTCGATAAAAAAATCAAACATATTGAAGAAGCGAAGAGAGTCTTAAAGCCAGGCGGCAAGGTCATTTTTGGTGAGTTCCACAAACCAAGACTTAAGGTTCTGGAAATACTTGGGCGTATCTATTTTAAAATTTTCGAGCCCTATGCAACTGAAATGTGGGACAGTTTTGATCTTGTAGAGGCCATCGAGAAAAACACGGATGATTCCTACAGAATAGAAAAGGACACATTTCTTTTCGAAAATTTCCAGGTACTGGCTGCTAAGCGTCTGTCATAACCCTGGCGCTAGATTTAACTTCTGCAGTCTATCAATCACCAGGCTAATGCTTTGTAATAGCTTTCGTAGTGGCAAGGGCAAGTCATCCCAATCCATGCTATCCATGGTATTTTTGATACCCAGTCCAAGTTCGGTATCACCTTCAATTCGAATCCGGCGCTGAAAGAAAAGCGTATCAGGATCGATCTGGCGCGTAGCCAGCAGAACGAAATCCGTTCCCTCACCACTGATACAAACATCTTCTTTTAATGTGCGTTCAATCGGCGTGAATTTTTCACTGCCGACACAGATCAGCCAATCTATGCACAGGTCGCTTACCTTGATCCTGACCCTGGCACCCTCCAGAAAGTCCAGTTCACCATGTTGAAGTGGCTCCCGGAAAGCCTGATTCAAAACCAGTGACAGCAAGTGCTTTTGAACCGGGTAAGGAACAAAACGTCCCGGAATGCCAATGACTTTTTTGGCAATGGGCCGGACAAATTCGGGGATTGGCAGCATGCTCTCGCCTATCAGGGTTTTGCACCAGTATATTTACCGTTTACAGCGATGTGTTGATACAGATCAATGTGAGGAAGGATTCTCCATCTAGAATGTGATGCCAGTAAGTGCAAACTGGATCGAATATGGAACTGGTGTGTCCGGCGGGTAACCTGCCCTCGTTAAAAGCGGCTGTGGACAACGGCGCAGACGCTGTCTACGTGGGTTTCAAGGACGACACCAACGCGCGGCATTTCGCCGGACTCAACTTTACTGAACGCACCTTTGAGAAAGCGGTTCGTTACGCGCAGGACAGGGGCCGGAAAGTATACGTTGCAATCAACACGTTTCCACAACCCAAGGGCTTTGATCGTTGGAAAACAGCTGTGGATCAGGCTGAGGCTTATGGGGTCAATGCCCTGATCCTGGCTGATATCGGCGTTCTTGATTATGCCAGCTCAAAATTTCCGGATTTACGCTTGCATCTCTCTGTTCAGGCATCGGTCACCAGCGCGGAAGGCATCAGGTTCTATCACGAAAACTTTGGCATCCGGCGCGTGGTTTTGCCGCGTGTGCTATCTACCAGGCAGGTCGCTCACGTCATCACAGAGTCACCGGTTCCCGTCGAGGTTTTCGGTTTCGGCAGCCTGTGTGTGATGGTCGAGGGGCGCTGCCTGTTATCCAGCTACGCAACCGGAAGATCTCCAAATACCTACGGTGCCTGCTCACCGGCATCACATGTCCGCTGGGAAGAGACCGGTGATGGCACCAACACACGTCTAAACGGTGTGTTGATTGACCACTACGGCGAAGGAGAAAAAGCCGGTTACCCGACCCTGTGCAAAGGCCGCTTCCAGGTCGGCGGGCATACCTTCTACGCACTGGAAGAACCGACCAGTCTCAATACTTTATCGATCCTGCCCGATCTCAAGAAGATGGGAGTCAGTGCCATAAAAGTTGAAGGCCGCCAGCGCAGCCCGGCTTATGTCGCACAGGTAACCGGCGTTATGCGCGCAGCCATCGACCAATGTCTGAAAAACCCGGAGGCCTATCAACCAAAAGGTCAGTGGATGCGCGAATTATCCGATGTCTCAGAAGGCTCCCAAACGACACTCGGTGCCTATCACCGGCCCTGGCAGTAGCAATTGATGACAATGAAACTATCCATCGGACCCATCCAGTACTTCTGGGAACGGCAGCAGGTACTCGACTTTTACCAGCAGGCAGCAGACTCTGCCGCAGAAATCATCTATCTCGGTGAAGTGATCTGTTCAAAAAGGCGCCTGGTAAAACTTGAAGACTGGTTCGCCATCGGAGACGAACTCAAACAGGCTGGCAAGGAAGTGGTCTTGTCTTCCCTCACCCTGCTCGAAGCTGCCTCGGAGATGAGTAGTCTGAAGAAATTGTGCCGGAACGACAGTTTTATGGTTGAAGCCAACGATATTTCAGCGGTACAACTGTTATCCACCGCGGGACAAAGTTTCGTCACCGGCCCCAGTGTAAATATCTATAACTCCCGCAGCCTGAACCTCCTGGCTGACAAGGGCCTGAAACGCTGGGTTCTGCCAGTGGAACTGGGCCTGGAAACATTAAAAGATCTGCAATCACAAAGGCCTGTGGGTGTTGAAACGGAAGTATTTGCGTTGGGACGTCTGCCGCTGGCTTACTCAGCACGCTGCTACACCGCCCGGTCCCACAACCTTCCCAAAGACGACTGTCACTTCAAATGCATCGATTACCCCGATGGAACCTTGCTGAAAACCCGGGAAGAACAGGATTTTTTGATTCTCAATGGTATTCAGACCCAGTCGGCGCTCACCCACCAGGTACTGGATCAGCTGCCCGAGCTTGAGACTCTTGCTGTGGATATTCTGAGGATAAGTCCACAGCACAAACACACCCTGGAGATCATTGACATTTTTGACGCCGGCCGGAATGGAGCCGATTTGGAACCCTTGGGTAAAGAACTTCTCAGTCTGCTACCCCTGGGTGCGTGCAACGGTTACCTGGTTGAGCAAGCCGGCATGCATTTTGGCTCAGAGAACACCCATGACACTCAACAAGCTATTTGATCATCACCATAGGCAGGTAAACCGCAAAGCCTGGACAGATCTGCGCCAGTTTTCTGACTCACTGGCATCAACAGGACAATTGAAAACGGTTTCCCAACCGGTATCTCCAGACCTCCAGATTACCGCACTCAGTCATCGTAGCCTGGTCAATAACGGCCCTGCCCTTTTATTTGAGAATCCACAGGGTTTCGAAATGCCGGTTTTGGGCAACCTGTTTGGGAATGAACAACGGGTGCTGGCAGCTCTCGAACTGGAAAAACGGCAAGACCTGTTTGATCTGGGTCGTGACCTGGCTTTTCTGCGCAACCCGCACCTGCCGGAAGACCGGCAATCAGCGTTGGATGTTGTACCAGGATTTGCAAGATTGGCCCATGTCACTCCCAAACAAGTGGACAGCGCACCCTGGCAGAATCACGTGCTTGAAGGTCCGGATGTTGACCTTGAATCCTTGCCCATTTCAACCTGCTGGCCCGATGATGCGGGTCGCCTGATTACCTGGGGGATGGTCATTACCCGCGGACCCAACAAACCACGGGTAAACCTGGCGATCTACCGTCAACAGCTTATCGGTAAAAACAAGCTGATCATGCGCTGGTTACCCCACCGCGGTGGTGCCCAGGACCTGCGGGAGTTCCAACAGGCGTTTCCAGGAAAGCCTTTTCCGGTGAGCGTGGTCATCGGTGCCGACCCGGCAACCCTGCTGGCTGCGGTCACCCCGATACCCGATTCCTTGTCCGAATACCAGTTTGCTGGCTTATTACGAGGACGCAGGAGCAGGATAGTGACATCTTCATTAACCGGCTTGCCTGTACCGCATGGCGCTGAAATCGTTCTGGAAGGATTTATTTATGCCGAAGAAATGGCTATGGAAGGGCCCTTTGCCGACCATACCGGGTATTACAATTCGCGCGAGAAATTTCCGGTTTTCACCGTGGAGCGTATCAGTCAGCGCGCCAAGCCCATTTACCTGACAACGTATATGGGCAAACCCGGCGAAGACGAACCTTCGATCATGGCCTCGGCCCTGAATGAGATGTTTATACCCTTGTTGCAGGAACAGTTTCCTGAGGTCATGGATTTCTATCTACCACCGGAAGCCTGTTCCTACCGGGTGGCCATAGTCAGTATTCGTAAACACTACCCGGGCCACGCACGCAGGATCATGTTTGGAATCTGGTCCTGGTTGCGGCAATTCACCTACACAAAGACCATTATCGTTACCGACGATGACATCGACATACGTAACTGGAAAGAGGTAATTTGGGCCATATCCACTCGTTCAGACCCGGTACGTGACACACTATTAATAGAAAACACCCCGATTGATTACCTGGATTTTGCCAGTCCGAAATCAGGCCTTGGTGGCAAGATGGGGATTGATGCGACAAACAAAATTGGCTCGGAAACCAGCCGGGACTGGGGTAAAGTTGCCACGTTTGATCACGAAACCATTGAAAAAATTGAAGGAATTGCCAGTAAACTTGGTATATGATATATCCTGTAACAACTGACAGTAGTGTATTTATGACATAAAGAACATAATTCAAATCGCTAATAGACGAAACGGATTTTCGTTTAGTTCGCGGGCTGCAAACCCCGACACTCATAACAGCAAGGAAGGCTGAAATGGAAAATTTATACATTCAACGCGACATAATTAAGCCAACGCTTATTTTAACCACTTTGTTATTCCTCCTGGTTGCACCGGCACCCGATTCTCACGATATTGCTGAAATGACGGGCAATTTCCTGGTGCCAAGCACAAATTCCGGACTCATGGCATCGGCTGAACCTGTAATTCCTGCCGAAGAAAAGCACCAGAATTAGATTCCAGTCCGAACTGGCCATTAAGGATCTTTCGGGCGTCAGCCCGACACCCGCTATTAGCGCGGGTACATACCTCCTATAACAAACAAACGGCTTATCGAGAAGCCCGGCACACATCTGGTTCTGACCTATCCCTTCATCATATAAACCCAAGCACCTGTAAAGGTTATCCGTGGGCAGGCTGCGCGCAGTGATACCCTGCGTTTTAAAGTACACTTAATTCTGAAACAGGCGTCCGTACAAGCACCCTTAAGAGCTTAGTCCGGACGGCTTGAGTAATTGGCTATTCACCTTCAATGGATCTTATGATGACTCAACCCCGCTGGAAAAACAGTATTGCAATAACCGGTGCCGGTAGTGGATTTGGCGCGGCACTCGCTCACCTATACGCGTCCAGGGGATGGAGTGTTGCGGTCACCGATATTGATGAGCAGCGTGCCCGCAAAACACTCTCTGAAATAGACGCCTTCGGTGGAGATAGTTTCTCCATGCAGTTGGATATCACCGAAGCAGATCAATGGCAGCAATTACAGGACCTGGTATTACAACGCTGGGACGGACTTGAAATACTGGTCAATAATGCTGGTGTGGCCGCTGCCGGCAATATTGAAGACACCAGCATGGAAGATTGGGCCTGGGTGCTGGACATTGACCTGATGGGGGTTGTACGCGGCTGTCATCAGTTCGCAGCCATTATGAAAAAACAAAAAACGGGTCATATCGTCAACGTGTCCTCTTTTGCGGGTCTGGCAGGGTTACCCTTCATCAGCGCCTATGGTGTGGCAAAGGCAGGTGTGGTTGCCCTGTCGGAAGCGCTACGGGCGGAAATGCATCCTTACGGTGTGGGTGTCACTGTCGCCTGCCCTTCTTTTGTCAAAACCGG
>Ga0316197_10003804_pt1 | contig 10751 bp, 8 predicted proteins | sample OudBiesiAoxic_MG_FD_204939 | JGI IMG/M metagenome (GOLD analysis project Ga0316197, IMG submission 204939) | Coastal sediment microbial communities from Oude Bieten Haven, Netherlands - site A oxic | ecosystem: Environmental > Aquatic > Marine > Coastal > Sediment | place: Netherlands... | reverse complement strand
AGCAGCTTCTCGTCGGCGTCGTTCTCGACGACGAGTTCCCGCCGGACCCCGACCGGGGTGTCGTCGTCGTGATCATCGTCGTCGTGGTCGAGTTTGTCGTCGATCGCGATGCCCGCGCCCGAGAAGGCCTGCTGGACGTCGTTCAGCACGGTCTCGCTGAGTTCGACGTGACGCAGCACGTGGCTGACCTGGTCGGCGTGCACCTCGCCACTGCTCCGGCCGCGTTCGACGAGCGCATCCCACTCACGCCCGTCGACCCCCTCGACCGGCATCGCGACCGCGCCGGGGCCGGATTCGGGCGACACGTTCGATTCAGTCGGAGCGTTCTGTTGTTCGTCGATGCAGCCAACCTAGCAACGACTCGGCTGCCGCCTGGGCGCGAACCTGGTCCGATTCCCCGAGCGCCATCAGATCGAGCCGGGCCGCACGATCCTCTTCCAACGACATCGGGTCGGTCAGACCGGTCCGGTGCCGGAGTTCACGCCGTGTCGCCGCCGCGATCAGCGACTGCGCCTCGACGGTCGCATCGAGATCGAGGTCGGCCATCGCCGCTCGTTCGAGCACCTCGCGTGCGTCGGGTGGTGCTGCCTCGAGCGCCGCGTTCAGGTGACCGTGCTCGGCGAGTGCGAGGAACGCCATCCGGTTGGCGTCGTCGTCGAACAGGCCCTCGATGAGCCACTCGGCAATCGTGTCCCACTCCTGCACGAGTAGGACGAGGGCGGCGAATTCCGCGTTCTGCATCGGACCGGTCTGGCGTTTGCGGGTGACCTCGAGCGGGCGGTGACGACGTCCGTCGACGACACGTGAGACGAAGTCGTCGACGGACAGCCCGATCCGTGCGGCGACCTCGCCGGCGTAGATCCGCCGCACGTCGGCGTTGGGATGCTCGTTGATCACGTCCAGTGCGGCATTGCCGAAGCGGACCTTGTGCTCGGCGGAGTCGCGCGGGAGGCGCGCCGTGGTGCGGTCGAGCCGGAATCGGAGGAACGGCACGGGCTTCTCGACGGCCTCGACCAGCAGCTCGGGGCGCTGGCGGGCGAGATCGCCGGGGTCACGACCGGCCGGCAGATCGGCGACCGACACTTCGACCTGATGCTTCTGCTCCCACTCGTAGAATCGCTCAGCGGCTCCCTGACCGGCGGCGTCGGCGTCGAACGACAGCACCACCCGGCTGGCGTACCGCTTGAGCTTGCGGACGTGCTCCTCGGTCAATGCGGTCCCACACGTGGCCACGGCACGCGGCACACCCGCCTGGTGGAAGCCGATGACGTCGGTGTAGCCCTCGCACACCACGATCTGATCGACCTTGGACGCATCCGCCTTGGCCCAGTTCAGCCCGTAGAGCGTCTTGGACTTGGTGTAGATCGCCGTCTCGGAACTGTTCTTGTACTTCGCCGGATCGTCGGATCCCGGCAGGACCCGTCCCCCGAACGCGAGCGCCTCGCCGGATTCGGAGAAGATGGGAAACATCACCCGCGCGCGAAAGGCGTCCTGCATCCGGTTGCGACGATTGCGGAAGGCGAGCCCGACGTCCTGCAGGACGTCGGCGGGTTGCCCGAGCTCGCGCGCGAGGAGATCCCAGTCGTCCGGCGCCCAGCCGAGCTTGAACTGACGGGCGATGTCGCCGTGCAGACCACGTTGGCGGAGATAGTCCCGAGCCGCTCGGGCGCCCGGGTCCTTCAGGAGGCGTTCGTGATACCACTCGACGGCATCGGCCATCGCGGCGGTCAACCGCTTGCGGCGGGCGCGCTCCTTCGACTGGCCGGTCGACGTGTAGTTGAGCGAAATGCCGGCCTTGGCGGCGAGGTGCTCGACGGCTCCCGGGAAGTCCAGGTGCTCGATCTCCTGGATGAACGTGAACACGTCGCCGCCCTTGTCGCAGCCGAAACACTTGTAGCGACCGCGCTCCTCGTTGACGTTGAACGATCCCGACTTCTCCGCGTGGAACGGGCACAATCCCACCCAGTTGCGCCCGACGCGCTTCAGTGCGACGTACTGCTGGACGGTGTCGACGATCGACACCGTCGAACGAATCTTGTCGATGTCGTCGTCGGCGATCCCCATCCCGACCTCAGACTATGGCGTGACCGCGGCCTGCCGTCACTTGCTGTCGTCGAAGGCGGCCTCGACGAGTTCGGCCTCACGCTCGGCGCGGCGGGCGCCCTTCAGCGAGAACCCGATCGAGGCGGTCAGCACGATCGCGATCACACCCAGCGAGAGGGCGGTCGGGATGTGATACCACTCGGCGATGATCATCTTGACGCCGACGAAGGCGAGGATGATCGCCAGCCCCTCCTGCAGATAGGTGAACCGGGCGTGCATGTCGGCGAGCAGGAAGTACAACGCGCGCAGGCCGAGGATCGCAAACGCGTTCGACGAGAACACGATGAACTGCTCGTTGGAGACGGCGAGCACGGCGGGGACCGAGTCGACGGCGAACACGACATCGGTTCCCTCGACCAACACGAGCACGGCGAAGAGCGGGGTGGCGAGGCGCTTGCCGTTCTTGCGGGTGAACAGCTTCTGGCCGTCGTACTCGTCGGTCGACGGGACGAAGCGGTGGACCACCTTGAGGAACTTCGAGTTGCCCGGGTCGACGTGGTCGTTGTCCGTGAAGATCAGCTTGCCGGCGGTGTAGAGCAGGAAGGCGCCGAACACGTACAGCACCCAGCTGAACCGTTCGATCAGGGCGATGCCCGCGAAGATGAACATCGCACGGAGCGTCAACGCCCCGAAGATGCCCCAGAACAGCACGCGGTGCTGGTACTTCTGCGGGACGGCGAAGTACCCCATGATCAGTGCCCACACGAAGACGTTGTCGACGCTGAGGCTCTTCTCGATCAGGTATCCCGAGATGTACTCGCCACTCGCCTGGGCCCCGAACCACCACGCCACGACCCCAGTGAACGCCACGCCGACGGTGATCCACACCGCCGACTCGATCGCCGCCTCCTTGGTCGAGACCGCATGCGCGTCCTTGTGGACCACGAGCAGGTCGACGAGCAGCATCGCGACGATCATCCCGAGCAGCGCAGCCCACTGCCACCCGGCGACGTCGATGTCGGCGAGGTTGGAGTTCCGTTCGCTCGCAGCGACGAACCCGGACACGATGGACATCACCCCTCCATCATGCCCGGAAGCTCAGCCGTCGATCCGCCAGTGCGTTCAGCCGCGGATCAGCTGTTGTTGATGATCGCCTGCGCCGCACTGAGGCGAGCGATCGGCACCCGGAACGGGCTGCACGACACGTAGTCGAGCCCCAGGCGGTAGAACAGGTCGATCGACTCGGGGTCGCCGCCGTGCTCACCGCACACGCCGAGCTTCAGGTCGGGCTTGGTCGAGCGACCACGCTCGGCACCGAGCCGGACGAGGTCACCGACGCCGCCCTGGTCGATCGTTTCGAACGGGTTCCGCTTGAGCAGGCCCTGCTCGAGGTAGGCCGGCATCATCCGGCTCTCGACGTCATCACGGCTGAACCCGAACGTCAGCTGGGTCAGGTCGTTGGTCCCGAACGAGAAGAAGTCGGAGACCTCGGCGATCTCGTCCGCCCGGACCGCTGCGCGGGGCGTCTCGATCATCGTGCCGATCGTGATGACCGGCTTCTTCTTCAGGCCCTCGAGCGCCTGATCGATCTCCTCCTGCACCCAGCTGCGAGCGAGGGCGAGCTCCTCGCGGGTGACGGTGAGCGGGATCATGATCTCCACGATCGGCTTCTTGCCCGCGTCGCGCAGCTTGGCGGCCGCAGCGAGCAGCGCACGCGCCTGCATGGCGTACAGGCCGGGCTTGATCACACCGAGGCGGACGCCGCGGGTTCCGATCATCGGGTTGTGCTCGGCCCAGCTCTCGGCGGCGCTGAGCATCTGCTGATCCTTCTTGGACAGCTTGCCCTTCTTGACCTCCTTGATCCTGAGTTCCTCGCCCGACGGCAGGAACTCGTGGAGCGGCGGGTCGAGGAGCCGGACGGTGACGGGCAGGCCGTCCATCGCGTCGAGGATCTCCTCGAAGTCGGCCTGCTGTGCCTCGCGCAGCTTCTCGAGCGCCTTCTCCTCCTGCTTGGGCGTCGACGCGAGGATCATCTCGCGCACGATCGGCAGCCGGTCGGGTGCCAGGAACATGTGCTCGGTCCGGCACAGCCCGATGCCTTCGGCACCGAGTTCGCGGGCATGCGCGGCATCCTCGCCGGTGTCGGCATTGGCACGGACGGCGAGCTTGCCCTTGCGGACCTGATCGGCCCACTTGAGGATCGTGTCGAATTCTGCTGGAGGCTTGGCGTTCTCCAGCGCCATCGCCCCCAGCACGATCGTGCCCGTGGTCCCGTCGATGGAGATCTGGTCGCCCTCTTCCACGACGACGTCGCCGACGGTGAACTGCTTGCCCTGGATCCTGATCTCCTCGGCACCGACCACCGCCGGGGTCCCCCAACCGCGCGCCACGACGGCGGCGTGGCTGACGAGACCGCCGCGAGCGGTGAGGATGCCCTGCGACACCATCATGCCGTGGACGTCCTCGGGGCTGGTCTCGTTGCGGACCAGGACCACCTCTTCGCCGCGCTCGTCGGCATCGACGGCGTCGTCGGCGGTGAAGTAGACGTGGCCGACGGCGGCACCGGGGGACGCGCCGAGCCCGGTCGCCAGCGTGGCGCCCTTCTGGGCGAACTGTGGGTGCAGCACCGAGTCGAGATGCTCCTCGGAGACCCGCTGGATCGCCTCCTCGCGGCTGATCTTCCAGCGCCCGCCCTTGCCGTCACGGGTGCCCTTGGTCATGTCGACGGCCATCTTCAGCGCAGCCACCCCGGTGCGCTTGCCGATGCGAGTCTGCAGCATCCAGAGCTTGCCCTGCTCGATCGTGAACTCGGTGTCACACATGTCGCGGTAGTGCGCTTCGAGGCGCACGAAGACATCGAGCAGTTCCTTGTAGATCTCCGGGAACGACTGCTTCATGTGGTCGAGGCTCTCCGTGTTGCGGATGCCGGCGACCACGTCTTCGCCCTGGGCGTTGATGAGGAAGTCGCCGTACGGCTCGTTCTTGCCGGTTGCCGCATCGCGTGTGAATCCGACGCCGGTGGCCGAGCTGTCGTCGCGATTGCCGAAGACCATCGCCTGCACGTTGACGGCGGTGCCCAGGTCGTGGCTGATCTTCTCGCGCACGCGGTAGGCGATCGCGCGTGCACCGTTCCACGACTTGAACACGGCCTCGACCGCACCGCGCAGCTGATCGCGTGGACGCTGGGGGAACTCGCTGCCCGTCGCCTTCTTCACCGCCTTGAGGTAGGCGATGCAGAGATCCTTGAGCGCCTCGATGTCGAGGTGAGCGTCGTTGGTCGTGCCTGCCCGCTCCTTGGCCGCCTCCAGTGGCGCCTCGAAGAACTCGCCGTCGACTCCCAGAACGATCCGGCCGTACATCGCGATGAACCGACGGTACGAGTCGTATGCGAAGCGTTCGTTGTTGGTCGCCGTCGCCAGACCCTCGACGCTCTCGTCGTTGAGGCCGAGGTTGAGCACCGTGTCCATCATCCCGGGCATCGAGAACTTCGCGCCCGACCGAACCGACACGAGCAGCGGGTCGAGCGGGTCACCCAGCTTGCGACCCATCGCCTTCTCCAGGTCGAACACGTGCTGTGAGATCTCGTCGTCGAGCCCGTCCGGCCAACCGTGGCGCATGTAGTCGGTGCACGCCTCGGTCGAGATCGTGAAGCCCGGCGGAACCGGCAGCTTCAGCACGGAGGTCATCTCGGCGAGGTTTGCACCCTTGCCGCCGAGCAGATCCTTGTACTCCATCGGAGGGCGGCGGTGCTTGTGGTCGAAGCTGAAGACGTAAGACATACGGCTTTGCAGCATAGGACCCTTGTCAACGACCGGCGCTCGAAGCCGCACCACCGTGCTCGTCTCGTAGCCTGGGGGGATGTTCCGGCTGCTCGGCTTCGACGTGAGAGTCCAGTCGGGCTTCGTCATGTTCATGGCGTTGATCGTGTTCCTCTATCGCGATGCGTTCGGGCTCTGGCTCGCCGGATCGATCGCGGTGCTCACCCTCATCCATGAGCTCGGACACGCCGTTGCTGCGCGCCGCACGGGCGCCCACGCCGAGATCTCGCTCGGATTTCTCGCGGGCTACGCCTCGTATCGGCCGACCCGCCGGCTGAGCCGGGCCGAGCAGGCCTGGATCTCCTTCGCCGGGCCCGCCGTCCACATCGCCACCGCCGTCGCGGTGCTGCTCGCGATGGGGGTCAACCCGCTCGAGCCGTCATCGGCGTCCAGCTCCCCCGCTGCGGCAGCGATCTGGTGGGCAGGACCGGCCATCGGCGCGCTGAACCTCATCCCGGTACTCCCGCTCGACGGCGGCAACATCGTCACCTCTGGCCTCGATCGGCTCGTTCCCGGTCGAGCGCACCGCTACATGCTCTATTTCTCGATCGCGGCGACGCTCGCCGCAGCGGTCGTGCTCGTCGTCACCGGGTATCGCGGGTTCGTGCTCTTCATCGGGTTCCTGTTGATCACGCAGCTCCAGCTACTCAACGCGGGCAAGCCGGCCCAGCGACCCACATCGGCCTGGGAGGCGGCTGCCAACGCACTTCGTGCGGGCAAGGTCGGCAAGGCACGGCGCACGCTGGTCGCTGCGCTCAGCCATCCACAACCGACCGTCGGCCTCCCCGATCTCGCCATCACGCCGGCCGGCGCAGCGGCGCTCGTCGATCTGTTGCCCGACCCCCTTCCCTACGGTGATCCGGGCAACGAGTACGTCCTGGCGAACCTGCTGCTGACGACGGGTCGCTATGACGAGGCGGCGCACTATGCGGCCGGATCATTCGGCCGCAGTCCCAACACACTGAGCGCGGCGATCGTGGCCCGGGCGGCGGGAGCGCTCGACGACCAGGACACGGCGATCGGCTGGCTCCGGTCGGCCGCCGAGGCGGGCACGTCGTCGGCGGGGCTCGCCTCGACGATCGATCGTGCGCCCGAACTCGCCGACCTACGCCTTCACCCCGACGTGGTGGCCATCCGCCGCTCGCTCGCGCCGATCACCTGACCCGCACCACCCGGCCGACGACCCGTCGGTGCGGTTCAGACGAGGTGTGCCGGCGGACGGCCCACATCGGCCCCCCGCTTGACGTAGGCCAACCCGATCCCGCCCTCGCCCGTCACGCTGGTCACCGTGCCGACCTCGTTGCCGTCGGCATCGTGCACGGCGTCGCCGACGGCGGCGCCGTGCGCCAGATCGACGATCCGGAGCGAGCGGGGTGCGTCGGCGCCCCGCGCATCCATCCGCTCGACCAGCTCCTGTCCCGGATAGCACCCCTTCTGGAAGTTGACGGCCAGCAGCACGATGCCGGTCGTGGCGGGGATGGTCGAACCCGTCTCGATCTCGTGGCCCATCCGTGGCCAGCCGGCGCCGATCCTCGCGAGCTCGTACTCGACCGCTGGTGACGCCGATTCGGCGGTGACGAGGCTGGTGGCCGCATCGACGCGGATCTTGAAACGGTCGATCCTCGTGAGGAGCGTCTCGCCGAACCCGGCGTCGGTGTCGAGTTCGAACACCTCGTCGGCCGTGCGCCCGATCCGGGCGAGGACGTCGATCTTGCCGGTCGGATCCAACACGAACGTCCAGCGTGAGGCATGGACAGCGAGGTCGCGGATCTCCTGCGCCACCTGTGACTGCAGGTATGACATCGCATCGGGGCCCGACACCCTCACGGTGTCGCGCGCACGGTCGTCGATGTAGGCGGCGGTCTGGGTCACGGCGTCGTCGGTGTCCACACCGCCAGTCTGCCGTGGCACACTGCGAACGACATGAGCGACGACGACGCCATCTCCCCCGACTCGGTCGAGGGTCCCGACAACGACCGATCACCGATCGACGAACTCGCCCAGCGCGCCGTCGGGGTGCTCCTCGGTCTGCTCCGGCGCGCGAACGCGCTCGCCGGTGGCGTACTGATCTTCGCGGTCGTGGCCTGCGTGGGTGGCTACCTGCTGGGGATCACAGCGCTGTCCGGTGGCGCACTCAACGTCTGGATCGTCTTCGGTGGGTTGGGTGCCGCATGGGCGATCGGCTCGGTCCTCCTCGCCATGTGGAGGCTGTCGGTCGTCCGCCGGGGCAGCGGCGCACTGGTCGACGAGGTTCGGAGCTTCCTCAGCGGTGACAACGACGCGCAGCAGACCGTGCTCGAGACGGTCGAAGTGTCGGAGGAGTCCGACGACGAGAGCATCGTCACGGTGTCGCGCCAGTTCTTCTCGTTCCGTGACGGTGTCGATGCGCACAAGGCGAACTTCACCCACCTGGCGGCCGCACTCCGATCGCTCACGACGTTCCCGGCGCTGATGGCGCTGGCGGTGGTCGTCGGCTTCGCGTTCGCTGCGGCGTCGTTCGTGTTCGTGCTGATCCTGATCTTCTAGCCGGGTCAGGCGGTGGTGCCGCCGTTGCGGCGTGCGGTGGTCATCCGCCGAGCAGCGGGGATCGCCGCAAGCAGTGCCGCAGCCTTGTTGCGGCACTCGAGGTCCTCGTCGTCGGGGACCGAGTCGGCCACGATCCCAGCACCCGCTTGCAGGCTTGCGGTCGCGCCGTCACCGGTGATGAACATCGTGCGGATGGCGATCGCCGTGTCGAGGTTGCCGGACCAGTCCACGTAGCCGACGACGCCGGCGTACGGGCCCCGTTTGACGGGTTCGAGCGCATCGATGATCTCCATCGCACGCACCTTTGGCGCTCCGCTCACCGTGCCGGCGGGCAGCGTGGCCCGGAGCACGTCGATCGGACCGAGGTCGTCGACCAGATCACCGGAAACCTGCGACGTGAGGTGCATCACGTGGCTGTACCGCTCGAGCGTCATCAGTTCGTCGACGGTGACGGTGCCGAACTTCGCGACTCTGCCGACGTCGTTGCGTGCGAGGTCGACGAGCATCACGTGCTCGGCACGCTCTTTCGGATGCTCGATCAGCTCCGCCGCCATCCGTCGATCGTGCTCGTCGGTGCGGCCCCGCCTCCGAGTGCCGGCGATCGGACGTGAGATCACCTTGCGATCCAGCAGCTGCACCATCGGCTCGGGCGACGAACCGACGATCGTCAGCTCGGGATGTCGTACGTAGTACATGTAGGGCGACGGGTTGACCTGTCGCAGGACGCGGTACACGTCGAACGGATCGGCGCCGAGTTCGAGGTCGTAGCGCTGTGCGAGCACGACCTGGAAGATGTCGCCGGCGATCACGTGCTCCTTCGCGACCTCGACGGCACGCTGATACATCCCATTGCCCATCGTCGATTCGAGGGTCGGGAGATCGTCGTCGGGTGTCGGTGGTTCGACCGGCGTGTACGCCAACGGTTGGGCGAGGGCACGCACTGCCTGCTCGACCCGCACAACCGCTGCGTCGTAGGCGTCGTCGAGTTCGCTTGTGGTCATCCCGAGCGTGCGCACGCTCTCGATCAGGTACACCCGCTGTCGCCAGTGGTCGAATGCCGCAAGCGACCCGATCACCGACATGACGGCGTCGGGGTAGGCACGATCGTCGTCGGGCATGTCGGGAAGGTGCTCGACCTCACGGATCACGTCGTAGCCGAGAAAGCCCATCATCCCGCCGTGCAGTGGCGGCAGGTCGGCGAAGACCGGGCTCGTGTAGCGCTCGAGGAGCGCCTCCATCGCGGCGAGGATGCCCCGATCGGTCGGGATGCCGTCCGGGAGCGGACCGTCGAGTTCGACGCGGTCACCGCGCAGGACGAGCGTCGCCGACGGGTTGCGCCCGACGAAGGAGAACCGGGCCCAGCGCTCTGCACCCTCGACCGATTCGAGCAGGAAGCCGGGGCCGTCGCCGACCAGCTTCGAGTACGCGGCCACGGGGGTCTCGAGGTCGGCGAGCAACTCGGTCCACACCGGGACGACGCCGTAGTCGGCGGCGAAGCCGTGGAACTCCTCGCGGGAGGGTCGGAACTTCATCCGAACGAGCGGAAGAAGCAGCTGCGTTCACCGGTGTGGCAGGCTCCCGCGCCCTCTTGCTCCACCTTGAACAGGAGTGCGTCCGCGTCGCAGTCGTAGTAGGCCTCGCGCACGAACTGGCGGTCGCCGCTCGTGTCGCCCTTGCGCCACAGCTCCTGTCGACTGCGGGACCAGTAGACCATCCGCCCTTCGTCGAATGTCGTCCGGAGCGACTCGGCGTTCATCCACGCGAGCATCAACACGTCGCCGGTCCCGATGTCCTGTGCGATCGCGGTCACCAACCCGTCGTCGTTGTACTTCACCTCCGCCAATTGCTCGGCGGTCGCCTCGATGATGGTCGTCTCCGGCATCGGATCATCCTACGAACCCGACCGCCGCTCACCCCCCCGTCTACGTTTGCGTGTGATTCCAGGCCCAACCGCGGGGCAGAAAACCAGACACAAACGGTTGGGCGGGCATCGCGTCAGAGGTAGAGGCCGGTCGAGGCTTCGATGCGTTCGGCGGCGACGGCGTGCAACTCGCGCTCGCGCAGCATGATGTAATCGTCACCCTGGACCTCGACCTCGTAGCGGTCGTCGGGGCTGAACAACACCTTGTCGCCCACCTCGCACGAGCGAACGTTCTGACCCTGTGCGACGACGGTTCCCCACACGAGCCGTTTCGCCATCTCGGCGGTGGCGGGGATCAGGATTCCGCCCGACGACTTGCGCTCGCCGTTGTCGACCGTGCTGACCAGCACGCGGTCGTTGAGCATCTTGATCGGGAGCTTGTCATCGGACCCTGGCATCGTCCGGCAGGGTACCGTCCCGAATGATGAGCGCTCACGACGAAC
>Ga0316197_10003803_pt1 | contig 10751 bp, 9 predicted proteins | sample OudBiesiAoxic_MG_FD_204939 | JGI IMG/M metagenome (GOLD analysis project Ga0316197, IMG submission 204939) | Coastal sediment microbial communities from Oude Bieten Haven, Netherlands - site A oxic | ecosystem: Environmental > Aquatic > Marine > Coastal > Sediment | place: Netherlands... | reverse complement strand
TCTTTGGTGCGGCCATGGTCCTCGTTGAGTTTGAGCATGTACCGATACTGCTTCGAGGTGAGCCGACCGTTTCCATTCCCGTTTCCTTTGCCTTTTTCATTGTACTGGCTGGAACCGTTTCCGCCTCCACCCTTACGATCTTCCCCGTATGTTCGATTGTAACGATTTCCATTGCCACCTTTGTTTCGAGGTGAAGTGTCACGTCTGGGGCCTGATGAACGATGTCCCCTCTGGGGAAGATCGTTATTGTACAGATGCAAACCCACACCAAGCAGAGTAGCCGCTTTCTTCACGGCATCGGTGGCGGCCGCTTTCAGATCGTCGGCCAGCGAAACCATCTCGCCATTCTGACGATTGCGGGTAATCCGACTGGAACCGAACTGGGTTTTGACCACACTGCCGACCTTCAATTCACCAATGACGATTACCTCATCAGTCTCTTTGAGGATTTCATGCTGGATGATTGTGAAAGACCAGTCAGAGTCAAAGGCGTCATTGAGCCTCTGGATAACGGCATGGCCTTCGATGTAATCCAGAATCTTGCCAAAGTTTCCCTCTCTCTGTTTGATTTGCTCCGGGCCAAAAGGTTTTTCGAGAATTTCTCTGTTCATCATGATAAATCTCCTTTACGTTTGTGGTGTTCATAAAACACGAAAGCCCAGCCGAAATCGGCCAGGCCTTCATCCATTGGGTTATTGTGAAACGGTTAAGATAAACTCAGGCATCACCCCCTTTCAGACACAAAAAAACCATCTGCCCGCGCGGACAAATGGCTCCTCGGTTAAATGATTATTTTTATGAATCAGCCAATCTCAACATAGATATCCTTGATGATGCCTTGATCAGCGAAAGAGAAATAATGGTCGTTCTCCATGTTGATAATGATGTGCTCGTGAACCTGTATCCCGATGATTTCCGCCGCCCAGATAATCTTTTTCGTAATGGCGATGTCATGGGCGGACGGCTGTAAATCGTTAGAAGGATGATTGTGTGAGAGTATAATTGCTGCCGTATTGGCTAAAATGGCTGGTTTCAGAACTTCACGCGGAATTACCGTAGTGGCTGTCAATCCCCCCATGGACACGATGTTCAACCCGATCATTTCATTTTTCGCATTGAGTAGCGCTATGATAAATTGTTCTCTATCAGGCTGCCCCCTGGTACGAATGAGTTGTTGGATTAGGGATTGGGCCTCCTGTGAATTATTGATTGGACTCTGGCCGAATGAAACAGTTTCATCTTTGACCAGGGACACTCGGTAAATGGAAATAAACTTGTTGGTGGGTTGATTAGATGGGACAGAAAAGATGTCTTGCTGTCTGGGCTGTTTCATGGGTTGGCCTCCTTTCAGAACGAATCAGAACGCAAAAAAGGCGACCTGCCATAAAGACAGATCGCCCTTGATGCTGGATAATAAGTTTTAGTTTACGGGATTATTCTAATAGATTGCTGGCAATGAGGGGGTGGGGGCGATAAAATACGATATACGGGATCACCCTGTTTCACATATCACAGTACCCGAAGGCGAGAAATCTGGGTTGGATTTTTGCAGGATGGCTATGATGCTGTTATGATTTATAAAAAAGGATATGCTTTTGATTTCGAAAAGACGGAAAGGTGGGATAATATATTAGCAGGGCTTAAATTAGATGTTCGACCATGATGAATGGGGATGGAGGAGAAAGCCCCCGGCTATCCATCCAATTTGTTAATTAAAGTTCTTAACTCTAATACTTCCAGTGGGCATTCTGACCAATTGTGTTCCCAACATACTATTAAATCGCATTGCGTTGGATCGTGTCCGTGTTGACGAAAGTTGCTACTCTGATATTCAAATTCAATCTTAACTCTTTGCCACCTTTTGCGCTTTATGTCTACACACCGTTTTGCTTCACAATCTGGAAATGATGATTGAATTGATTCAACTATGAATCCAAGTTCATAACTGACCATGCCAAAAAGATAGACAACACCTTGCTCATTTATCGGTGCATGAGTAAGCCCGCGAAAGTTAATAGGCGCACCAAATTCCGTTTTATCATTCTTTGGCCACTGAGTTTGTTCTGTTAATGGAGATTCCATATATTGAACTGGGGGCGTGGGAATCTCATGCTTGGATTTCGACTGCAGTTCATTTAATAGGGGAGAATCAGGAAAATTTTCCTTAAGCCATTCAGTATATTTCTTCAAAGTACCCTGAGTTCCCCCGAGTCTTTTCCTTAAAGTATCAGCAGAAATCTTTGACTTTGCTTGGAATTGGTTCCAAGTGGGTATTTTTCCAAGTTCTGATGCAACTCTATTAAATTCATCAAGCAAACTTTCTTCTTCAATGGGATATCCGGAACCTTCAGTCTTCAAGCCAGCATATTTGCATACTTCCGTCCAACCACCATCAGGAAACAAGGTATAAAGATAATGAGTGGATATACCCGATTCTTTAATAAAATCGACTCTTGATAAAGAATCTTGCCCAAGACGACTGGCAATTTTTTTGGCTAATCCAATAATTCTGTCTCTTGAAATTTCAGTCATATTCTCAGGCCCAACGTCATTTTGAGGGTTAGCGCGCGTAGCAAGCGATACCCTCCAAAAATTTGTCAGGCACCAGCCTCCCACTCTTTCTTTAGCGCCTTCTTTACGACTTCCGCAACTGTATCTTTGTTGATTCCGCGCTTTTTACAGTAAGTCGATTGCATCCAATCAGCGAGATCCTTTGTCCCTTTGCTCGAATTGCACGCAGCGCAACATCGGGCAATATTCTCGCGAGTGACGATGCTTGCGTCGTTGATGATGTGTTCCCACGTTGCGACAGTTCTCCGCGAGCCACTCGGAGGCATCTTCTCGATCATCTGAACGCCACAATAGACACAAGTCTTGTCTCGCGCCTTGACTTCTGCTTCGAGCCAGTCAGGGATGCCCCAACGGTTCATCTTCCATCCTTATCTCCCACGCCCTAACCCGCTAATCAGCGGCGCGGCTTTTTGCGTCCGCTGAATTAGCATTGTTGTGCAATCTCATCATTTCAACCACACTGCGAATGGGTGCACGAGCCTTCCGACCGCAATGACTTCTCGGAGGTGGCTCTTCATCCGGTCAGGATGCGCAGACGTGTCTCGGCGTAATACGCCGAGAGTGGAAGCACCTTGTCGGATCTTGACGGGGAACTCTGGGTCAAAGAAGTCTGCATACTGCCAAAGGTCAACGACTGCAGATGTCAGGAGGCAGAGCTGATCAAACACGAGTGCACATGTGTTTGGCGTTATCTGTCCTGTCACCGGGGTAATGCCATAAGGCAACGCCTTCCACTCACAACGGTCGGCGGAGTACTCGGTCGCAGCGGCGGCCGTCTTGGTTGGGACGGCACCGCCGGGCGATGAGGGGGCAAGGAATGCGCAGAGCGGACCACCGGACATCCCACGAATGGTTGCACCGATGGTCTGGATCATGTCCGGTTTGGCCTTGTGGGAACGAATGACCCAGAAGGTTCGGCCCGCGTTGTGAATGTCGGCGATCTTCCTCGCGAAGATGGTGTCGGAATCCTCACCCGCGTGAGGTCCCATCACGCTGAACAGGCTGTACTCTTTTGTTTCCATACATCTCTTGCACAACATTAATATTGAATTAATTCTTTACTTGCTCCTCCGCCTCCACTCCCTCGGACAAATATAATCCTCAACCAAAGACCAGATGATCAAAATTCCTCGTAAATCCAATCTTCATATGCCTGGCGTACAGATTTCGGAACCCATGATTCCTCAAAACCCTTGGACTTGTCCAACTCTGGTATTTCCGCTAGGTCCACTCCCTTTATCTCGAATGAGCGCCAGTCAATGTCGATACACCGAGACGAACATCTCATCAGCAGACGTCCATCACTGGTTTTCCAGATATCCATATTGAACGAATGGTGACGACCGAAGTGATCACCACGGCCATAGACTCGGCGCATCCCTTTAGCGTCGAAGTCCTCAATTTCCTCCACCGAGGCGTCCAATGCTTGAGCGTCGGAATCCCAGCAGGTTAAATCATCTTCCATGGTTGGACCTCTCTATGACGATCAAATTTTAATGGACACGGTGATACGATTGAATATATTTTCGACGGCCGCCGAGTATTGAATCTTTGCATAAGTTATTTAGAGCATTGATTTAACATGCAAATGAAGTATTTCGGATAATCGCTCAAAAATGGGGTAGAGTCAAGGCCATCCTGGCCAGCATTCAGTTTTTTGTGGTTTTCTTATTTCTTGCAGCAGCGAATGTTTTAAATGCATCCGTTTTCCACTTAATCAATGGAACGTCTTTGTAGATTTCATAAATGGCTAAAAGGATTTCTGGAGCCTGGTTGGCTTTAATGATTGCTATTTCTTTTGATAACCGTTCGTCAGCCCCGCCTTAATTTGATTCAAATGATTCATGGTGCCAAGCCAGATGTCTTCAGTTACAAACGGCCTTAAATCGGCTATCGTCTTTTTTATTTGCGGTGTATCCAGCATCGGCTCCATGCTTACCGATGTTCTGAATCCATTTTCACGCGCATATCTCAAACTCGCCTTGCGTTCCTCATATTTTGGTGCGTTGGGTTCCCAAAAGGACAGAATATCGTCATCATTGGCCCCTATAGTAAATCGGAATAGAATCTTGTCCTTAAAGTAGATGCTGGCGTTGCAGATTGCCTTGATACATTTAATATTCGGTTTGGTAACTATGAGGACTTCATTGCCTGCACGTAAGAGTTTCCCCAAAACGATCAGATAGTTATCAAGGTTTTCAGGAAAAATGTCATGTGTGGACGGAAAACCCACGAGGCCATTGAGGAGTTTACGTGATTTCTCAACGTCATCCCTACGAACCTCCAATTTCGACCATTCTCCTGGCTCAACACGTTGATACCGCTGGGCCGTTAAATTTGCATAGCAATAGAGGCAATCATTCTTGCAGCCAGTATAGATATTGACGTTGTTTCCAGGCAGGGTCCAATCTCGAAATCGTCCCTTTCCTTTATGATTCTTATTTCCTTTTTCTGCCAAAACGGCGTCCAGGTGGTTTAAGGCCTTACCGTAGATACCGATTTTTTCCTGTCCGTCCTCAATCTTCTTTTTGGCAGTATTTCGTAAACGTACCAGTTCTTTTTGGTCACGCTTCCGCAATTCAACTTTTGGTGGAAGGGCTGTAAGATCGATGGCTTTGGAAGGATTCTGCTCATCGATATATTTTTTAAACTCTCGGACGGAAAGGTTGTTGTCATGAGCGTATTTCGCACACTTTTCTTTTTCCCCGAATGCGATTTTTACCTTCTCTTCAAACGTATCCGCCTGTAATTTTTTAAGTTTTGGGTAAGGCAGCAATAATAACTTTTGGCTGTGACCTATCTTTCCAAACGTTTGGAAACCTTCCTCCTGGCTAATAGTTTCCTGGGCCGCGAGATTAACCGCGTTGTAAAACCATCCCCTTGAAGGCACACTCCCCTCATTTTGCTTTAATTCGATTACAAGTTGATTCAGTGACTTATCCTTAACTGGGTCATTTTTCAAAACACGATGGGGATCTTTCCCATAAAAAGTGTTGATGATGTACCCACCAGCATGAAGCATGGCATTGTGAAAATGCTCCGTAAAAATATTTTTCAGTGTTTGAAACGCCTCTGCGACTAATTCGTCGTTCGGCTCTTTTTCAAGATCGATTGGTCTAATAAGTTGACCCAGAGATTTGGCTATGGCACTAGCCGTATTTTCCATTTTTTCCTGTGGGTTACGAACCCCATCATATCCAATTTCAAGTTGGATAGACTCCACTATACTTAACGCGTAGCCCTCTGTTCTAAAAAACTGATTCATGATGTTTTCATGCCAGCCGCAATATCTAGAGCCACTTTTAGCCAATGCTGCCTTCAAAGGATTAATGGAGTTGGTCCCCAATGCGCTAATTATTTCAGTTACCGTCTTTTCATTAGCCGTATAGCGGTCTGGATTACCTTGGCCTATTCCGATCAAAGCATTGATGCCATCTGCGTCTACCTCCATATTGTCACTGGTCAAGTTGTCATCACGGATGCCATGGAGCCATAGGACCATGGCCTTACCGTATTTTTCAATTATCTCATTGATAGTGCTCTTTAATGGCTTCTCAAATTCGGATTCCAGGTGGGCATGGACTTGATTTTTTCGGTTTAAATCGATCCACTTTTTTGCTTTGTCTGGGGCATGACGAACTTTTTTCCGATTCTTATCAAGATACCATAAGCCGTCTTTTTTCTTTTTAAAGGGAGGCTTACGGTAGATCTTGCTAGCAATGGCATAACAATCCAACTCATCAGCAACCATCCTGCCAATCTCATACGTGTTTTCGTCATTTTTTGGGTGACCGTGTGGCGCTATCAACAGAACGTTGCAATTGCCTTTACGGGTGGGAATGTCGCCTTTAGTCCAGGGTAAATCGGTATTTTTTTGGGGAGATGGGGCACTGGCTGGATCTTGTTCGCTTTTTTGAGGGATGGATTTGTTCATTGCTGCTGTCACCTCCATACGATTTCGATATCCAGATTATAATATTGAAAATATTTTTTATCCTATCAATGGGTTAAGCAAAAAATCAAGCACATTCTATGCCAAGAATATGTCATTTTTAAAATAGCGGTTTTGGGTATCAATGAGGGTGTGATATTAGGTTTTATATCCAGCACATTGGATTGAGATATTTATTTTAGATATGTTTTAAACCTTAATTCAAATAGTTTTACATTTTTCACGTAAAATTCATGCCTAAAACGTCCATCAAAGCCGTTTGACAAACTAAAATCAAAATGTTTAAATAAAATATTATACACATCTAAATATTTCAAACATTTGGGCAAAGGATGCTTATGAAAGCGTTTCCCCTCAAAGCCCCAATATAAAGCCCCTGGGATAATAATTTTCCCTCAGGGGCTTTAATATTTTTACCCCAAGACAAAGCCAAAACTTGAGTAATCAAGGGACGGAAAGCCACGGGTCTCTCAGGGGCGTAACGCCACAGACCTAAGGGAGATAGCCGAGTTGTCTTAAATGGTGATTCGGCTTTTTTAACTATTGAAAGAGGGAGGTTATGATGAAAAAGTTTTGTTTGTTTGTCTTTGGCCTTAATTTTTTCTTTATTTCATATGCGGTCGCGCAAGATGTCGTTGTTATTCCTCTTTTAGGTGATGAGGCCACTGGAGATGCTACTATCAATGATGTTCTTAAAGACAAGACATTCTCAAATTCAAGTGCCACGGGTTTAATTGGTGCAAGGCCGGCGGCGCCGGTGGGAAAGACGGGTCAGACAGTGCCTTATGCCGATGGTGATGACGGGGATTATCAACAAGGCGAAGATGAGGTGCCGCGGTGGGACACCACGGGTGGAACTGGGTTTGGTATCAAAGATCATTTAACCGGTCTAATCTGGCAAAATCCTTTAGGGGTTTCCCTGGGGGCATGGGGAGGTTATCTGGGGTATGATCAGTTGGATTACTGCGAAGAGCTGGTGACAGGTGGGCAGTATTCCGACTGGCGAATGTCAAACGTTAAGGAACTGCAAAGTTTGATCGATTTCAGTCAATCCGGTCCGGCGCTGCCGTCCTCGCACCCCTTTTCCCTCGTTTTTGCTGACGAATACTGGACGTCCACTACCTGGGAAAATAATACCTCCCAAGCCTTGACGGTCAACCTGGATTCAGGTTTGGTGCAACCTCAAAATAAGAGTAGTGGCCATAGAGTTTGGTGCGTCCGGGGACCCTATTGATGTGAGATGTAAATTGAGTTACTATGAAGTTGCTGGGTTTAGGCCTCATACTACGTTTCAAGATTGGAAAAAGGACGCTTGACGAAAAAAGTTCAGAAATGCTCCCAGCGATTACTCAAAATGAGAGATCGGAGTGTAAGAACAGTCCATCCTCCATTGATGTGCCAATGATTCTCAAACCAAACCGTTGTATCGGGCCAATTAATCTTCTACTGAATTTTCGGTAAAACTTTGCTTCACCCCCACCGTCGATGATATCTATAATAAGATCGATTACGTTTTTGGAATTGGATTAGTTTCAAATGAAGACCACCTTCAATAAGGGAGCCAAACCATGAAACGTGCAAGAATTTTGGCCAGGAGACGATTATGCAGGATGATTTTTTTAATAATTTCCTTTTTCCTGGTTTCAATTGCAACTGCGCATGACAAGGTGGTGGTAATACCGCTGATCGACACGGTGGAGGCACCCCATACGCCCTACGGCCCACTGGCTGCGGAAAGTCCGCCCGACAGTGCCTACACCGTCTCCACCAGAGGAGTGATTGACAATGCCACTGGGCTGATGTGGGAGCAAACGGCTAGCCCCATTACCAATTCCTGGGGAGAGGCCTGGGAATATTGTCAGAGTAAGCAGACGGGTTTTAATGGTGGACTTGACGACTGGCGCCTGCCCAGCGTCGGAGAACTGATGTCTATTGTCGATTATGGCGCTTACGTTCCGGCCATCAATAGCGTTGTCTTTCCAGGAACCTCTCTGGGTCTACCCTATTGGACGGCGACGGATAGCGCAAACGGGGGTGACTACGCATTGGGGATCATTTTCTCCGAGGGCGAAGTCATATCTGTTGCTAGATCCGTTGAACTGTATCAACGCTGCGTGCGTCGGCTGTCTGCCTGGAGTATCTTTAAAGTTAACGGCAACGGCACCGTGACGGATCTGACCACCGGGCGCACCTGGCAGCAGCAGGATGATAATACTCAAAGACAATGGGCTGAGGCAAACACCTATTGCCAGAACCTCTCTTTGGGGGGAAAGATGGACTGGCGCCTGCCCAATATCAAGGAGTTACGATCCATTATCGATGATAGAGCCTCCCCCCCTGCCATCGATACAGGCGCCTTTGCGGGAACCAATGCATCGTACTACTGGTCGGCGACGACCCACGCGAACGACAGCGGCTACGCGTGGAACGTCGTCTTCGACGATGGCTACGTCAACTACGTCGATAAGTCCCAGGCCTACTACGTGCGTTGCGTGCGTTGAGGACAATGAGTTGCGGTTTGCTTTTTGATATTTGACTTTTGAGCGACGCTGGGGTTTTACAACATTGTTTTATGGTCCCCACATCCTGTGGAGACTCAAGGGGAAAGGGGCGGAGGAAAGGGACATTCTATATTCCCCCTTTCCCCCAATGTCGCAAATCATTTATTAGCGTGTTCCACGCGTTACCGAATGTATCCCCCCATTTGAAAGGCTCCGTTAGGGGGATTGACGCTGCCTGTCAGGTAATCGTATAAAATAAAATTAATATGTTGCATCAACAATGATATTGATACTTCCGATCCAACGAGACTCATTTTGTTCCTGTCACGGCCTTAGGGCGATCTTCTGCCCTTATTTTTTTACTTTTTGGATGAATCTCATAGTTTCCCAAAAGGAGGTCAAACGATGAAACATGCAGGGATTTTGGCCAGGAGACGATTATGCTGGATGATTTTGGTGATGATTTCTTTTTTCCTGGTTTCATTCGCTACTGCGCATGACAAGGTGGTGGTCGCACCGCTGACCGACACGGTGGAGGCGCCCCATACGCCCTATGGCTCACTGGCTGCGGAAAGTCCGCCCGACAGAGCCTACACCATCACCGCCTTTGGAGTGATTGATAATGTCACTGGGCTGATGTGGGAGCAAACGGCTAGCATCTCTGCCAATACCTGGTATAACGCCTGGAACTATTGTCAGAGTAAGCAGACGGGTTTTAATGGTGGACTTGACGACTGGCGCCTGCCCAGCGTCGGAGAACTGATGTCTATTGTCGATTATGGCGCTTACTGGCCGGCCATCAATAGCGTTGCCTTTCCGGGAACCCCTCAGAGTCCAACATATTGGACGGCGACGGCCTCCGCAACCCAAGGTGACAACGGAAGTGACGCTGCGTGGGTGGTCACATTTACCGATGGCGCAGTGTACCCTGAGGCTAAATCCTATCAGATTTTTGAAACTCAACGTTGCGTGCGCCGGTTGTCTGCCCGGAGTATCTTTAAAGTTAACGGCAACGGCACCGTGACGGATCTGACCACCGGGCGCACCTGGCAGCAGCAGGATGATAATACTAGAAGACAATGGGATCAGGCAAACACCTATTGTCAGAACCTCTCTTTAGGGGGAAAGACGGACTGGCGCCTGCCTAACATCAAGGAATTGCGATCCATTATCGATGATAGAGTCTCCCACCCTGCCATCGATGAAGGCGCCTTTGTGGTAACTGGGTTGGACTACTGGTCGGCGACCCCCTACGCAAGCCTTAGTGGCTACGCATGGACTGTCTCGTTCAACTTTGGCTTCGCCTCCAGGAGTGAAAGCGGTTCCTTCGGTAACAGACATTATGTGCGCTGCGTGCGTTGAGGGCAATGAGTTGATTTTTGGATTATGTGACAGTTTGACAATATGTGTCATGACGGCGTGTGGGACACTAAAATATGTAAGCAGCGTCAGTGTCTTTGTGTCGGTCGCAACATAAGATTTACTTTGGATGATGAGGGGACGCCCTTTTCATTTGGGCAGCCATTTTTATAACTCCAATTTGCAACGGATAACGTTTCAGATGTCTTCAACATATCACTATAATACTGAAAAAATTACTTATTATGATATTAATTTCATATCTGATGTGTGAATAGCCGTTCCCTGGAAAAAATGAATAAAGTCCAGATGGATTACCAGAAAGGCAACAGGCACCTATTCAATATTCTGTCCCAAGGATAGTTAAG
>Ga0316197_10003802_pt1 | contig 10752 bp, 7 predicted proteins | sample OudBiesiAoxic_MG_FD_204939 | JGI IMG/M metagenome (GOLD analysis project Ga0316197, IMG submission 204939) | Coastal sediment microbial communities from Oude Bieten Haven, Netherlands - site A oxic | ecosystem: Environmental > Aquatic > Marine > Coastal > Sediment | place: Netherlands... | reverse complement strand
CAGGTCCTTTCCCCACCGTTTGACGACTACACCGACCTGTTGCTCAGCTCAGTCCCCGAGATGAAATTGGGTTGGCTGGAAGAAACTATCGCCACCCGCCGCATGGAAAGCGCCGGCAATTGAGCACATGGCTCGCGCAGTCATCATTGCTGTCGGGTCGGTCACCCGCCCCGGTGCCTCGCTTATATATATCAGAGGATTCTGCAGAGCAGTCAGCCTTCCTACGTCCATCTAATCGGCATCGAGGCTCTACCAGCGTATTGCCATTCCCTGCTCATTCAATACGTTGGGGCTTATCTGCGGCATCTCAAGAACAGGCGAAAAGATGCGGAACAAACTTCTCCTGATCATTCTCGATGGCGTCCCCTACCGGAACTTCCGGCGGTTGTTTGGCAATCTCGAAGGCTGGGTCGACAGCGGTGATGCGCGGGTCTGGACGCAGCGATCCGTTCTGCCGTCAATCTCTGCCTCCTGCTACGCGTCCATCCACACCGGTGTCGCCCCGGCAGAGCACGGCTGCACAGGTAATGGCAACGTCTTCCGGCTCAAACAAGCAGATGTGTTTTCGCAGGTGCGGGCGGGCGGCGGCGTCACGGGGGCCGTTGCACATTCTTTCTGGTCCGAGTTTTTTAACCGCCACCCGTTCGATCTGGTGCGGGATGTAGAATATGACGAGCCGGACAGCCGGACCATCAATCACGGACGTTTCCACACCATGACTGGTTATGGCCTGATCAACCAGATGACTCCGTCGGATGTCGATCTATTCGCCACCCTGACCAACCTCTGTCAGCGGTTTGAGCTCAACTACGGTATTCTGCACACCTGCACGCTTGACTCTATGGGCCACCGTTTCTTCCATGACTGTCAGGAAATGGACCATGCCTGTGCCGTCGTGGATGAGATGCTGGCACCGTTCATTCCGCGTTGGCTGGCGAAGGGATATGAGGTCATCGTCACCGCAGATCACGGGCAGGATGCACGTGGCCATCACGGTGGGCGTGATCCGCTCCAACAGGAAACGGCACTCTATTACTTTGGGCCCGCTGTGGGGCCTTCGGAAGACACAGTGATCGATCAGCTGCAGCTTGCGCCGACGATCCTGTCGCGTCTTGATGCCCCTGTTGCCCCGACCATGAAGGCCAAGTCGTTCCTGATGTAACCCACACCTAGTCTGGCAGAACCGGCCATTCACCGCGACCAAGGCCAGCGACCGCTATCACGATCCGGTCGAAACTGGCCGCCGCTTTCTGTGACTTTTCGCGCGCGCGCAAATAGCCGTGCACCAATCCGGCTTCGTTAATCCACACCGCTTTGCCACCCGCAGCGAGAACCGCATCACGGTAGGCTTCTCCGTCGCTCGCAAGTGGGTCGCACTCAGCTGTAATCAGGACAGTCGGGGGCAGATGAGAAAAATCAGCATCCCTGAGCGGCGCAAAACGCGCATCGCCATGGGCAATGTCTGCACCGCCGCGCCGCAGCCTTTCGTAAACCTCCATATCGGCAGTGGAAAGTTGCGGAGCCTGCGCATGAAGGAGGTAACTTCCCTGCGCCATATCACCCCCGAGCGCCGGGTAAATCAGCACCTGCCCTGCTATGCGCGCATCGATACGACCGCGCGCATGATGCGCCACCGCCGCCGCAAGATTTCCTCCAGCGCTATCGCCTGCCACTGCGACAACGCCGCTCCAAGCCTGCACGATGCCGACAAATGCGGCCAACGCGTCTTCAAAGCAGCCGGGAAAGACCGTCTCGGGTGCCAACCGGTAGTCCACTGAAACCACGCGGTAACCGGTGCGCTGGCATATTTCGGCGCAAACGTCATCGTGGCTTTCGAGGTCCCCCATGATGTGGCCGCCACCGTGGTAATAAATAACAGTGATGTCTGCATCAGCCACTTCGTAGCGGCGGCAAGCGACGCCGCCATACGGCTCGTCCCAGGTGCGGACGCCCTCTGGTCGTCCACGATGAAATGCGGCGCACATCTGATTATAGCAGCGACGCTGCTCGGCAATACTTAATGCAGCTGCGTCGGGGGGAAAAAAGCTCTCCGCCCGGGCGATATAGGCCCAAACCTCGTGGTCAAGAATCTGGCGGTAGTCTGGCGCTCTCACTCGGCTGCGATGGCTTTTTTTTCTGCCGTTTCCCATGGGCGCGTGAAGGCGCCAAGCACATCGCTGATCTGATCATTGCTGGCACCATTCAGGGTGACCTGCGCCACCAATCCGCGCTTCTTATCATCAATGACGCTGGTCACCCGCGCAGCACAATCCGCCGCTTCCAGCGCTTCATTGTAGACCCGGGTAATCGCATCTTTACGCAGGTCGGGTTTGAAGATCTTTCCAACCGCCGTCTTGGGCAATTCATCCATGATCTTCATGTGCTTAGGCTGTGCGGCGCGCTCATGCACCCTCGCGCGACAGAACTCAAGCAATTCCTCTTCCGACACGCTGGCCCCCGCGACCAGCTCGACAAAGGCGCAGGGCACTTCGCCCGCATGGGCATCCGGTTGGCCAATGGCTCCGGCAAATGCGACCGCTTCGTGGCCCAGCAGCGCCTCTTCGATCTCGGCAGGGTCAATATTGTGCCCGCCACGGATGATAAGGTCTTTGGCCCGCCCTGTGATCCAGAGATACCCATCTTCGTCAATACGGCCCAGATCCCCAGTGCGCAAGAATCGCTCTTCATAAAAGAGGTCCTTGTTCTTTTCCGTTTCAGTATAGGTCTGACCCGCAAAGACACCGGGGTTTGAGACACAAATCTCGCCGATCTCATCCACTTCAGCCTCAATCGGGCCATCATTGGTACCCTTGATTATCTTGACCTGCGTATAGGGAAGCGGGATGCCGATGCTGCCCACTTTCTTGAGCCCGTCAGTGGGGTTGCAGGACACAAGGCAGGTCGCTTCGGTCAGACCATAGCCTTCGACCAGCGTCACGCCGGTTGCCTCCTCAAACCGCCGAAACAACTCCAGCGGCAACGGTGCAGAGCCGGAAAAGGCCGTCTTGACCGTGCTGACATCTGCATCGATCGGTCGTTGCATCTTGGCTGAAATCGCTGTTGGGACCGTGATGATAAAGGTAATCTTCCACCGCTCTACCAGCTTCCAGAAATTGTCAAAAACACCCTCGCCACGGTAGCCCTGCGGGGTCGGAAACACGACATGCGCGCCCGAACAGACTGCCGCCATAAGGATCACATGACAGGCAAAGACGTGAAACAGCGGCAGCGGGCACATGATATTATCTTCTTCGTTAAAGAGCAGCCGATACCCCAGCCACCCATTATAGATCAGACCTGAGTATTTGTGCTGCGCCACCTTCGGCATGCCCGTTGTGCCGCCGGTGTGGAAATAGCAGGCTACGCGATCTTCCTGAGGGTCTTCGAACGAAAGCGTTGCCGGTTGCTTTGCCATCTCAGCGCGTAGGTTTAAATATTTGGCCTTGTTCTGCACTTTGCGCTTTGGCCGTATCAACGGCACGATCCATGACTTGGGAGGCGTCAAGTAGCGCAGCAAATCCACCTCGAGGACGGTTGTCACGTTGGGTGCCAATGCAACGGCCGCGGCAGCCTTATCGGCCACATCGGTTTTGGGGAACGGGCGCAGGGTGACCACAACCTTGGCGTCGGTTTCGCGCAGGATCGATCCGATCTGCTCTGCATCCAGCAGCGGGTTGATTGGGTTCACAATCCCCGCAACCGCACCACCCAACAAGGTCACGACGGTTTCATTACAATTTGGTAAGATGTAGGCCACAACATCGTTAGGGCCGATGCCCAGCGACCGAAAGAGGTTTGCCGCACGCGCAACTTCACTTTGCAGCGCTGACCAAGTCAGAGTTTCCGCCTTGTCCTGCGGGCCAGAAAAAATCTGGTAGCTGATTGCATTGTGGTTGGGGAACTTCGCTGCGGTATCGCTCAGCATACCCCAAAGGGTCTTGGCGACAGGACGCTCCGCCCACGGCGCTTCCGCCTCAATTGCCTTGCAGTCTTCAATTCCGGCAAATGCCATGGTCGTCCTCCCATATGGCGTGTTTTCCACCATTTTTCCTATCGCACAGGATGCGGTGAAACGGATTTTTCTGCAAGCTCCCCGTCTAGAGCGACGCCGCGTCAAATACGGTGACGCCGCGGCAGAGCCATACGGTTGATATCTTGATTTTGCGCTTGTGCGCCGTCACATTATTCGGCAGCGATGCCGTCGGTAAACTGCAATCGCGCCAGGCGCGCGTACAGACCACCTTTGCTGACCAGCGCATCGTGGCTGCCAGTATCGACAATCCGGCCGTTCTCCAGAACAACAATCCTGTCGGCTTTCTTCACTGTGGCCAGCCGATGCGCCACAATCACTGTTGTGCGATCCGCGCTAAGTCGGTCCACTGCCGCCTGAACAGCGCGTTCACTTTCGGCATCCAATGCGCTTGTCGCCTCATCCAGTAGTAGGACCGGTGCGTCCCGCAGAATGGCCCGGGCGATGGCAATCCGTTGTTTCTGCCCTCCGGAAAGCATCACACCGCGCTCGCCCAGATAGCTGTCATAGCCATCCGGAAGGGCAGCGATGAATTCATGGGCAGCAGCAGCTTTTGCCGCCTCAATCACTTCGTCTGCCGATGCGTCAGGGCGGCCAAACCGGATGTTATCTAGCGCCGAGGTGGCGAATATTACCGGGTCTTGCGGCACCAGTGCGATGGCGTCGCGGAATGCGGAACGTGTGACGTCCCGCAAATCTACGCCATCCAGCGTGATCCGCCCGGACGACGGATCATAAAACCGCAGGATTAACTGAATGATCGTCGTCTTGCCTGCGCCGGACGGTCCAACGAAAGCAACTGTTTCACCGGGATTAATCGTCAGACTGATCCCATCAAGAGCCGATATCTGAGGCCGCGATGGATAGCTGAAATGCACGTCTTCAAATGCCAGCTGACCCGTCACCGGTTGTGGCAAAGCAACAGGCGCTTGGGGGTCTCGCACGACATCTTCGGCGTTCAGCAGCTCCACCAAGCGCTCGGTCGCACCTGCGGCGCGCTGCAATTCGCCCCAGATTTCAGAAAGCGCCGCAACACCGCCGGCAACCATAACGGCATAGATGACAAACTGAACCAGCGCGCCTGTCGTCATGCTGCCTGTACGCACATCATGCGCGCCGCTCCACAAAACGCCGACGATGCCCGCAAAAACGAGGAAAATCACAATCACCGTCATCACCGCTCGTGTCGTGATGCGTCGGCGCGCGGCGTCATAAGATGCCTCAGTCATCTTCGCAAACTGCAATTGGCTTGCGGCTTCGTGCGTAAAGGCCTGAACCGTTTGAACAGCCCCAAGGCTCTCAGAGGCATTACCGGAGCTGGCCGCAATCCAGTCCTGATTTTCGCGGCTTAACACCCGCAATCGCCGCCCTAACACCAGAATGGGAATGATCACGGCAGGTACAATCAGCAGCACCATGCCCGTCAGCTTGGCCGAGGTCAGCATCATCAGGATGAGCCCCCCAGTCAGGATCAACGCGTTGCGCAGCGCGATCGAGACCGAACTGCTGATTACCGACAGAATGAGGGTTGTGTCTGTTGTGATCCGGCTCAGGACCTCGCCAGTCATCAGTTTTTCATAAAACGCCGGGCTCATGTTGATCACGCGATCAAAAACCGCCCGCCGGATGTCTGCGACAACCCGTTCACCCAGCCGCGTCACAAGTGCGTAACGCAGGCCCGTGCCCAGCGCCAGAAGGGCAGCTATGCCCAACGCCGCAAGGAAATACTGATCGAGCAGCACCACCTCACCGGTGTCGAAATTATCTACGACACGACGCACCGCCAAGGGCAGGGTCAACGAGATAACTGCCGTGGTGACCAGCGCCATCAGGGCCGCCGCCATCAGCGCACGGTACGGCCTGAGGAACGGGACCAATGCCCGCAACGCGCCTATTTCGCGCGACTTTTCACGCTCTTCTTGTGCGGGTGCAGGTGTGGGTGTGCGCGCCATTTAACATCCTCTTGCGTCGTCAGGGTGTCTTTGCGCGCAAGGCTCGCAGGGTCAAGAGGCGAAACGACACTTCGCTGCGGCAAACGAACATCCGCCGCCGGTGTTCTGACGGCCCACACAGGAGATTTGGGCACGTAATTGCCTGCACGTGGTTTACCCAACCCTTTGGAAATCCGCAAACTCGAAAGTTTGGTCGTCGTGCGTCAAAGGGTTGCGCAATGAGAAACGGGAGGCCCAGGTGGAGCCTCCCGCGATTTTCAGTCTGTGTTGCGGCGCGCTCTCTCAGAGCTTGGCACGCTCAGATCTGAGCGCCAGCCATAGACAATAACACATCATGAGCACCACCAACGTGAACGGTATGCCCATGGAAACTGCCGCGCCTTGCAGCGCACTCAGCCCACCACCGAGCAACAGTGCAATGGCGACCAACCCTTCCAGCGTACACCAGAAGATACGCTGAATGACCGGCGCATCCATCTTGCCACCCGCCGTGATGGTATCAATCACAAGGCTGCCGCTGTCCGAGGACGTGACGAAGAAAATCACGATCAGCACCAGTGAAATCGGTGCGATGATGCTGTAAAGCGGGTACTGGTCGAGCAACCGGAACAACGCCATCTCTGGCTTGTAGGTATCCACGACAACGGCCGTAATGCCTTGCCCCGTTTCAGCGTTGATCATATCGATCGCGGCACCACCAAATGTCGACATCCAGAGCGCGCAAACCAGCGTCGGCGCGATCAGTGCACACAAAATAAACTCGCGCACCGTACGCCCGCGCGAAATCCGTGCGATGAACATGCCCACAAAGGGGGACCATGCAATCCACCAGGCCCAGTAGAAGGTTGTCCAGCCGTGGAAGTAGCTTGTGTCTTCGCGCCCGAACGGGTTTGCAAGCGCCGGCAGGGCGACCACATAATCTGCCAGCACGCCGAAATACCGAGAAAGTGCCGTTCCGATACCGCTCATGAACAGCACAAATACAAACAAAGCTACAGCCATGAACATATTGATCTCAGACAGGCGCTTGACGCCTTTGTCCATGCCCAGAAGGACAGAGCCGAGCGCAATTGCCGTGATCCCTATTATCAGCAGAACAGTGACCATATTCGACGGTTCGATACCCGCAACTTCGTTCAGACCCGCCGCGACCTGCTGCGCGCCAAGTCCGAGTGACGTGGTCAATCCGAAGAGCGTCGCGAAGACGGCCAGCGTATCAATGGCATGTCCCCACCAACCCCAGACCCGCTCTCCGAGGATTGGGTAGAACGCGGAACGCAGGGTCAGCGGCAGGCCGAGGTTGTAACAGAAGATCGCGAGGCTCAGTCCCACAGCGGCATATATAGCCCAGCCCTCGAGACCCCAGTGATGGATCGTACCTACGATGCCGATATATTCATTGCCCGGCAGTGATGCATCAATCCCCAAAGGACTTGCAGCACCACCCTCTGCGTAGTTGTAATAAACCGGTTCCAACACACCGAAAAAAAGCAGGCCGATGCCTATACCAGCCGCAAACATCATCGCGATCCAGCCTGGGTAGGAGTAGTCAGGCTTTGCATCTTTGCCGCCAATTCGGACCGATCCGACAGGCAGAATAATCAACGCCAGGCAGAACAGTGTGATCGCGTTTACCGACAGCACAAGAAACCAGTCGAACGTGCTGGTCAGCCATGGTCGCAACCAGCCGAAGAACGCTGCAGAGGCTTCCTGATTGGCGAGCGAGAGCAACACAAAACCGAAAATCATAATACTTGAGATCAGGAATACCGGATTGTGAATATCGAGCCCAAGAGGCCGGATATTGTCTTGACCCATTTCGTAATCCGTCTCGTATTCAATGTTGTCCTCCGCCACCTCTGGCGGCACATCTGATGATGTCATTCCTGTTCCTCCCAGTTGACTGGCTCCTGACCAGTGATCATTCTTCTTGTCAGGGTTGCGCGAACCCGCTGTTCTGTCAAAGAATATCATAAACGATCGATGCAACGAGCGGGCGTTGCCACGTCAGAACTTGTTGTGAGGAATTGATCTAGCACAATGCACTTGCGCCCTTTGTAAGGCATTGTGGGACCCGGAAATGAGGAGGCGAACATGTTTTCAAAGATCATGATTCCAGTGGATCTTGCGCACAAGGAGCAGTTGGAAAAAGCGCTGGCCGTCACTGCCAGTTTGGTCCGACAGCACAATGCCGAAGCGCACATCGTTGGTGTGACCACTTCTGCCCCAACACCCATCGCAAAATCGCCAGAGGCGTTTGCCGCCAAACTTGGCGAATACGCAGCGGATATCTCTGCAAAACATGGGGTTACGTTCATCGCCCATTCCGAAATCAGCCACGACCCCACCATCGACCTGGATGATGTATTGGAGCGTGCTGCTCACGCCATTGGGGCGGATTTGATCGTGATGGCCAGCCATGTGCCCGGCTTTGCAGATCGCATTTTCGCCTCCAATGCGGGGTATCTTGCGTCACATTCAGATCTGTCGGTGTTTGTCGTTCGGTAGGGACGGCGACGCTTCTGCCTCTAGACATTTTGAAATGACGGCGTTGGTGTTAGAAAACCCCTTTGGTTAATCCAGCATGCACATGCCGCGCGATCTTGGCAAAGAAGCGGGCCACGATGCGCGGAAGACCAATCGCGAAATATTTCGAAATCTAGTTTCGATCTGCTATGGACAAGGTGGGCCACATCAAAGAGTCCGGCAATTCTCAGGCAGCATCATGCAGCGCTCATCTCTCAGTCTCAAATCGCTTGAGGTTTTCTGCGAAATTGCCAAGTCAGGTCATGTTCAGGTGGTCGCGCGTGATACCGGCCTGTCGATCAGCACCGTTTCTCACCATCTCAAAAAACTGGATGAAACGCTGGGGGTCAAGCTACTGGATCACAGCAAACGCCCGATGGCGCTGACACCGGAAGGCCATGCGTTTCTCACCTACGTGACCGAGGCGCTCACGCTGTTGCGCAAAGCCGAAGGCGAGGCCCTGTCCGGTCGTCTGTCGGACGTGCGTAGCCTCCGACTGGCATTGATCGAGGATTTCGACAGCCACATTGCACCGGACCTCGCAGCGCATCTGGCGCGGGCCATGCCAAAATGCCGGTTTGTCCACCTGACCCGGCCCAGCCATGAGATACTTGAATTGCTGCAAAACCGATCCATTGATATCGGGATCGCTACGGAACCGCAGTTTGAAGGCGAAGGCTTAATTGAATATCCCCTGCTCCGCGATCCCTTCATTGTTGCGCTGCCTGCGGCAGCTGGCCATGACGCGACACCCTTTCTGGACGGTCGTAGTGCCTTGCCCTTCCTGCGCTACAGTGACAGCCAGATTATTGGAACACAGATCACATCGCATTTGCGGCGCTTGCGCATTGATCTCCCAAAACGGTTTCAGTTCGAAAGTAATCAATCACTTCTTGGCATGGTGGCGGACGAAGCCGGATGGGCCATTACGACACCGACCAACGTCATGCGCGCCAGTCAGTTTGCAGACCGGATCAATCTGGTTGCCTTTCCCGGTAAGGAATTCGCACGCACGATTTCGCTCTTTGCGCAGGACGGGTTTGCACCTGCAACAACGAGCCTGATCTGGAAAAGTGCGCGGGCGCTGATCGAGCGGCACACCATACAGCCAGCCCTCGAAACATGGCCGTGGCTTAACGGCAAACTGTGTCTGCTGAATACGTCAGACCCTACCTGAGAATGCGGAACGCCTCGCGGATCGCACTATCTTGAGCCGACGTCAGATAATCAGGGTGATGGGTCCGTAGCACATCGCGCGCCTTTTCGCGCGCCCGAGACCACGCATCCTCAGCGCCCTTCTCTTCCCATGTGCGCGGCTGGTCGCGGTCCGCCAACGCAGGATAGAAGTAATCCCGTTCCATCGCACTTAATGTATGAGAACCTCCAAGAAAGTGACCTTCTCCGAGAACCGCAGTGCAGATCGCATCAAAGCCGAGGTTTTCCTCGCTGACCTCAATACCACGCAGCACCCGATAAGTGGCTGAGTGCATTTCATCATCAAGCAGAAAAGCCTCAAAGCTTGCACCAAGCAGTGAGGCCGTCATGCCGGAGCTTTCATAGATCAGATTGCCGCCAGCCAAGGCCGCCGCAAGTGAGGTCATGCCCTTTTCCACACCATATTGAGCATCGATTGCTTTGGCGTCCGTCATCGAGGCTGCAACGCCCGACGGCAACCCCAGCCAATTGCTCAACTGAGCAGAGGCAGCATTGAGCACAGTTATCTCACCACCGCCACCAGCAAAGGCGCCGGTCCGAAGATCGACCACCAAGGGCCAGTTGGAGAATACCATCGGATGCCCCGGCTTGATCGCATGTACCATCAGCAGCGAGCCCAGCGTTTCGGCCAACGACTGTGCTAGGAATCCGGCCAGCGTGGCTGGCGCGGTCGCGCCGGATTGCGCCGCGGTAATGCAGGACAGCGGGATGTTATGCGCAAGGCAGGCATAGGTGACATCCACCGCGTCTTCGCCGTAACGCATCGGTGAAATCACCGGGCTTATATGGGCTTTGACGAAAGGGCGTTTTGCAAACTGCCCTGCCCCGCCCGCCGCAATATCAAAGAGTTCCACAATCGGGCCGACATGCTCAGACAGCGTGAACGCCGTGGCAACCGGTTTCGTGGTGTTCTTCATCAGCGCGTAGGCTGTGTTGACGTCCAGATCAAAAGGATCAGGGACATCGGTGGCGATGCAGCAGCGTGTGAACCAGCTCACATTGGTCAGGGTGTCCTGCAGCCGCGTGAAA
>Ga0316197_10003801_pt1 | contig 10755 bp, 8 predicted proteins | sample OudBiesiAoxic_MG_FD_204939 | JGI IMG/M metagenome (GOLD analysis project Ga0316197, IMG submission 204939) | Coastal sediment microbial communities from Oude Bieten Haven, Netherlands - site A oxic | ecosystem: Environmental > Aquatic > Marine > Coastal > Sediment | place: Netherlands... | reverse complement strand
CACCCATCTGTTGATGGATGAAAACCAGCCGAACCGTGTTGCCGGTGCCGTGGGTTTCAACGTGCGCACTGGCAACTACCACGTGTTCAAATCCAAGACCGTGATCGTCGGCGCCGGTGGTGCTTCGAATATCTACAAGCCGCGCTCGGTCGGTGAGGGCGCCGGCCGTGTCTGGTACGCACCCTGGTCTTCCGGTTCCGCCTATGGCTTGCTGATCGGCGCCGGTGCCAAGATGACGCAGATGGAGAACCGCATCGTATTGGCCCGCTTCAAGGACGGTTACGGCCCGGTCGGTGCCTACTTCCTGCACCTCAAGACCTACACGCAGAACGGCCTGGGCGAAGAGTACGAGTCCAAATGGTTTCCCGCCCTGGAGGAAATGGTCGGCAAACGCTACCTGGATATCGAAGCTTCTCACCTTACTCATCGTCCCATTCCGACCTGTCTGCGTAACCACGCCTTCATTTCCGAGGTCAATGCCGGTCGTGGCCCGATCCACATGGTCACGATGCAATCCTTCCAGGATCCGCACCTGGAAGAGATCGGCTGGCACAACTTCCTCGGCATGACCGTTGGTCAGGCCGTGCTGTGGGCAGCGACCGACGTCGACCCGAAATACGAAAATCCGGAACTGACTACCTCCGAACCGTATGTCATGGGCTCTCATGCCACCGGTTGCGGCGCCTGGTGCTCCGGTCCGGAAGACCTCTCGCCAGACGAATACTTCTGGGGCTATAACCGCATGACCACGGTCGAGGGCCTGTTCGGTGCCGGTGATGCGGTCGGTGGTACGCCGCACGCTTTCTCTTCCGGTTCTTTCACCGAAGGGCGGCTCGCGGCCAAGGCGGCCTGCAAGTACATCGATGATGGCAAGGCCGAAGGGATCCGTGTTTCCGACGAGCAGATCAACCGCCGCAAGGGAGAGATCTACAAGCCGATGGAGCACTACAAGACCTATCGCAACGAGATCACGGCGGGTTCGGTCAACCCCAATTACATCAACCCGCGTCAGGGCCTGGATCGGCTGCAGAAGCTGATGGACGAGTACGCAGGTGGCGTGACCGTCAGCTACATGACCAACGAGAAGCTGCTGAATATCGGCCTGAAAAAGATGAAGATGCTGGAAGAGGATCTGGAGAAGGTCGCGGCCGAGAATATCCACGAGCTGCTGCGCGCCTGGGAACTGAAGCACCGTCATCTGACCTCCGAGGCCGTCTTCCATCACACGCTGTTCCGCAAGGAAACCCGTTGGCCGGGCTATTATTATCGCGGCGACCACATGAAGGTGGACGACGAGAACTGGCATGTGCTGACCGTCTCCCGGCGTGACCCCCAGACCGGTGAGTACACGATGGAGAAAGCGCCTTGCTACCACCTGGTGGATGAGAAAGAGGGGCAGTAGGTGGGCACGCGGAAAAAGATCAACCTTCGTGTTGATCATTTTCATGGTTCTGTGTGAATAGAACCGATGAAGGGGTAGAGGACTTCAGTTGAACATCATCGACAACACCGACGAGGAGATCCTGGCGATAGCCGATCCCTGGTGGGATGAACTGGTCAAGTACTCCAACACTGGCGAGTACGGCAAATTCATCAGGAATTTCGCCTATTCCCTGATGCAGGGTCTCAATGAGATTGAAGTGGGAAAGCAGTTTTCCCAGAGTGATCTGGCCAGGAATCTGGCGAAGGACAAGGATTTCCTCGGCACAATCCGTCGGGGGGAACATGTCACGGTTCTTTATCGGGTGCGCAGCACCAAGAAGGCCGGCGAATGGCTGGGGAGATTGGTGCTGGGCTATGAAAAAGGCCAAGTCAGGATATTTGGTGCGTCGGTCTTTTAAGTGATATGAAAGAAACTGTTCAAGACAACAAGTTCGTTGAACTCACTTATAAAGTAATCGATGAACATACCGGGAACGTTCTCACCGAGGTGGAGTTTCCACTGGGGTATGTCCATGGTGCCAATGAAGTCCTGGCTCCCAAGGTCATGGCTGAACTCAAAGGCAAGTCGGCTGGCGACGTCATCGAGGTGCCTATCGACTGCAACAAGATCTACGGGGCCCGTGACGAATCCCTGGTGATTACCGATTACATCGAAAATGTGCCGGCCGAATACCGTGAGGTCGGCACCGCTATTCTGATGGAGAACGACAAGGGCCAGACCAAGAGTTTTCTGGTCACCCGGGTAGACGAAAACACCCTGACCATCGACGGTAACAACCCCCTGTGTGGCAGGGAGGTCATTTTCAAGCTAAAGATACTGACCGTCCGCGACGCCACCGTTGAGGAAATCGAGGCGGGAGGGAAGGTCGATCCAGGGCCCGGGATCGGCGGCAAGAAAGTCCCGATCTGAATTTCACCAAACTGGCGTCATCTTTCCTTATCGAAGGATGGCAGAACAACGGCGTCGGGATCGCGTTCAACTGCACTGTCTCGCAGTTGCGATCCCGCAATTTCAGCGAGAGGTCCATGATGAGCGAGCAAAAGCAAGACAAGCCAAAGGTTCCAGACGGCCATACACGTTTTGTCACGACCAAGCAGAAAGAGCCCAATGAAAAGGGGTTCGTCGGCTACGAAACCATTTGGGAGCCGTGGCAGAAAGAAGTCGAATACACCACCCCGAAAAAGCCCTAGCGTATCCGGCCGTGCAAGTCCAGATAAAAACGCCGATTTACAGCGATTTCGGTTTGGGTTGAGAAAGGCTTTCCCAGCGAATTCGGCGAGGCCGCGCGGTTGTCAAATCGAGGACGTAATAGTTTCTGGAGTAGGTTGAGGCAGCCCTCTCCCTACCAAGTGCGTCGGCGTTCGGGTGGGGTTGTTGCGGTATCACGATTTCTTGAATAGGGCTGACGATGAACCTGCAACTGAATCTGGCGAAATTCGAAGAACACCAAGCCGTTTTGGTCAATGAGCTTGCGAAAACCATTCACGTCAAGTTGGCCGAAGCCGGGTTGGAACGCGACAAAATCAACGAGCTCACTCTCTCGCTGGCATTCAGCATTACTTGCATGATAGACGGCATCTCGGGGATAGAGGCAGACGGGATGGACGTTCAACCCTATCTGACGTTCCAGATCGATGATGAACTTGTTCACTGCGGCGAGAATTCTTTCATGCATGAGCTGATTTATGACGTGATCGGCAGGCTAATCGGCGACTGACGGAGCCTCGCCTTTCTTTTGGCGGATCGGAAAAACCGATTCACTGCGTGATAGGGGATGTGTAACGACGAAGACCTTCAATAGGCGCCGACGACTTCGTCGGCAGCGTCCGAACCCTCGCGTGTAACCCCGCGGAATCTGCAGAAATACCACTCCGGGCAGCAGTTCTGGCCGAACCTTTTCCTGGGACGGTGGCGCAAGGGGTTGTCCTGGTGTTTGCGAAGGAATTCAGCGGATTATGAAACAGTGGGTTGGGAATGCCCACGGGGATCAGTCGGTTAGGTGCTTGCGGGAGAAGCGAGTGGGTCGCTTCGATATTCGCGGCGGTTGGAAAACCATCGAACCTGGTTGCGCCTGATTCGACCGAAACTCAATCGCCGGTGTGTGACTGGGCTCCTGGTTATTGCTGGTGTTTCTTGTGTCAACCTGCACGTTTCCCCGGCCCATAAATTCTCTGCGCGAAGTTCCAACGCAACCTCATTGATCGCATCTTGATTCTGACCGGTGGCGGCGTGGCTAGGCTGTCTCCGCTCTAAACCAAGCGGCGTACATTGCCGGGAGAAACAGTAGCGTAAGAGCAGTAGCCACAATCAAGCCGCCCATAATTGCGATAGCCATCGGACCCCAGAAAGTGCTCTGTGTCAGCGGGATCATTGCAAGTACAGCAGCTGCGGCCGTCAGCACAATAGGGCGCACTCGCCGAACCGTCGATTCGACAATCGCCTCGCCAAGAGGTCTCCCTGCATGAAGGTCCTGCTCGATCTGATCCACGAGGATCACAGAGTTACGCATGATCATGCCTGAGAGCGCTATAACACCCAGATTCGCAACAAAACCAAAAGGAGCTTGGAAGATCAAAAGTGCCCAGGTAACGCCAATGAGCCCGAGCGGTGCGGTCAGCAACACGATCACCGCGCGTTGGAACGATTGGAGCTGGATCATCAATAGTGTGAACACTACGAGTAGCATCAAAGGCATGACCTGCGCGATCGAATCCGAACCCTTGGCGCTTGATTCCACGGCGCCACCCACTTCAATGCGGTAGCCAGTTGGTAACTCGGCGCGCACAGGGTTTAGCTGCGGATCGATGCGTGCAGTGACGTCGGGTGCCTGCGCCTGGCCCCGAATATCCGCGCGTACCGTGATCGTGGGATAGCGGTCACGCCGCCATATCAAACCTTCCTCCAATTCGTATGTGAAAGTAACCAATTGACCGAGTGGTATGAAGCGGCCGCGATCATTGGGGATACGGATGTCATCCAGGTTCTCCAGTGACAGGCGCTCGCCCGATTCTGCGCGGGCAAGCACCTCGATCAATCGATCGCCTTCGCGGAAGTTGGTAATGCTGTAACCGTTCAGGATGGAATTGAGTACGGCGGAAAGGCGTTGGGAGCTGATGCCGAGTACGCGTGCTTTGTCCTGGTCGATTTCAAGTTTCACGACTTTTGACAGTTCATTCCAGTCGAAGTGAACATTGTCCGCATTCGGGTTGGTTCGCACGATATCCGCCACCTTGCCGGCGATGACGCGCAGTTTGGCTCTGTCCGGGCCGGTGACCCTGAACTGCAGTGGGTGACCAACCGGTGGACCATTCTCCAGGCGTTGTACACGTCCTCGCAGTTCCGCAAAATCCGCTTCGAAGGCATGAAGTAACCTTGATCGGACTCTTTCGCGAGCCTCACTGTCCTGAGTCAGGACAACGAGCTGGGTAAGGTTGGCGTGGCGTAGTTCCTGGGCCAGAGGCAGATAAAAACGCGGTGCACCCCCGCCCACATAAGCCACGTAGTTGGCTATGTCCGGATCACCCTGCAGAAGCTTTTCCAGCTTCTTCGCCTGCGTTTCACTGGCGGTGAACGACGCCCCCTGAGGGAGCCAGAGGTCCACCAGCAGTTCATGGCGGTTGGAGGAGGGGAAGAACTGCTGCTCCACATGCTTGAAGGCGAACAGGGAGCCTGCAAAGACCAGAAGGGTAATCAGGATGACCGTTTTGCGCCAATGCACACAAAATGTCACCAGCCGTCTGAAGCGGGCATAGAAGGGGCGCTGGTAAACTGAGTTCTCATCCTGGCCTTGATGCTTCGAAACCGGTAGCAGATGGTAGCCAAGGAAAGGAATGAACATTACTGCCACGACCCAGGAAATCAGCAGCGACAAGCCGACAACCACAAATATTGAGCCGGTGTATTCGCTGGCTGAGGATTTTGCCAGGAATACAGGCAAGAAGCCGGCAGTCGTGATCAGTGTCCCGGTCAGCATGGGAAATGCGGTGCTGGTATAGGCAAAGCCCGCCGCTTTGAAGCGTTCCCAGCCTTGTTCCATTTTGATAGCCATCATCTCGATCGAGATCATGGCGTCATCCACCAACAATCCCAGCGCAATGATCAATGCGCCCAGCGAGATACGCTGCAGATCGATTCCAACGAGTTTCATCCCGAGAAAAGTCGCTGCCAGGACCAAGGGGATGGATAGAGCGACGACGAAACCCGTGCGCAGACCCAAACTCAGGAAGCTGACCAGCAGGACAATCACGACCGCCTCGGCCAATACCTTGAGGAACTCATTGACCGAACGTTTCACGATCGTAGGTTGGTCGGCCACCGTGTGCACGTCGATACCGATGGGCAGTTCTGATTCAATACGTGCCATGCTTGCCGTCAAAGCCTCGCCGAGCTGCAGTACGTCGCCGCCCTGCCGCATGCTGACGGCGAGTCCGATGGCCTCTTCACCCAGAAAACGCATCTTGAACACCGGCGGGTCTGCGTACGCGCGATAGACTTCGGCGATATCTCCCAGGCGGAACAGCCGGTCACCACCCCGGATGCCGATCTCACGGATGGCCGCAACTGAATCCACGCCGCTAACACGCAGGTAGATCGCGTCGCTGTCAGTTTGCACCACGCCGGCCGGTGTTAGGTTGTTCTGTTCTGCAAGGGTGTCGAACATAAGGACCGGATCCAGCCCGAGGTTGGACAACTTGGCGTTGGACAACTCCACGTAAATCTTCTCCTCCTGAACGCCAATAAGTTCGACCTTGGCTACATCGGGCACCCTTAGCAGTTTCTGGCGAACGTCATCCACATAGTCGCGTAGGTCCGCGTAGGAAATGCCGTCGGTCGTGAAGGCGTAGATGGTGCCGAAGGTGTCTCCAAATTCGTCGTTGGGGAAGGGGCCAAGTGTGCCCTGGGGCAGGGTATGGCGAATGTCATCAAGCTTTTTGCGTACCTGATACCAGGTTTCGGGTACCTCGTCCGGTGGGGTGTAGTCCTTCAAGTTGACGAATACCATGGACTCGCCGGGTTTGGAGTAACTGGATAGATAGTCCAGCCAGGGGGTTTCCTGCAGCTTCTTCTCGATGCGATCGGTGACCTGCTGTTCCACTTCCAGCGCTGTGGCTCCCGGCCACGCGGTACGGACTGCCATGGTCTTGATGGTGAATTCCGGGTCTTCCGCCTGACCAAGACTCATGTAGGCCATGACGCCGGCAACGAACACTGCCAGCATGAAGTAGACAGAGAGTGACGGGTGGCGCAGCGACCACTCAGAAACATTGAATGCCCGCATGTCACTCACCCTCGGTTACACGCACCTGTTGACCGGGTACCAGTTTGTGAACACCGGCTGTCACCACTCGCTGTCCGGGAGAGAGACCGTGGCGAATCAACACAGTGTCGAATGTGTATTCCGCCACTTCGACGGGAACCAGCTGTACCTTGCCATCCCCGTCGACCAGCCAGACTGCATGTTCTCCGGACTCCTGCTGATAGATTGAACTGAGAGGCAGGCGTACCACCTCACCCTCCATGTGACGGCGCACCCTGACACTTGCTGTCATGCCGAGCTGGATCCCCGGGTCGGCCTCGAGGAGTGTGATCTTTGCGCTGTACGTACGGGTTATAGGATCAGACCCGGGTGAAATTTCACGTACGCTGCCCTCGTAGGATTTTTCCGGCCTTGCCCAAAGCGAGATGGAAATCTCCTGGGCAGCTCTGAGCTCATCCAACCGATTTTCCGGGACTGCGATGACGACCTCTTTATTGCCCTCGGTCGCCACGCGTAAGACGGTTTGGCCGGCTGCAACAACCTGTCCCTTCTCGATCGACACCGAGGTTACGACGCCGGCCTGGTCCGACTTGAGGGTGGTGTAAATGGATTGGTTGCGGGTGACCTCAAGTTCGGCCTCAGCCTGGCGCAGGCGTGCCCTTGTCACGCTGAGCTTGCTCGAAAAATCCGAGAAGTCGGCCTTTGAAACAAGCTTCTTTTTCAGAAGCTCTTCGTAGCGCTGCAGGTCCTTGTGCGCCTTGCTCATTTCAGCCCTGGCGGCTGCGGCCTTGGCCTCTGACTCGACCAATTCCAAGTCGTAGTCTGCCGGATCGATCTGTGCCAGCGTCGCGCCTGCCGTCACTGTGTCGCCAACGTCCACCTGGCGTTCGGTTATCTTGCCACCGATGCGAAAGCTCAAAGGTGTTTCGTGTCGGGCCTTTACTTCTCCGGCGTAGGTGGATTCCCGCCAGTCCGCCGTTAACTTGACCAGCTGACTGAGCACCGGACGAACCGGCTTTTCCGGTGGCGCCGGTTGCTCACACCCGGTCAGACCGGCAATGCTCAGTACGATTGCAGGCGTGACGTGGAGAAAATCCTTGATGGCGAACATAATGGCGTTCTCGATGATCAATGGGGTTGACGCTAGAAAGCGTGCCGTTTGACGATTATGATCGCTGGATTTGCGCGTCTGCGGAACCACTGAATGCAATACCAGTCAGTTCGGCCATGGACTTATGCCAAGTGGCTATGTCCTCCCGGTTGAATTGGTTCAAATGATCGTGACCGCAGGCCCGCGCCATGACTTTCATTAGCCCCGCCGAAGTGGCAAAAAACCGCTCCAGCCGGTTTGCTGCTTCATCGATATCCAGTTTACGCCGCAGCTCCGGTTTCTGTGTGGCGATACCGGACGGGCAGTTATTGGTATGGCACATTCGCGCCGCAACACATCCGATCGCCTGAAGGGCGCTGTTGGATAGCGCGATACCGTCAGCGCCCAAGGCCATGGCCTTGATGAAATCCTCTGGTACACGCAGACCACCGGTAATGATGAGCGTTACGTCCCGCCGATCGCGATCATCCAGGTATCGGCGGGCTCGCGCCAATGCGGGGATGGTCGGTACCGAGATATGGTCGCGGAAAATCCTGGGGGCAGCGCCTGTGCCACCACCCCGGCCATCAAGGATGATGTAATCCGCTCCAGCTTTCAGGGCGAAGTCGATATCCGCTTCGATGTGATTGGCTGACAGCTTGAAGCCGATGGGAATGCCCCCGCTGAGCTCCCGGACGCGTTCAGAAAAGCGAGCAAAATCCTCAGGGGTCGCGAGATCGGAAAAGGTCGGTGGCGAGATCGCGTCTTGCCCAGCTTCCAGGCGGCGTACCTGGGCGATCTTTTCAGTCACTTTCGCACCCGGCAAATGGCCACCGGTGCCGGTCTTGGCGCCCTGACCGCCTTTGAAGTGAAACGCTTGAACCCTGGTCAGCTGTTCCTCGCCGTAACCGAACATCGCTGAGGCCAGTTCATAGAAGTATCGGCTGTTGTTTTGCTGCTCCTCCGGCAGCATGCCGCCCTCGCCGGAGCAGATGCCGGTGCCTGCCTTTTCGGCCCCCCGCGCCAAGGCGATTTTGGCCTCCTCGGACAGGGCGCCGAAGCTCATGTCGGAGACGAACAGCGGAATCTTCAGGCGCAGTGGTTTCCTGGCATTGGGTCCGATCACCAGTTCTGTGCCGACGGGGGTATCTTCCGGCAGGGGCTTGGTGGATAGCTGTGCGGTAAGTATCTGGATATCGTCCCATTGCGGCAGTTCGCCGCGAGGCACGCCCATGGCAGTCATTTCGCCGTGATGGCCGGTACGGTTCAGTCCGTGTTGCGCCATCTCATGAATTCGCTTGAGCGTAGGTTCTTCAGGTGTCGCCTGAACGCCCGTCGGCACATCGACGACCGCATCCTGATCAGCGGGAAGCTTGGCGTGGGTGCCATCGCAGTAGGGCGGGTTACTGGTGTGTTTGCACATGCACAGCCAGGCCTCTCCATCCTCTTCTGCCTTGAAACCCATCGGTGAGAATTCAGTACCCCGATGCGAACCATCACAGAACGGCTGATTCTGTGAACGACCGCAGGCACACCAATAGTGCTCTTCACCGGATTGAAGGCTGATGGCAACGGGTTTGTTGTCTGCCACGTGAGGTTTGGACATCGGGTGTGCTCTCCTTAGTTGTCTTTGCTGCGGCCTTTTCGCGCCAGTGATGACCTGAAGTGCTACCTACCAGCCCATATGGTAGTAAGCCCATATGCACTCCACATTCATCGGGCCAGAAGTCCGGTATTATTCGGAAGGCCACCCTGCGCGGCTGCGACTACGGTCGACGCTATCAAACCGACTATTGCGATTGATATTAGAAACCAGCGTTTCATCGTTCTGTGCTCTGTGTCAGTAGTTTTTCTGCTCAGGCACTATCCGCGCGGGTCAGTTTTTTCTTTCGGCCGTCAGCCGCACACAACGGCCTATGCCTTCGCACCAAGTGCCATTTGCCTCAAGACATCATCTTTCCTGATGAGGTGGTGATACATGGCGGCTCCGGCATGGCCAATCACCGCCAGGACAAGAAGAATCCACACAACACCATGGGCACCTCGGAAGGACTGGGCCAATGACGGATCTTTCTCGAGGAGCATCGGCAGTTCGAAGGCGCCGAAGACACTGACTGGATAACCGGCGGCCTGCGACATCAGGATCCCGGACAATGGCTGGGCGAACATCAGCGCATAAAGCACCCAGTGCATGCCACGGGCCAGGGTGCGCTGAATCGCCGGTGTGCCTGCGGGGTCCTGTGGCGTGACATTGATCAGTCGCCATAGCAGCCGCGCCAGGATCAGGAGCAACAGGATCACGCCAAACGACTTGTGCATGCCCGCGGCCTGCAGTTTCTCTGCGCCTTTAGGCATGGCGGCGAGGAAATTGCCGGCGACAATCGAAAAGCTGAGCATCAGGAACAGCAGCCAGTGAAAGCTCTTGGCAACGACGCCGTAGCGGGTTTCAGAATTTTTCAACATGAGGTATCTCCTTTGCGTTCTGTGAGGTTTCAGGCGCAAACCCAGCCGGGCGTCCTGAGCCGCCATATCGGGCGCGGGGGCTGCTTGCGTTTGCGCGCTCGCCTCCGTCACGATCGACTCCTCGAATTGTTTGGCTAAGCGGGCAGACCGTCGCTTACGGTCCGCTTGTCCGTTGAGATACAGCTTATAGGCTTTTTTCACGACGATAATCGGGCTATAAAGAAACTTATTGTTTCTATTTATTGATTAATATGAGCGTTCTGCCATATCTGGAAACCTTTGATGCCGTAGTCGAGAAGGGCAGCTTCACGGCCGCGGCTGAGGCCTTGACCATCTCCAAGCCGGTCGTCAGTAAGCAGGTCTCGCAGTTGGAGGGTTACCTGGGGGTGCAGTTGTTACAACGCACCACGCGCCGCCTGCACTTGACCGAGGCGGGCGAGCTGTTCGCCCGCTATGCGCATAACATCGTGGCCGAGGCGCGGGAGGCGGAGCAGTCGGTCT
>Ga0316197_10003799_pt1 | contig 10757 bp, 8 predicted proteins | sample OudBiesiAoxic_MG_FD_204939 | JGI IMG/M metagenome (GOLD analysis project Ga0316197, IMG submission 204939) | Coastal sediment microbial communities from Oude Bieten Haven, Netherlands - site A oxic | ecosystem: Environmental > Aquatic > Marine > Coastal > Sediment | place: Netherlands... | reverse complement strand
ATGGTCAGCTCGATACTCATTGGGTGCAGAACAACCACTCAACTGGACGAGAATCTGGCGGCACTCACGTGGGATCTCACCGACGAAGAGATGACCGAACTCAACGAGGTCAGTGCGCCTGGAATCCCTGCGTACCCCCAAGGGTTCCTGGAGAACGAAGCCGGCATGGACATCTGGGAAACGCTCGAGACCCGCACAGAGAGGGCCTACTAGCCGACTCACTACCGCAGGCCGGACCCGATCGGGTGCCACCGATACTCACGACGCCGTCGGGGCCGTCACCGCCGCGACGTTGCTGGTCCCGCGGGCGACAACCCCGACCGGCTGCGAATGTCAAGGCGATCTCGGGCCAGCACGGCCGGCGCGTCGCGGTCCTGCTTGCCCGGACGGGCCTCAACCGCGGTGAACCGATCCCGGGAACCCGCGTCGCCCGGTTGCTCGGCCTGTCGTCTGCCCGCACCTATCAGCTCCAAGACCAACTCGAACACAACCTGGTGCGGCGCCGGCCACCGGCGGGGTTGTGGATGCCTCAGGTCACCCAGAGACGTCTTCCATGCCAACCCCTCGGCGTCGACCGGATAGCGTGTTGTGGGTAGCGTCGCCAGGTGCCGTTGCGGTGCACGCCGCAGATGTGCCGACCGCCATGTACAGTCCGCTCCTCGCGCAGAGCGTGAGCGCCGTTAGCACTTCGGACGACCAACGGGGGATGAATCCTTGTCAGCGCAGCACCAGATCGACTGCTTGTACCTCTCGCAGGAGGACCTTCTCGAGGCAGGATGCCTCGATCTCAACTTGGCGATGACGGCTGCAGAGGAAGCGATGCTCGCCTTTCGTGACGACCGCATCATGTTCCCGGAGAAGATCGTTCAAATCTTCAACGACGACACCCAAGAACGGATCAACTGCCTACCCGCCACGCTGCTGGACGAACAGGTATGCGGCATGAAATGGGTGTCGGTGTTCCCGATGAATCCCGTCGCGCACGGCAAACAGAACCTCTCGGCGGTAATCGTGCTCTCCGAGATCGAGACGGGGTTCCCGATCGTGTTGATGGACGGCACCTTGTGCTCGAACATGCGCGTCGGCGCCATGGGCGGAATTGCTGCCAAGCACTTCGCTCGTCCTGATGCCCAGAGCATCGGGTTCATCGGGGCAGGCGAGCAGGCCAAGATGCACCTCATCGCGATGAAGACCGTGATCCCAGGCCTCAGCGAGTGTCGGGTGTCGGCGAAGTATGAGAACGAGGACGAGCAGTTTGCTGCGGAGATGGGATCACTATTCCCCGACATCTCGTTCGTCTGTGTCGGTGATGACGGCCGGGCGGCAATGGAGGGTGCCGACATCCTCGTCACCGCTACCAGCGCGCAGGCGCCGTTGTTGAAGGCGGACTGGATGCAACCGGGAAGCTTCTACAGCCACATCGGAGGCTGGGAAGACGAATTCGCGGTTGCCGCCCAGTGCGACACCATCGTCTGCGACGATTGGGAGACCGTCAAACACCGCACCCAGACGCTCAGCCGGATGTACAAGGCCGGAGAGCTCACCGATGCGGACATCGCTGCGGACCTCGTTGAAGTGGTTGCCGGCGAGAAGAACGGTCGCACGTCGCCCGACGAGAGGGTGTATTTCAACGCGGTCGGTCTGGCCTACGTCGACGTGGCGATAGCGCATGCGATGTATCAGCGTGCCAAGGAGGCCGGCCGCGGCCAGACACTGTCGCTGCAGAAAGAGATGATCTTTGAGCATGACAACCTCGCCGACGTCATCCGAATGTAGGTCCTGAGCCCGGGCCTCCCACGCCCGGTCGTGAGCATCGCGAGCCGGCCGGCCTGACGAATCGCGCTTGGTTGCAGCCATCGTCCAGGTCTTCCACAGGAAACGCGGGAAGTGCCGCGGGCTAGGGTTGGCTGAGAGCGAGACCGCGAGTGAGGAGCACGCACATGGTCGACTTGTCATCAGTCGGGCTGACCAACGTCGGCAGGGTGTATCACAACCTCTCGACACCGGCGCTGTATGAAGAGGCGGTCAAGCGGGGAGAAGCCGAGGTCGGCCACCTCGGCCCGCTCGTTGCCGACACGGGGAAGTACACCGGGCGGTCTCCCAACGACAAATTCGTCGTACGCGAGCCCTCGAGCGAGGACAAGATCTGGTGGGGGAAGATCAACCGGCCGATCGAACCGCAGTGGTTCGATCAGCTCAAGTACGGGCTGCGGTCGTATCTGCAGAACAAGGACGTCTTCGTGCAGGACGCCTATTCGGGCGCTGACCCCAGGTACCGGATCAAGGTGCGGGTGATCACCGAGCATGCCTGGCACAACCTGTTTGCCCGCACCATGCTGATCAGAGAGCTCGATCGGTCGGTGTTGGAGGACTTCGAACCGGACTACACCGTCATCCAATGCCCCGGGTTTCAGGCCGATCCCGACATGGAGCAAACGCAGAGCGAGGCATTCATCCTGCTCAACACGGCCCAGCGGATGGTGGTGATCGGCGGCACCAGCTACGCCGGGGAGATCAAGAAGTCGGTGTTCACGGTGATGAACTACCTGCTTCCCCAGGAGGGCGTGCTGAGCCTGCACTCTTCGGGCAACGTGGGACCCGACGGCGACTCGGCGGTCTTCTTCGGCTTGTCGGGGACCGGCAAGACCACGCTCTCGACCGAATCGGACCGAGCAATGATTGGTGACGACATGCTCGCCTGGAGCGATGAGGGAGTGTTCAACCTGGAGGGGGGTTGCTACGCCAAGGTAATCCGCTTGTCGGACGAAGCGGAGCCGGAGATCTATGCGACGACCCGTCGGTTCGGAACCGTGCTCGAGAACGTGACGATGGATCCGGATACCCGGCGCATCGACCTGAACGCGGCGAGGACCGAGAACACTCGGGCGGCGTATCCGATCACGCATCTCGACAACGTCGTCGAGTCGGGCATGGCGGGACACCCGGACAACCTATTCATGCTCACTGCGGACGCGTTCGGGGTTCTGCCGCCCATTGCCAAGCTCACCGCGGACCAGGCGCAATACCACTTCATCTCGGGCTACACCGCAAAGGTCGCGGGCACCGAGCGGGGCGTGGTGGAACCGCAGGCCACCTTCTCGGCGTGCTTCGGAGCGCCCTTCATGCCGCTCCATCCAACCGTCTATTCCGACTTGCTCGGCAAGAAGCTGGCCGATCACCAACTGGATGTGTGGCTGGTGAACACCGGATGGACCGGCGGTCCGTATGGAGTCGGTGAGCGATTCAAGATCGCTCATTCGAGGGCGGTGATCCGGGCCGCCATATCGGGTGCCCTGGACGATGTGGACTATCGCGTGGACCCGGTGTTCGGATTCGCCGTACCGCAGACGTGCCCTGGGGTTCCCGCCGAAATTCTGAATCCGCGCAACACATGGGAGGACAAGGCGGCATACGACGAGCAGGCCAAGGACCTGGCTGGGCTGTTCAGGCAGAACTTCAAGGAGTTCGCCGACGAAGCACCGGCGGCGGTGGCGGCAGCCGGACCAATAGCCCGCTAGAGCCGTGACCTGCCCGCGCGCCTCGACCTCTTTGGTCGCTTGACGCTATTGCGCAACGGCTTGCGGCTGCCGACGATGCAGGGAACACGACCGGCGAGGGAGCGAATGGCCGTGTCGGAGGCGTGAATACCGGAAGGTACGATGGTCCTCCGCAAGCGAGGAGCTGAGCTCTCGTGCGAGACTTCGGGAGGCGCGCATGCTGAACATGCCCCAGCGACCGACCAGTTTGGCGGTCCTCACGAGTGGCGGTGACGCGGCCGGCATGAACGCCGCAGTTCGCGCGGTCGTCCGCACCGGGTTGGATGCCGGGCTCGACGTGTACACGGTGTTCGATGGCATGCAGGGCCTGGTCGACGGCGGAGAGGCAATCCGCCTGGCATCATCGAGTGACGTTGGCGGCATCCTCCACCAGGGCGGAACCGTTCTCGGTACCGCCCGCTGTGCGGATTTTCGAACCAGAGATGGCCGACGACGGGCGGCCCGCAATCTGATAGACCGGGGAATCGATGCGTTGGTAGTCATAGGAGGCGACGGCAGCCTGACCGGAGCCAACCTCTTCCGAGAGGAGTGGTCCTCCCTGCTTGGTGAGCTGGTCGAGGCGGGTGAGATCGGTCAAGCCTTGGCGGACGCCCATCGGCGCCTCACGCTGGTTGGCCTCGTTGGCTCGATCGACAACGACATGTTTGGGACCGACATGACCATTGGCGCCGACTCGGCTCTCCACCGCATCACCGAAGCCATCGATGCCATCCACAGTACTGCGTCGAGCCACCAGCGTTCCTTCGTCATCGAGGTGATGGGGCGCAATTGCGGGTATTTGGCCCTCATGAGCGCCCTCGCGGCCGGCGCCAATTGGGTGCTGATACCCGAAAATCCACCCGACACCGACGACTGGGAAGAATCCATGTGCCGCGCTCTCACTGCGGGACGGGCGATTGGCCGGCGCCTCAACCTCGTCATCGTCGCCGAAGGCGCGCAAGACTTGCACGGAAACCCGATCACAGCCGAGCACGTCAAAGAGGTGCTCGAGGAACGACTCGGAGAAGACACCCGGGTGACGAGCCTCGGCCATGTGCAACGGGGCGGATCGCCCAGCGCCTTCGACCGGTACCTCAGCACCGTGCTCGGCTACGCAGCCGTGGAACAGGTGGTGACGTCCCCTGGTGGTGAAGCGCAGCTCATCGGTATCCGCGGGCACCAGATCATCAGCTCTCCGCTCATGGAATGCGTGGGCAAGACCCGCGCCGTAGCGGATGTCATTGCCGAACGAGACTATGACGCGGCAATGGCGATGCGCGGCGGGAGCTTCAGCGATTCATTTCGCATGATGCGCACGATGGTGCGGGCTCATCCCCACGCTCCGGTCCCCGGCCGGAGGAGGCTGCGCCTCGCCGTGCTGCACGCCGGGGGTCTCGCTCCCGGTATGAATACGGCGGTCCGCGTTGCCGTTCGGGTCGGTGTTGACCTTGGACACACCATGCTGACCGTCAGGAACGGTTTCCAGGGACTCGGCCGCGGCGAGATCGAAGAGATGGATTGGATGAGCGTGACCGGCTGGGTGTCGCGCGGCGGAGCCGAGTTGGGCACGAACCGCTTCATACCGACCGACCAGGATTTCGAGGCTATCGCCGCCCAACTGGAATCCCACGGTATCGAGGGTTTGCTCATGGTTGGCGGCTGGACCGGCTACCGGGCGGCCCACGAGCTGCACGCGCGCCAACACGAGTATTCGGCCTTTGCGATTCCCATGGTCTGTCTTCCCGCCTCGATCAACAACGACCTGCCGGGATCCGAGCTGAGTATTGGCGCCGACACGGCGCTCAACAACATTGTCAGCGATGTCGACAAGATCAAACAGTCTGCGGTGGCTTCTGGGCGTGTCTTCGTGGTCGAGGTCATGGGTCGGGATTGCGGCTACTTGGCGCTCATGAGCGGTCTCGCCACCGGCGCGGAGCGCGTCTACCTGCCTGAGGAGGGGGTTTCGCTCAGCGATCTGGTGATCGATCTGGAGGACCTGAAGGTGGGTTTCTCACTCGGGAAGAGGCTTGGGCTGGCGATCCGCAGCGAACACGTCGATCCGGTCTACACGACCAGCTTCATCAAGGCCCTGTTCCAGCGGGAAGGCGGCGATCTATTCGATGTGCGCGAAGCAATCCTGGGACACCTCCAGGAGGGGGGCGATCCGTCTCCCTTTGACCGGATCCAAGCCACGCGCCTGGCATCCAAATCGGTCGAGTATCTCATTGAGCAGGCCGAATCCGAGACCCCCACGAGCGCGTTCATCGGCCTCCAGAAAGGCAAGATCCGGTTCACCCCACTGTCGGAGTTCCCGGAGCTCATCGAACCTGGCGTTCATCGTCCACGCGAGCAAGGATGGATGGCGCTGCGGCCGCTCGCCCGAGTCATGGCAAGCCCGGGTTCTCGAGGGGTCTAGCGCCCCTCGGCCCCCGTCTGCGGACTCGCCCTGCGGGTTCCCGGTGCCCGCGGCTGCTACCCGTCGGAGCGGGCACGCCGCTGGATCACGAGGACCTCGTTCAATTCGGCGCCGAGCAGGATGGCGAGCGACGTGAACCAGAACCAGAGGAGCAGGACGACCGCAGCGCCCAGAGTTCCGTAGATCTCGTTGTAGCGGCTGAACGACGAGACATAGACGGAGAACCCGATCGAAGCGACGGTCCAGATGACGGTCGCAACGGCGACACCCGGAACGATCGACCGCCAGCCATCGGGCCGATTGGGCGGCGCATAGCGGTAGAGGAGACCGGCAATCGCAGCGAAACCTGCACCGATGAGAAGCCAACGGAAGTTGCCGAACGTGACGACGGCGTCGGTCGGATCGAATCGGCTCAACCAGACCGGCACCGCGGCAATGACGGCGAGGGCGAGGAGACCGGCGACGATGGTCGCGAGCGTGGCTCCGATCGCGACATCTCTCCGCTCCAGGATCGATTTCTCCTCCTCCTGGTCGTAGGCGATCTTGACACCCCGGACGAGCGCCCTTGTGGCGTTCGACACGGTCCAAGCCAGCGCGGCGAGCGATGCAACGAATCCGATGCTGAGGCTGGCACTGGACGCCTGGGCAATGGATCGCATCTGGGTGTCGAGGATCTCAGCCGACACCCCGGGAAACACTGCGAGGAGGGCATCGAGTTGGCGCTCGACCTCGCTCGGATCGGTGAACAGGCCGTACAAGGAGACGGAGATGAAGAGGGCCGGAAGTATCGCGAGCACGGCGTAGAACGCCACACCCGCTGCGACGATCGTGATGTTGTCATGTTGCGTCTCGGTGTAGAACTCGTGAGCGATTCGCCGTGGTGTGCGGAGCCATGCGGGAGTCACGGGAGCTTTCCATTCCATATAGGCGGCAACCGTACCCGAGTTCGTGAGGTTCGGTCCATGACGGCGAAGCCGTCATCTCGGTTGGGCCCTATGAATTGGCGACAGACATCGCGGATGAGCAGGCCAGAAGCACGGGCGCCACGGGAGCGTCGACTGAACGCCAGTTTCCACAGTCGTCAGGCGGCCAGGTAGTCTCGTGTCGACCCGATTCGATGTCTAGATTGTTGGAGTCCGGCTGGCTGTGAAGTGGCTTGAAAACATTCGTTCGCTTTTCCGCAAGGAAACGCTCGGCAACGATGCCGTTGCCGGCCTTGTGCTTGGCGTGGAGAGCGTTCCCGATGGGCTTGCGGGCGGGCTGCTCGCCGGCGTGAATCCGATCTACGGCCTCTACGGCTACATGGTCGGGACGTTCAGCGGGGCGCTATTCACGAGTTCCTCGTTCATGGCGGTTCAGGCGACCGGAGCGATGGCCATCGTCGTGGCGGACGTCGGCGTCGTGCATACGTCGGAGGATCCCGGCCGGGCGCTCTTCACCCTCTCGATCGTCACGGGAATCGTCATGCTCGCCGCGGGTCTGCTCAGACTCGGATCGATCCTGAGGTTCGTATCGAACGCGGTGATGGTCGGCTTCATCAACGCTGTGGGCGTCAACATCATCCTCGGCCAGCTTGACAGCTTCACGGGCTACGAGGCGGACGGACCGAACAGGGTGGCGCGTGCCATCGACCTTCTGCTCAACTTCGGCCAGGTGAATTGGCCGACACTCGCGATCGGCGTAGCGACGATCGTGCTCATTCTCGCCCTCGAGCGCACCAAGCTCGGTCCTCTCGGCATGGTGGTCGCGATCGTTGCTGCGTCTGCACTGGTCCCGATCCTCGGGTGGGACGTGGCAACACTCAACGACATCGCCGACATCCCAGGCTCGCTCCCCGTCCCGGTTCTTCCGGATCTCAGCCTGGTTCCGCTGCTGATTATCCCGGCGTTGTCGCTCGCGTTCATCGGGCTGGTCCAGGGAGCCGGGATATCCGCTAACTTCCCGAACCCCGACGGCACCTACCCGAATGCGTCGCGTGACTTCATCGGGCAGGGCGCCGCGAACGTGGCATCGGGCTTGTTCCAGGGGATGCCGGTTGGCGGTTCGATGTCGGCAAGTTCGCTGGTCAAAGCGGCAGGCGCCAAAACGCGGCTTGCCCTGCTCACCGCGAGCGTCGTCATGGCCATCGTGATTCTCGTGTTCGGCGACGCTGTCGGCTACATCGCGATGCCGGCGCTTGCCGGCCTTCTGATGACGGTCGGCTACCGCACCATCAAACCGGCAGACATCAAAGCAGTGTGGAAGACCGGAGCGATGCAGGCGACCGTGATGGTGGTGACGTTTGTCCTCACGATGATCATCCCGCTGCAGTACGCCGTGCTCGTTGGCGTCGGAATCTCAATGATCCTCTATATCGCCAATCAGTCGAATCAGGTCGTCATCAAGCAATGGGTCTTGGTCGACGGACGCCTGCGTGAGACGGATGCGCCGGCCGAGGTCGCTTCGGATACGGCGCTGATCCTCCAGCCGTACGGAAGCCTCTTCTTCGCCTCCGCGCCCGTGTTCGAGGACAAACTCCCGACTGTCACCGACAAAACCAAGAACTCGGTCGTGGTCTTGCGCTTGCGCGGTCGGAGCGATCTTGGCTCGACGTTCATGGACGTCCTCCTCAAGTATGCCCAAGCTCTCGCCGAGGCCGACAGCCAGCTCATGCTCGTTTCCGCGAATGAGAACATGCACGAGCAGTTGAAGGTTGCCGGTGTGACCGATGTCGTGGGAGACGCGAACATCTACACATCAGACGAATGGGTCGGCAAGACGGTCAAACGGGCCTACGACGACGCGGTGGCGAGCATCGCCGTCGGCACTGCTTCCGCCGAAGCGGCGAACAAGCCGGTACCCGAGGCCGAGGCCTCGGAACCGGAATCTGCTCCGGACGAGACGGATCCGACGACCTAGGCCGGCGTTGGTCGCTGTAGCCTGAGACGCTCTCGATCAAGGACACACATCGATGCACATCCCCGATGGAGTGATTGGCCCCGGCGTCAGTGCCGCTGCGGGAGCGGTCGCCGCCGGCGGCTTCGGCGTTGCCGTGTCACGGGCACGCCGCTATCTGACCGATCGCCTCGTGCCGCTCGCTGCGCTCGTCACGGCGTTCGTCTTCGCAGGACAAATGATCAACTTCCCGGTGCTTCCCGGCATGTCCGGTCATCTGCTCGGCGGCGTCCTCGCCGCCGTTCTCGTCGGTCCCTGGGCCGGATACCTCGTCATCTCGATTGTCCTGATAATCCAGGCGCTTCTCTTCGCTGACGGCGGCCTGACCGCTCTCGGTCTCAATATCGTGAACATGGCGCTCATCGGCGCCGTTGGTGGCTACCTCGTGTACCGCGTCATCTTCCGACTCGTCGGATCTCGACCCGACCGGGTGGCGATCTGCGCCGGGGCCGCAGCGTTGCTCTCGGTTCCCCTGGCGGGGCTCGGCTTCGTCATCGAGTTCGCTCTCGGCGGCACTGCCGAGAGCTTTTCGATCGGAGCAATACTCGCGGCGATGGTCGGGACCCATCTTCTGATCGGAATCGGCGAGGGCATCATCACCTATTTCGTGGTAGGAGCCGTCATGAAGGCACGTCCGGATCTCGTGTACGGGTCACCGACGTTCGCCGGTCGCCGTACCGAGGAGCTGCTGTCATGAATCGCGGCGCCGTCGGCTGGTTCGCTGTCGGTGTCCTCGTGACGGTGGTCGTTGCCGTGGTGGTGTCGCAGTTCGCGTCGAGCAGCCCGGACGGACTCGAGTACGTCGCTGATCAACAAGGATTCAGTGAGCAGGCCGAGGATCACGATCTCGCGGACGCTCCTCTCGCGGACTACGGAGAAAACCTCGAATCCGATGGTGCGATATCAACTGGAGTTGCCGGCTTCGTGGGAGTCGTTGCGGCGCTTGCTGTGGGATTCGGCCTGTTCTGGCTGATCCGGGCGCCGAAGGCCGGGGCTCCGGGCTCGGCACCGTGAGCTGGGGCCACGTCCACGCGTTGTATCGGCACGGAGCGTCGCCGGTTCACGACATCGCTCCCCAGGTCAAGATCGTCGTCGCTTTCGGCCTGGTGTTCTCGATCGCCCTGACGCCGCGCACCGCGATCTGGGCGTTCGCCGTGTTTGCGGGTGTCGTTGCGGCGCTGATCGCACTCGCTCGCCTTCCGCTCCCATTCATCGCGAGGCGAGCCGTCGTCCTGATCCCGTTTGTGCTGGTCGCCCTGCTCTTTCCCATCTTCGGATCGGGCGATCGCGTCGACGTCTTCGGCGTGTCGCTCTCGGAGCAGGGCCTATGGGATATGTGGAACGTGCTCGTGAAGGCCGGGTTGGGCTTCCTCGTGGCGGTGGTCCTCGGGGCGACGACCGAAATCGCCGATCTGCTTCGGGGCCTCGATGCGTTGCACATGCCGCGCATCGTGACCTCCATCATCGGCTTTGCCGTTCGATACATCGATATCGTTGGTGCCGACTTCGCCCGGACGCGCGTCGCAATCGCGTCGCGCGGCTATCGCGGACGCTCGCTGGCCGCGTGGGGCATCTACGCCCGATCGGTCGGGACGGTGTTCGTGCGAACCTACGAGCGCGGAGAGCGGGTGTATCTCGCCATGTTGTCGCGGATGTACCGCGGAACCATGCCGATGATGGACGCCGTCGCGGTCTCTGCCTCGCAATGGGCGGTGGCTGCGTTGGTCGTTGGCGCCGCCGCGTCGGTGATGATCGCATCACGGGTGATGTCATGAGTACGCCCGTCATCGAAATCCATGGCCTTGGCTACCGCTACCCCGATGGAACGGTTGCGCTCAGCGACGTCGATCTTCACATCCATGACGGCGAAC
>Ga0316197_10003798_pt1 | contig 10757 bp, 4 predicted proteins | sample OudBiesiAoxic_MG_FD_204939 | JGI IMG/M metagenome (GOLD analysis project Ga0316197, IMG submission 204939) | Coastal sediment microbial communities from Oude Bieten Haven, Netherlands - site A oxic | ecosystem: Environmental > Aquatic > Marine > Coastal > Sediment | place: Netherlands... | reverse complement strand
TTCGCGGGCGGGGCAATCCGCTTCGGTCTCAGCGAGCGTGCCGATGTTCGCGCGACGGACGTGGAACACAGTGCCGAGGGCGCGCGCTTCCGCGTGGAAGGCATCCCGTTCGAGATTCCGGTTCCGGGCATCCACAACGTGACCAATGCGCTGGCCGCCATCGCGGCCTGCCGGGCCGCCGGTTTTTCGCTTCAAGGCATGGCTGCGCCGCTGGCCGGGTTCTCTGGTATTGGGCGGCGCTTCCAGACCATCGGCCGAGCCCGCGGCATCGAGGTCGTGGACGACTTTGCCCACAATGCGGAGAAGATCGCCGCGGCCATCCGGACCGCGAAGTTGCGGGGGCAGCGTGTGCTGGCAATCTATCAACCGCACGGCTACGGCCCGACGCGCTTCCTGTGGCAGGATTTCGTGCGGACGTTTTCAAGCGAACTCTCCGCTCAAGATCGCCTGTTCATGCTTGAAGTCTTCTACGCGGGCGGCACGGCCACGCGGGATTTCTCCGCCGACGACATCGTGCGCGAAATCGCCGCAAAAGGCGCGCTAGCCTCGTTCGCGCCATCGCGAAACTGGCTGATCGAGACGGTGGCGAACGAAGCACGCGAGGGCGACGTGGTGCTGGTAATGGGCGCGCGCGATCCTTCCCTCACCGCGTTCGCACGCGACATTCTCGGCGCAATCGAAAGCGCCTAATCTGGCGGACTAGTTGCCGAGGATTCCCGAAAGGAAGTTGTCGACGCCATTGGCGCTGCGGCGGCGGCGCGGACGGGTGTCCGAGTACCGGCGGGTGGGACGCGTCTCTGCGAAATCCGCCGAATACGGTGCATTGAAGTGCGCGGGATTCTTGAAGAGCTTCGCGGCCATGCCGCTGTCGATGCCGTAGACGTCGCCGTATTCCTGGATCGACCCGTAGCCGTCGGCAACGGCCGTATTATAGGTGAGGTGGACCGGTATCTTCCGCTTGAGCGCGATGACTTTGGTCTGCCCTTGCGCCCGCGCGAGCACGTCCTGGACCGTGGCCATGGTCCAGCCCTTATCCTCGCCGAGCAGCAGCGCGGCGAAGCGTGCCGGCTGATTGACGCGAATGCATCCATGACTCAGCGTCCGACTCCGCTGCGAGAACAACTCCTTCTGAGTCGTGTCGTGCATGTAGATGGCGTGGCTGTTGGGGAAATTGAACTTGAACCGGCCAAGCACGTTGTGGGGACCGGGATCCTGGGTGAACGTATAGGCATGCACATTCGCGCTCCGCCAGTCGACCGCGTCGGCGTCGACCGGCTTGCCCTTCTGGCTGACCGTGAGTCCGTAGCGGCGCAACATTCTGTTTCGGGACTCTGGGCCGCTGAACAAGCCGCCCGAGCGGCGGGGCCCTTTCAATTTCGGGGCGATGTCCTCTTTGACGATGGTCGGCGGCACAGTCCAATTGGGATTGAACACGATGTTCCGCATCGGCGCCGAGAAGAACGGCGTGGCGTATTTTACCTGCCCGACGATGGACTTCTCCTGATAGACCTCGCGGCCGCCCTTGTAGACGCGGAACTGGAACTCAGGGATATTGTTCCAAACGTGGAAGTTGCCGAGGTCGGACGGAAGCCAGCGCCAACGCTCCATGTTAATGACGATGATCTGGACGTTCCGGTCGTCGTCCGGGTTGCCGCCGAGGCTCTTCGCCGTGTCACGGGCGTGCACCAGCGCGGTATGCAGCCGCTGATATTGCTCCGTCTGCGGATGAAGTGCCAGGAGCGCCTTGTCCGGGGTCTCCGATGCCGCGATCTCGGTCAGCACGGCCTTTGGCTCGCGTGCCTTGGGGCGGTAGTCGAAGAGCTTGTGGGCCCGCGCGGGCGTGAGCCGCCCGGTCTGGGCATGGCGTGCGTATTTGAGCGCGGCGCCTGACAGCGCGAGTTCCGCATCGGCCCGCGCCTCGTCTGTCGCCAAGGTAGTACCAGCCGCGGGCACGTCATAGGCGCCGGCGTCGAGGCCCCAATCGTCGGCATCGTGGATCGTCGCGATCAGGGCCTTGGCCTTGGACGTCAAGCCGTCCCCCGTGACCCAGAGCGGGTTGTCGTTACGCTCGCCATAAAGAGTTTTAAGGGCTTCCAGATCGGCCGTGGCGACCTTAGGCGCCGCAGGCCCATCCAGCTTGGACCGAACCGCCGCGATCACCGGATCGACGGGCGGAAGCGGAGGCGGCCCAATATCGACCGCTTTGCCTACCGGTGCCTCACCTTCGGCGGCGGAACCGTCATCCGAGGCGAGCGCCGAACCCGGGCTGAGCGCAGCTATTTTGGTGTCCTCGGCTTCAGGCTTCTCGGTGCCAGGCGGCGGCGACACATCCAGGACGACGGTCGCGTCGTAGGCGCGTGGATCGGGCTTGGGCGCCGCGTCCGTAGGCGCGTCGGCGGCACGGCCAACAACGGTCACATCCGGCGCTTCCACAGACTGGGCCGAATCGCTCGGTGCCGTTGCCGGCGAGATCGAGGCTGTCAGCTCAGGATCTGTATCGGGCTCCGAACTCGTGTCGGATGCCGTCTTTGTGCTCGTATCGGCATTAGCGTCAGCTTCGTTCTTGGCGTCAGCTTCGTTCTTGGCGTCCGAGCCGGTCTTGTTTGCAAGACGTGCCGCCTCGGGCTTCGGCTCCGAAGCCGGGGGCGCTGGCGAAGCGCCGTCGTCGGCCTTTGCGCTTTCGGTTTCGGACTTCTCGGTGGCCTCCTTGGCGCTGCCGGCTTCAGCCCTTGCAGCGAGCGCCGCTGCTGTAGCCGCCGCGGCCGTCTCGACGTCGGATGGCGCAGTCTCGGTTGTCTTCGCCGCGGCGTCTGCGGCCTCAGTGGCCTCGTCGGCCTTCTTCTGAGCCGTCTCTTCTTCAGCGGTCTTGGCTTCAGCGGTCTTGGCTTCAGCAGTCGTGTCATCGGCCTCGCCGGCTTCGCTTACTTGCGTCGTAGCATCTTTGTCCGCTCCGTCCGCATCCTTATCGGCGCCGGCATCGGCGGGCTTTACGTCTTCGGCGGTCTCGGATTCGCTAGCCTTGGCATCAGCAGCTTTAGCATCATCGACTTTGCTCTCGGCATCCCGCGCCTCCGCCGTCTTATCGGCCTCATCGATAGCGCTTGCGGTCTCGCTTGGCTTTGAGTCCGCCGCTGCGCCTTTGCTCTCGCCTTCCGTCTCTGCATCCGCCTCGGAGTCGGCTGTCTTGGAACCGGACGCCGTCTCGGTCTCAGCTTTGCTCGCCGACTTCGAATCCGTCTCGGACGCTTTGGGATCCGCCTTGCTCGCCAATTCGGTGTCGGGCTTGGATTGCGTCTTGCCGGCGTCCGCGTCGCTCGCGACCTCGTCGGCCGAGGACGCATCGTCCTCCGCAACGGCTGTCTTGGATTCAGATGTCTTGGAATCGGTTGTTTCGGATTCCGCCGTCTCGGTCTCAGCGATTTCGGTTTCCGCGGTGTCAGTCTTTGCAGTCTTGTTATCCTGCGCTTCGGTCTCTGCAGACTTGGTCTCTTGAGGCTTCGTCTCTTCGGACTTGATCTCTTTAGGGTTGGCCTTGGCGACCTCGGTCGGCGCCGTGGCCTCGTCCTTGTCGTCGGCCTTAGCTGCTTCGGCGGTTCGCTTGGGCGCCGGCAACGCCAAGGCAATACTTGCGGCCGACGTGGTGCCGACGCCGAGCACGGCGTCGCTGTTCTTGGCGACCTCCGGCGAGATGGCCTGAACGGACACGGTCGCGGACACGCGAGCGGGGTTCCGGTTCGGTTGGACGGGCTTACGTGCGCGGTAGCGCTTGCGTTTGACGGCCGGCTTGCCGCCGAACAGGCCGGGTGCGCGGAATTCGGCCGTCGCCGTGGACGAGACGAAAGACGTCCCGGCCGCAAAAGGCAAAAAGGCCAACGCCGTCAAACCAATAATGGCGAATCGCCCACTCATTCGTCGCCCCTCAAACCTCCACACATCATCTCTTGGTGTAGACATTCCCGCCACTATTTTGGAGAGGATCGCGCAAGAGCTTAGAACTAATGGCAAAACAGGGCAGTTCCTTGACCTTGGTTGACGCGACCCATCACAAAAACGCCAGCCTCGCATCTTTTTAACGGTTTCGCGACAGCGATCGCGGCCGCTCCCATAGTCGAGCTGATGACTTCACGACCGCTTTGCCTGAAAAATGGGCATCTGCGCCTATTTGACCCGGTCATTCTGCCTGCCTCGATTTGATCGATACAGTCCTGGATGCAATAATTCAGGCGATCATTGCAATTCTCAGTTCTTCAAAGCGCTGCCGCCAAGGTGCGCAAAGCCTAGCGAAGTCGGCCCCATTCTTGCTTACATCTTGGAATAGGCGCTCTCGGTAGACTGAAACCTTCATCCCAATAAAGGCAATAAGACATGTGCGGATTGTGCGGCGAGATCACGTTTGACGGCTCGCCGGCGTCGGTCGAAGCCATGAACGCGATGACCGGGTCGATGGTTCCGCGGGGCCCCGATGGGAGTGGAATCGTGTCCCGCGGGCCGTTCGCTTTCGGCCATCGGCGTCTCAAGATCATCGATCTGTCGGAACGCGGCCAGCAGCCCATGGTCGATTCGGAGCTTGGTCTCACGCTCGTCTTCAATGGCTGCATCTACAATCACAAGGGTCTGAGGGCCGAGCTCGAGGGCAAGGGCTATCGCTTCTTTTCGACGAGCGACACCGAAGTCGTTCTCAAAGCGTGGCATGCCTGGGGGTCCGATGCACCGAAGCGCTTCAACGGCATGTTCGCCTTCGTAATCTATGAGCGCGATACGGGCCGTGTCGCCATGGGCCGCGACCGGCTCGGCATCAAGCCGCTCTACTACACGCTGAACGACAAGCACCTTCGCTTCGCTTCGACGCTTCCCGCGCTCGTCGCCGCGGGCGATGTCGATACGGCGCTTGATCCGGTCGGCCTTGCCCATTTCATGACCTTTCATGCCGTTGTGCCGCCGCCCCATACGATCCTGCGCGGTGTTCGCAAGCTGCCGGCGGCGACGCTGCGTCTGATAGAGCCCGACGGTCGCTTCAAGGACACCCAATACTGGGATCTTCGGTTCGAGCGCTCGGCCGAGGATCTCACGATCAGCCATGCCGAATGGAAGGATCGCGTCGGCGCCGAACTGCGCCGGGCGGTCGACAGGCGGATGATCGCTGATGTTCCGGTCGGCGTCCTGCTTTCGGGCGGCGTCGATTCCAGCCTGATCGTGGGCCTCTTGGCCGAGGCTGGCCAGCAGCACCTCAAGACCTTCTCGATCGGCTTCGAAGCCGCGCACGGCGAAGCGGGCGACGAATTCAAATACTCGGACGTCATCGCGAAGCACTTCGGCACCGACCACACCAAGATCATGATCCCGACAGAGCACATGCTGGAGTCCCTGCCGGACACGATCGGCGCCATGTCCGAACCCATGGTGTCCTACGACAATGTGGGCTTCTACCTTCTCTCCCGCGAAGTGGCGAAGCACGTGAAGGTCGTGCAGAGCGGCCAAGGCGCCGACGAAGTCTTCGCCGGTTATCACTGGTACCCGAAGCTCGCCAGCTCCAATGACGTGCTGTCCGACTACATGGCCTTGTTCTTCGACCGAGACCGCGAAAAGCTCGCAAGCCATCTCAACGAAGACTGGATGGCCGAGGAGGACGACCCTGCGCGCATGGTCGAGGCGCACCTCATGAAAGATGGCGCCGAAAGGCCGCTGGACCGTGTCCTGCGCATCGATACCACGGTAATGCTGGTCGACGATCCGGTGAAGCGCGTCGACAACATGACCATGGCCTGGGGGCTCGAGGCGCGCGTGCCGTTCTTGGACCACGAGCTTGTGGAACTGGCCGCACGCGTGCCGCCGGAAATGAAGCTTAGGGACGAAGGCAAAGGCGTGCTGAAAGATGTAGCGCGCGATGTTATTCCTTCGGCAGTGATCGACCGGCCAAAGGGTTACTTCCCCGTGCCTGCGCTCAAATATATCGACGGCCCCGTGCTAGACATGACGCGCGATGCGCTGTCCTCCCAGGCCGCAAGCGATCGGGGTCTGTTCCGGTCCGAATATCTCGACAGCCTGTTTGCCGACCCGAAAGCGCACATCACGCCGTTGCGCGGATCGGAGCTTTGGCAATGTGCGTTGTTGGAGCTCTGGCTTCAGTCCCACAATCTCTAGGCACCGGCATGAGTACGGAAAAGAGCATCCCCCAAACCGCTAACCAGGACAGCGCTCCTCACGGCACGACGCCACGCGCGGACCTGTCTCCGAAGGGCGCGATCCAGAGCGATGTTGCGTTCGATTGCGGCTGGGGACGGCTGCTGTTTGGCCAGACCTTTACGAAGGCGTCGGACCTGGCCAATTGTCTGCGTGCGGAGGGGCCAGGGCGGCGCGATATCGCGTTTTACATTCTCGATCCGCATGTGGTGTTGGCCGCGGCGCCCCAAGAACTGTTCCTAGATCCGTCCCACACCTATCGGCTCAATTTCAAAAAGTACCAGCCAGCGCCAAACCCGCCGCGCGGGTTCCATATCCGGCGGCTGACCTCTCTCCAGGACGCCGAAGAGATCAATCGCATCTATGCGGCGCGACGTATGGTGACGGTCGCACCGAACTTCTACTGGGAGCACCGCGATAGCGAGGCCATCACCTATCTCGTAGCCGTCGACGACCAGACCAACGCGATCGTCGGCACCGTCACGGGCGTGCATCACAACGCGGCCTTCGGCGACATCGAGGACGGCTCTTCGCTTTGGTGCCTTGCCGTGGATACACAATCCACTCTACCGGGGATCGGCGAGGCGCTCGTGCGCGCGTTATCGGAACACTTCAAGGAGCGTGGCTGCGCCTACATGGACTTGTCGGTGTTGTACGACAACAAACAGGCCATTGCGCTTTACGACAGGCTGGGTTTCATCCGCTGGGCCACATTCACGGTGAAGCGCAAAAACGTCATCAACGAAAAGCTGTTTACAGGAAGCTCGGACGAATATGAGGCGCTCAATCCTTATGCGCGCATCATTGTCGATGAAGCACATCGGCGCGGCATCCGCGTCGAGATCATCGACGCGGAGGGCGGCTTTTTCCGGCTCGCCTATGGCGGACGTTCGGTTGTCTGCCGCGAGAGCTTGACGGCCCTGACCACCGCTATCGCCATGAGCATGTGTGACGACAAGCGGGTGACACGGCGCATCGTCAAGGCAGCGGGGGTGCGCGTGCCTGAGCAAATCACGGTGGATGAAAACGACAACGCGCGCGCCTTCCTGGAGCATTACGGGTCGGTCGTCGTGAAGCCCGCTCGTGGCGAGCAGGGCAAGGGCATCGCGGTCGGGCTCACGAACTGGGACAAAATGAAAGCGGCGATCGAATTTGCGAGGACGCTGTGCAACGAGGTTGTTCTCGAGGAGTTCGTCGAGGGCGTGGACCTTCGGATCATCGTCATCAACTACCGCGTAGTCGCGGCGGCGATCCGCAAACCTGCTACCATTATCGGCAACAACAAATCGACGGTGCGCGAGCTCATCGAGCGTCAGACCCGCCGACGACTGGCAGCTACGGGCGGCGAGTCCGCCATTCCCATAGACGCGGAGACAGAGCGCTGCCTGGCCGTGGCGGGCTATAGCTATGACGACGTTCCCGAGACTGACGCCTCGATCCCAGTGCGAAAGACGGCCAACGTGCACACAGGCGGCACGATTCACGACGTGACCGGAATTCTGCACCGGACGTTGATCGATGCGGCTGTCACTGCCGCGCGGGCCATCGAGATTCCCGTGACCGGGATAGATTTCATTGTGAAAACCCCGACCGAGCCGGAGTACTGGTTCATCGAGGCCAACGAACGCCCGGGTCTTGCCAATCACGAGCCGCAGCCGACCGCAGCTCGTTTCGTCGATCTTCTCTTTCCTCAGACCGTTCCAGCGACGGTGCGCAAGGCGCTTCAAATGTAAGCGCACTCGTACTACTCGTGACCAATCCATTGGGGGTGCGCCAGCAGGGCAGGTGCTCCGAACAACAGGGCTTGCGTGATGACTATTCTACACATCGATCTCGATTACCTCGCCGACACGCTTGAGACATTCCTCAACATTCCGAGCCCGACGAGCTACACCGACAACGCCGTGCGCTGGTGCGGCCAGGAGCTGGACCGGCTCGGTATTCCGTTCGAGGTGACGCGGCGCGGCGCCATCCGCGCCGTATTGCGCGGCAAGGAGCGGCGCCCGGCCCGCGCGATAGCCGCCCATCTCGACACGCTCGGCGCCCAGGTGAAGGCCCTCAAAAAGAACGGCCGTCTGATGATTGTCCCCATCGGCTATTGGAGCGCGCGTTTTGCCGAAGGCGCCCGCTGCACGATCTTCACCGAGCGCGGCAGCTATCGGGGCACGATCCTGCCGCTTATGGCCTCCGGGCACACTTATGGCGACGACGTCGACGAACAGCCGACCGGGTGGGAGCATGTGGAAATCCGGGTAGACGCGCGCTGCTCGAGTGCAGAAGAGGCGCTCAGGCTGGGCATTGATGTCGGCGACATCGTCTCGATCGATCCGCAGCCGGAGTTCCTGGAGAACGGGTTCATCTGCTCGCGGCATCTCGACGACAAGGCCGGCGTCGCGGTGATGTTCGCCGCGTTGAAGGCTCTGATCCCCGTCAAGGAACAGCTTCCGGTCGATGCGTATTTTCTGTTCACCATCGAGGAGGAAGTTGGCATCGGCGCCGCCAACATTCTCACCGACGAGATCGCTTCGCTTATCGCAGTCGACAACGGTACGTCGGCGCCTGGTCAGAACAGCGCCGAATTCGGCGTGACACTGGCAATGGCCGACCAGAACGGTCCGTTCGACTATCACCTAACGAGGAAGCTGGCTCGGCTGTGCCGTGAAGATGACATCTACTACCAGAAGGATGTCTTCCGGCATTACCGGTCCGATGTAGCTTCTGCGGTCGAGGCCGGTCACGATGTCCGCACGGCGTTGGTCTGTTTTGGCGTCGACGCCTCTCATGGGTGGGAGCGCATTCACGCTCACGCCTTGCGGTCCTTAGCCGAGCTCGTCACCGCGTATCTGCTAAGCCCGATTGCCTTCTGGCGCGATGCCGATCAGGTGGGCACGCTCAAGGACTTCCCGAGTCAGCCGACCGAGGAAGCGCAGCAGAAGCTCTCCTCCGATGTGCGCATGGACGAGATACCAGACGAAGCCGTCGAGGAGTAATGCTTGGCATAACCGGAAGCGCGTCGGCGTATCTTTTGGCTGACCCGCGCGTTAGCTCGACCAAACTCAAAACCGAGAGTGCAAGACATTTGTTTCGTCCTACCTGTCGCGCGATCAATCTTTGCCGTCTTGACCAACGAGAAGCTGGTGCTCGCGCGTGACGCCCCCTGCAAAGCTCAGGCGGTTGGCGCATCCATTGTCACAGCTTAAGCGTAGCTAATCATTTTTATTTTAATGACGGTCACTAGGCGGCTTATGACGCGGCAACCAGCAGATTGTCCGCTGTGTAAGACTGCCGCCCATTCGCGATGGCGGGGACCCCTCAGTGGCGGACGATCCTGGAAAGCTTAGCAAGTCTGCGATCCTCGGCATGGTCGCAATGGCCTTTGCTGTGTTCGTGATTGCTAACGATTTTACTGCTCTGTCCGTCGCAATCCCGGCGATCGAAAAGGACTTCGGCACCACGGTGAACACCACCCAATGGGTGATCAACGGCTATGCAATGGTGTTCGGCGTTCTTATCGTCACAGGTGGCCGGCTTGCCGACATGTTCGGGCGCCGGCGTGCCTTCTTCATCGGCTCGGCCATCTTTGCAACATTCTCCGTGCTGGGCGGACTAGCCCCCAATGTTTGGGTTCTGCTGGCCTGCCGTTTCGTGATGGGGGTCGGCGGCGCACTGATGTGGCCCGCCGTTCTCGGCATGACGTTCGGCCTTCTTCCGCGCAATAAGGCGGGGCTTGCGGGCGGGCTGGTGATGGGGTCCGCCGGATTCGGGAATGCGTTCGGACCGCTATTGGGCGGCGCCCTGACGGACACGGTTGGGTGGCGCTGGGTGTTCTTCCTGAACCTTCCCATCGCGGTTGCCGGGGTTCTGATCACTTATCTCGTGGTCGCCCCGGATGGGGACAGAGATAAACGAGAGAAGATCGATTATCGCGGCATGGTCGTCCTGACCGTGGCTGTGTTCTCGCTTTTGTTGGGGCTCGATCTTGGCACCCGAATCGGGTGGGATACCCCATGGAGCTACGGGCTCTTTTCCATGTCCGCCGCCGCATTCCTCATGTTCTTTTTCGTCGAGCGGCGAGCCCGCAACGATGCTCTGGTTCCAGACGACGTCATTCGTAATACGGGCTTTGCTGCGGCCTGTCTGACGGTCCTCGCCATGTCCGCGATTTTCTTCGCGGCCCTGCTCTATCTTCCACAATACATGTCGCATGAGCTGAAATTCAGCGCGATCGAGTGCGGCGCGGGTCTTCTGCCGATGATGGGCACATTCGCCGTCACTTCGTTCATCTCAGGGCGCCTTTATGAGCGCCTTGGACCGAAGGTCAGCGTAGTCGGTGGGGCGATTTTTCTTGCGGCGGGCATGTTCCTCCTATCGCGCGTTCACACCGGCACCACCTACGTCGACCTGATATTCGGCATGTTTGTGCTGGGCATCGGCGTGGGGCTATTCTACTCGTCCATCACCACGGCGGGAATTACGTGCCTCGACCCGGCACGCGCTAGTTTGGCCGGAGCCATCGTCTACATGTTCCAAATCGCCGGCGGTTCGATTGGACTGGCAGCCAACACCGCCATTGTCCT
>Ga0316197_10003797_pt1 | contig 10758 bp, 7 predicted proteins | sample OudBiesiAoxic_MG_FD_204939 | JGI IMG/M metagenome (GOLD analysis project Ga0316197, IMG submission 204939) | Coastal sediment microbial communities from Oude Bieten Haven, Netherlands - site A oxic | ecosystem: Environmental > Aquatic > Marine > Coastal > Sediment | place: Netherlands... | reverse complement strand
CATTTCGCAATCTCATCCCTGAGCAACTGTTTGCGATGATTTGCGAGTTCGATCGTTTCCTGAACGTGGAGAATTGGCCGCGCTGGGGAGCCAAGACCCTCTTCCGCTCCGGTCCGAAGTCCAGGATTAACAGCAAACAAGGCCTCCCGGTCATCGGGCAGCATATCGCAGAGGACCGCCGCGCCGGGAAAAAAGCTCTCCGACATCGTGCCGTTGGCCAACAAAATCTCGTGACGGTCAAAGAGCAGGTGGAGATACTCGACAGTTCGGGTCCCTTGTTTTACGCGAACTCCGGCCAGCTTCAGGAGACCCTTGGCGGGAACGAGGATTTCTTCGTTGCCATAACTCGTTCCAAATTCTGAACAATTGAGCAGCATGCGATGTTGAGGTGAAACCGTTAGATCACGCTTTGGAGAATTAGGGCCGAGGCTCCCGGCCTTGAATTGGATCGGCAAATTCTGCCTCTCGGCTTCGGGGAACTTGTGAGCGCTTCTCCAGATAAATCTGATCGGTTGTGGTCCGTGATCCAAAGTCGTGACGCGCTGGCCTACTTCAAGTGTCTCGATCGCGCGTTCACCAGATGGAGTGAGGATGCGCGTGCCGCTGGAGAAGCACGCGACAGTTGTGTTTTCGTCAGCCGAAATTGCCTTGTACGGAAGTGTGCCCCTTCCAGCTTCAGCAACAACGTGGAGGTCGGTGATCCCTTCAAATGAAGTGCCGTCGGGATAGATCAGGTAGGTGTTGCCGTCACTGGTCGAGGCAAACATACCGCTGCTACGGGCGCTGGAGCTACCGTAATCGTATGTAATCTGCCCTCCAAATTTTCCGATTTGGACGATATTGCTACCGTTGAACGTATCGCCAATACTTAAGGAATTGTCGCCGTCATTATCCACAGCTGCAACCGGATCGATAATCGAAATGTCGCTCTGAGTGATGTCATTATACGTTGACCCGTCCGAGATCCACGACGTGCCGGGATTGAGTTGAATTACATCGTAGACCAATGGCATGAGCTTTCCTCCATGCCGAGCGAAGCTATAGGTAAGTTGTTAAATACCCATTTATTACAACGCTATGTGATATCAGATACTCACTTCATTTGCTTTGCCTGCCCTGCCCATCCAGATTGGGTATTCTTGCTGAGGGTGGCGGGATGAGGAAATATGATATGTCATCCAAGAATTACAGAAATCGACTGATTTTCGCGTCTCCAAAGCATCCTTACGCGGGATCAAAAGCCGGTTTTGGCACTCCTCGCCAATATGAATGCTGTGCAGCAAACGTTTCTTTGGGTTTCACGCAGCTATCTGATCAAAACATTTGGATGACTGTATGGTTGCAAAGTTCAGACCTTAGTCTACCGTATCTTCATCGGTCCAGACCTTAGCGTTCCAACCCCGCGACAAATGCCTGCGCAGCGGCGGACGAGTCCGTTTCGCCGGCGGCAACCTTGTCGCTCAACTCCGCCAATGCAGCGCGGGCAGTCGGGCGGTCCAACTGCTCGAGCAGCGCTTGTTTTACCGCCTGCTCAAACCAGTACCGCGCCTGTGCTGCACGTGTTTGATCCCAGAAACCTTTCTCACGCCGCCATTCGGTGAGCGACAATAGAGCCTCCCAGACTTCCCCCAACCCATGTTCCTCTATCGCTGAAACCATCATCGCACGCGGAAATCCTTCCGGATCTTGCGGACGTTTGCGTAAAAGCCGCAGCGCGCCGGCATAGTCCGCACAGGTGCGGCTGGCCGTTGCTTTCAGATCGCCATCGGCCTTGTTCACCACAATCAAGTCGGCCATCTCCATGATCCCGCGTTTGACCCCCTGCAACTCATCCCCGCCAGCTGGCGCCAGCAACAGCACAAAAACATCCGACATCTCCGCCACAACGGTCTCGGACTGGCCCACGCCAACCGTCTCGATCAGGACCACGTCAAACCCAGCCGCCTCGCACAGGGTTACAGCCTCCCTCGTCCGCAGCGCGACACCTCCCAAATGGGTCTGGCTGGGGGACGGGCGGATAAAGGCGTTCGGTTCCCGCGCAAGTTGATCCATGCGGGTCTTGTCGCCAAGAATAGAACCGCCCGACCGGGACGATGATGGGTCAACAGCAAGGACCGCAACGCGCAGATCCTGACGTGTCAGCATCATCCCGAAGCTTTCGATAAAGGTAGATTTGCCAACACCCGGCGTACCTGACAGGCCAATGCGCAATGCCTCCCTGCCCTTTGGAAGCGCCGCAAGCAATCCTGTCGCATCCGCGCGGTGATCGCCGCGCGCGGACTCAACCAGCGTGATCCCACGTGCCAGTGCCCGGCGTTCCCCTGCAGCAATGCCTTTTGCCAATGTGTCGATATCCATCCCGCACCTCTTTGCCCTTATCGTTATCTTTCAGGCGCGGCTCCGCAATTGTCCAGACTGCCTCTTGGCGCGGCCGACGGATTGGCTGATAACCTCCCCATGTCGTTTCCCTTGCCCATCGACGAAGTACTGCCCGCATTCATCGCCGAGCTCCGTGCGGCGGGGCGCGTCGTGTTGCAGGCCCCCCCGGGAGCTGGCAAGACGACGCGGGTGCCGCTGGCCATGTTGGATGCCGGCCTCGCTAAGGGCAAAATCCTAATGCTGGAACCGCGCCGCCTTGCTGCCCGTGCGGCGGCAGAGCGTATAGCGCTAAGCCTTGGCGAAGCGGTGGGTCAGCGCGTTGGCTTTCGCATTCGCGGCACGTCGGCTGTCAGCCAAGCGACCCGGATCGAAGTTGTCACCGAAGGTATACTAACACGCATGCTGCAGGACGCCCCCGATCTGCCGGGGGTCGGTGCGGTGATTTTTGACGAATTCCACGAAAGGTCGCTCAATGCTGATCTGGGGCTGGCGCTGTGCCTCGAAGTGGCGGGCGCGCTGCGCGACGATCTGATGCTGGTCGTGATGTCTGCGACGCTTGATGCCGCTCCTGTGGCCAAGATGATGCAGGCCCCAATCGTGACTTCTGAAGGGCGCAGCTATCCAGTGACGTCTCATTGGCTCGACCGGCCGATCGGAAAGCAGCGCTTCGAACAGGCGGTTACTGATCTGGTGCTCAAAGCTCTGACAGAGGCACCAGGATCGGCCTTGGTCTTTCTGCCGGGCGAAGGAGAGATACGACGGGTCGAAGCCGCATTGCGCGCGCATTTGCCATCCGATTGCACGATCGCGCCGCTGTTTGGCGCAATGGAATTCAAAGCACAACGTGCTGCAATCGCGCCGGTAACGTCTGGCCGCAAGGTGGTGCTCGCCACGTCGATTGCCGAAACTTCGCTGACCATCGAAGGTGTTCAGATCGTGGTGGATGGGGGCCGCGCGCGGCGAGCGCAGTTTGATCCATCCTCGGGGATGGCGCGACTGGTGACAGAGCGCGTCACCCGCGCCGAAGCCATGCAACGGGCCGGCCGCGCCGGGCGGGTCTCAGAAGGGGTTGCCTACAAACTCTGGACCCGCGGCGAAGAGGGTGCGCTGGCCGCGTATCCGCCCGCCGAAATCGAAGTCGGCGACCTCAGTTCCTTCGCGCTTGAACTGGCGATGTGGGGGGCAGATGTTTCTGATCTGGCATTTGTGACGCCCCCCCATGCCGGACGCCTCTCAGAAGCTCAGTCTGTTTTGCAGATGCTCGGTGCGCTCGATTTGCAGCGGCACATAACAAATCACGGACGTGCTTTGGCGCGCCTGCCGCTCCATCCGCGCCTTGCCCATATGGTCAGAAATGGCGGCCCTGAGGCGGCGACTCTGGCCGCGATCCTGTCAGAGCGTGATCCGCTGCGCGACGCACCGGTCGATCTTGCGCTGCGGATGGATGCTGTTGCGGGTAAACCGACGCTTGGTCAGGTCAACTCCGCCGCCGTTGCGCGGATCCGACAAGAGGCAAAGCGGCTGAGGCGGCACTGTATCTCCGATGGCCAGGATGGGATCGGCATATTGGCCGCACTGGCCTATCCGGATCGCGTGGCCCTGCGCCGCGCCGGAGACGTCCCCCGCTTCGTGCTGTCAGGCGGAAAAGGGGCGGTTCTACGCGACAGCGACCCGATGTCAGGTGAGCGATTGCTGGTCGCAACCGATCTTGATGGCGACCCGACGGAGGCCCGCATCCGACAGGCGGCACGAATTTCTGAGAGTAAACTGCGCAGTATCTTTTCGGATCAGATCGCGTGGCACGATGTTTGCATCTGGTCCAAACGAGACGGTCGTGTACTCACCCGGCAGCAGGAACGTTTCGGAACGCTAGTGCTTGATGATCGCACATGGTCAAACGCGCCTGTGGATCAAATCGCCATGGCGATGCTGGAGGGTGTCCGGCAATTGGGATTACCTGCGCAGAATGCTGCGCAACTCTTCCTGTCGCGCGCGCGGATGGTTGGCGACGGCCTTCCGGATTATTCAGAAGCGCATCTGATGCAGACGTTGGAGGATTGGCTCTTGCCGTATCTGGAAGGCGTGCGCACCACGTCTGACTGGAAGCGCTTCGATCTGCTGCCCGCCCTCAGGGCGCGGCTCAGTTGGGAACAGCAGCAAAAGTTGGATGAATCCGCCCCTGCACATTTCGCGACGCCACTGGGGCGCAAGGTGGCCATCGATTACAGCGGTGATCAGCCGCAGATTGCGCTGCGCCTTCAGGAAGTGTTTGGCGTGACACGGCATCCTGTCATCGCGGGCCAACCGCTGCAGATGACCTTGCTGTCGCCAGCTCAGCGTCCGGTGCAGGTGACGACCGATCTGCCGGGTTTCTGGGCAAGTTCCTATGACGATGTCCGCAAGGATATGCGTGGCCGGTATCCGCGGCACCCATGGCCCGAGGATCCCACGCAGGCCGACCCTACGCTGCGAGCAAAACCGAGGGGAACATAGGCGTCATAAGGCGCGGCCATCAGTCATTGTCGATCATACCAGCGCCAGCCCCACTTTCCCGTGACGCATCACTTTCCGGTACGAAGGTCATTTCGGCAAGCCGCGCCATTTGCGCGCGCAGCTTGTCAGACGGGTTGAGGCGCACTGGTTCTTTCGGTGCCGTGGGTCGGTCAAGTTTGATTTCGACTTCACCCAGATTAATGGTCGCGGCAAAGGGCAGGACATCCACGTAGCTGCCGAACAGTTCCCCAGGCATCTCCGAAGGAACCGACCCCTTGCCACCCGCCGCCACGATCTCTGACATCGCTGCTGGAAAATCTATGATCGGGCCGTTCGGTAGCGCATCCAGCGCATAGAAAAGATCATTTTCATCACGCACGGCTGCCAGATGAGCGACGACGGCCCGGCCAAACAGCGCTGCTTGAGCGGGCGGCGCACCGCCACCCCGCGCAGCCTTGCCCGCCAGTGCCATGATTTCGGCCTGTGAGAAGCTCATGAGTTGTTATAGACGGGCAGCCACCAGTCGTCCGCGTTGGTGCCAAGTTCGTCTGCAAGAGGCGCGCCCTGACACAATACAATGCGAGTCCAGCGATCAGATTTCGGGTCGAATTTTGATGCACCGAAGAAAGACAGCTTGCAGCGCAGCATATCAATCGGAAGGCAGGTATCTGCGATCAGATTATCACGTATTTCGGCGTAGGGATATTGCGTGACCATCTGCACACGCTCTGCCGCCAGCAGGTGATCGGGGTGATCAGACAGAAAGCTGGCAAGTGACGTCGGCTGATCAGGCAGATCGGTATAGAGCGCCTGAATACGCCGCGCGATGTCGAGCGGAGACTCTTTGTCGGCCCCCGGCTCTTGGTGGCGCAATCCAAGCCGCGGTTCCTGCTTGGCCTGAGACACGTACCAGAATTGTGCACAGGCATCCGCAGTGTCGTAATCGGGTGCAATTGCCCACTCAAAATCCGTCTCGATCCGGATCTTTAGGGCACCGGTATGCTCAAGCGGGAAGAAAAGTGGCCCATAAGGGTCAGCCATACACTCACAAAGCCCGTCGACCAATTCACTGAACGGCTCGAGCAGCAGCGAAACCATGAGTTCCTGAACGTCTGGTGAAAAAGACCCAACGGCCTTCATCACCTTGTCGAGCGGTTCCAAACCATCGAGCTCGAGAAGCCGCTGCGCACGCTCCCAATCCGCCCTCAGTGTGACAATCCGCGCCTGATGCTCGGGATCTGGGACTGACCATTCCGCAAGATGCGCAGCGGCGCGACGGGAAAGCGCGTGCAACCTGTTCTGCTGCTCTGGTGAAAGCCGGTCAACCGCGCGCACACGCGCCAGAGCTGTTTCGCGCGCCAGCATCCAGTTATTCAAAAGCACCGGGTGGGTCACAAGGAAAGGTGCCATGCCAAGGCCGGTAGCGTTTCCAATACCAAGATGGCGCTTGGCGGTGCGGTCCAGCTGCCCCTGCCCCACATGTTCGACCAGATCATGGGTAAAATGACGGATCAGCCAAACCGTAAGCATCTCGGCCGCAAACGGCCCCTCTAATCCAGGACGCTCGGCATAGCTTCCCCTGTCGCATATGCCGAATTTACCATTGCCGTAGACAGCCGTCGTCCGCATCAGATACCCTACATCACGGATCATATCAGGGCTGGGTTGTTCCCCCCTGCTCAGGGCATCTGTGACATGCGCAAAAAGACGGACAGACTTGTTCGCGCGGCTGAGAACGAGGTCGCGTTCGGTGAATCGCGCGGCTTCCTGTTTCGGTGCTGCGGCAGCAATCCGGGCAACCTCATCAGGCGTGGGGATACCGTCATAAAGCACATAGGAGCTGTCCCAAGCGGTTGCGATCACCCGATCGGTGCGCTGCTCTGGCGGCAAATCGGTAGACACTGCAACCAGTGCATAGTCATAGCCTCCGAGGCGCAGCGAATAGACCGCGTGGCCGAATCCCTCAGCCGAGATCTCCCAAACCGGTCGTTCAACCACCACGGTCTCGGCGGAAAGCCGGCGGATCAGACTCCGCAGAAAAGACAGCCGTGAGGGAAACATCGACCCCATTCGACTAAGGCGCATCACCTCAGAAGGGGGACGCAATGGTTTTTGCGGTATATCGACAAAGTCTTTCATGCGGGCCCAAACCCCGCTTCATAAAAACGCAGCCAATTGCCACCCATGATCCCGTCAATCTCGGTAGGTTTCAATGATGTTTTTTCCAGCCCAGCGCGGATATTCCCAAAATCGCGGTTGTCTCCGAACCATGCTGGCATCGGCGGAAAGCCTGCATTGGCTGCACTTCCTTCGCCGTAATCGATCACCTTGGACCAACGTCCGACGCGCATCCATTCCACGACACTGTCGGGCTGGTCCTGACAAAGGTCCGTACCGATCCCGAGATGCTCGGGACCATAACGCGCGGCCGCCTCATCGATCATCTGGCAGAAGCTGTCGAGCGTACACGCAGACCCTCCGGCAAGATGGTGCGGATAAACCGAAAATCCCAGCATACCGCCCGCTGCGGTCAGCGCATTCAAGACGGTGTCGGACTTGTTGCGCAATGCAGCATGCCACCAGTGCGGATTGGCGTGGGTAATGGCGATCGGCCGAGTGGAATGGTCGATCGCCTCCAGCGTTGACCGCTCAGCGGAGTGGGACATATCGACCACCATCCCGACGCGGTTCATCTCTGCAACAACCTGCTTGCCCATGCGCGTAAGGCCGGTGTCCTCGTCCTCGTAACACCCCGTCGCCAGCAGCGATTGGTTATTGTAGGTCAATTGCATAAAGCGAATGCCAAGCTGATGGCAAATTTCCACAAGGCCGATGTCGTCTTCAATCGGGCTTGGGTTCTGGAAGCCAAAAAAGATCGCCGTGCGTTGCGTTTCCTGCGCGTGAATAACGTCTGCGGCGGTCGAGCCCTTAAAGATCAGATCTGGATGGGACTCGAACCAGCGGTTCCAACGCTCCAGATTGAGCACCATCTCACGAAAGCTCTCGTGATAGGCAATTGTTACATGCACAGCGTCAACCCCGCCTGCCCGCATCTGCCTGAAAATGGCGGGCGAAAAATTGGCGTATTGCAGGTTATCAATAAGTGGTGCGCGCATGGGTGCAAGACTGCGGGATAATTGGGTCAGCCACAATTAAAAAACACTCCTATGGCGATCAACATCAGGGCTTGGAGGTGCGCGAAGTGGCGTTTCATCGGCTGCCGAACCAATGCCTGGAGCCCAGCCCTTGAGTACGGATGATGGCTGTCAGGCTCTGCAGATCGCCTCAGCAGCTTTGGTGACGGCCTGTTGGGTCAGAGCCAGATCATCATCAGTCACCGCAAGCGATGGATAGAGCTTGCCCGGTGACTTGAACACCCCGTGCCTGCGAAGCACATCGATATACGCCGCGTTACGATTCGGATCATCATGTTTGGCGGTTCGATAGTCGCGGCAGGAATTGTCGGTAAAGAAGATATCAAAGAGGGTCTCGTCTCCACAGATGCGATGCGGAATACCCGCCTCGCGCAGGGCGTCGGATTGCATCCTTTGCAATGCGGTACCAGTGGCGCGCAACTCCTCGTAAGCTCCGGCCCGCTGCAAAACCTCCATGGTTTTCAACCCGGCGACCGATGCGACCGGGTTCCCGGACAGCGTGCCCAGTTGCATCAGCCACTTGTCCGCGCCCACCGCACCTTTGTCAAAGTGTTGCATGATCTCGGCAGACGCACCTATTGCGGCAAGCGGGAATCCCCCGCCAATAATCTTGCCAAGCGTACAGATGTCCGGCACCACGCCGTAGCGCTCCTGTGCACCGCCATAGGCGAGCCGAAAGCCAGTGACGATTTCGTCAAATATCAGCAACACGCTGTGTTTGTCGCAAAGATCGGACAGCCCCTGCAGAAACCCAGGCTCCGGTGGAATGATCCGTTGCAGGGGCTCGACAATGATGGCGGCAATATCGTTGTGCTCCTTCATCAGTGCCGCGACCGCTTCAAGATCGTTGAACGGGGCAATCACCATCTGATCTGCAACACCTTGCGGAATGCCGGCACTGTCGGGAACCGCGTGCGGGAAATTGACACGGTGCGTGGGGGCAAGACTCATCTGGGCTTCGGCGCACATCCCGTGATATCCGCCTTCGAACTTCAGGATCTTGTCGCGCCCCGTATGGGCCCGCGCAAGCCGGATAGCATACATATCCGCCTCGCCGCCGGAAGTGACAAACCGAACCTGTTCACAGCAGGCGACTGCGCCACAGATGGCTTCGCCCAGCTCAATCCCTTTCGCGTTGTTGGCGAAGAAAGTCATGCCCTTGGGCAGTTGCTGAAGTACAGCCTCCATGACTTCAGGGTGGCCATGCCCAAGCAGCATAGGGCCGGACCCGATCAGATAGTCGACATATTCATTGTCGTTCTCATCCCAGACCCTACTCCCTTTGCCACGGGCGATGATAATGTTGGGATCGAAATTACCAAAACCACCGGCGGGCAAGACCTCATGCGCACGCGCGATCCATTCATCTTGGGTGCGAATCTTTTTCATTGGTTCTATCCAGTCCTAGATCGGGTTGAACGTTGCACACGACGTTCGAAAAAGAAGAGCGAAGCAACGACAAAGCAAACTTAGAAATCACTGGCAAACCGCAACTGGTGGGCCAAACGCGGCTTCATCAGGCTGGACACCCAAACCGGGGGCTTCGGGCAAATTCAGATGGCCCGCGGCATTGCGCGGCCCGCGCCCGCTTGCGATATCGACGGTGATCATATCCTGACAGGCCCAGACGGCATGGCAGTTCGCATCAGGGATGGTCGCGGCGAGGTGAAGCGCCTCAGTATCCGCCAGCACCGAGCCTCCCGTCGCCATGACAAACATGTCGATTCCGTGCGCCAGTGCCACGTCGCGTATCCGGGCCGCTTTGGTCAACCCACCCACGCGGTTCAACTTGATGCCGAACACTTCGGCGAGACCATCACGGGCGATACGAGTGGCGTCCTGCAGCGTTACAAGGCTTTCATCGACCGAGACCGGCGAGGCATGCCTGCCCTTAATCGTCGCAATATCGTCAAGCGTTTCGCAGGGTTGTTCAAAGGTCACGTTCAGGTCTGCGCAGGTGCTCATCACCAGCAAAGCCTGCTGTCGTGTCCACCCGCGATTGACGTCATAGAGAATGATCTCACCGGGTTTTCGGATTTTCTCGACGTCGCGCACTCGGGCAATATCGCGGGCCACGTCGCCGCCGATTTTGACGGAATGCGCATGGTAGCCCCGCGATCGATACCGCTCAATGACCTCACGCGTCTCTTCCACCGTCTTGGCGCCGACCGAGGATGCAATCAGGCGGGGCGCGCGGGAGCCACCCCCCATGAGGTCCGCTATCGGCAAACCTGCGGCCTGCCCTGCGATGTCCCAGCATGCCATGTCGATGGGCGACTTCGCATACAGATGCCCTGGCAAGGCAAGGTCCATGGCACGCTCCACGTCGAGAACACGCCGGGGATCAAGACCCATAATGAACTGGGCCATGGTCTCAATACCCGCGCGGATGCCGGGCCCATGGGCAGGGACATAGGTATGCCCCCATGGTGTGCCTTCCCCCCAGCCGACCAGTCCCTCGTCGGTCTCGATCTTCACAAACGTCGCATCCAGCACGTCGAATTTCAGCCGCCCGCCAGAGAGCCAATAGGGATGCTCAAGCGGCAAATCGATCTGGAACACAGACAGACGGGTGATCTTCATGGGGTTACAACGATATTGCCGGTATGAGTTTTGCGAATGAAGGCGGCCTGCGCCTCACGTAATTCTTCAAGTGGATAGGTCGCTGCAAGAGCAGGTCGAATTTCTCCCGCTTCGATATAGCTTATCAGGTTGGTAGTGACCTCGGGCG
>Ga0316197_10003796_pt1 | contig 10761 bp, 7 predicted proteins | sample OudBiesiAoxic_MG_FD_204939 | JGI IMG/M metagenome (GOLD analysis project Ga0316197, IMG submission 204939) | Coastal sediment microbial communities from Oude Bieten Haven, Netherlands - site A oxic | ecosystem: Environmental > Aquatic > Marine > Coastal > Sediment | place: Netherlands... | reverse complement strand
CAATACAATTCAGATAATAGTCCAAGGATTAAATAGATTTGAGCTATTAAAAGTGATTAAAAAAGAACCTAATACAGTCTGGAATGTTAAATATGATAAAGGGGAGGAGGGACCTCCAAATGATGAAATACGTGCTTATATGCTAGCGATTATGTCATCTTTAAAGGAAATATTTAAGGTGAATCCAATTTTACAGGAAGAATTAAAGTTACTCATGACTCAAGTTAACTATGAAAAACCAGGTGTACTAATGGATCTTATTACGTCTATGCTGAAAACAGAAAATAAAAATTTGCAAGAAGTTTTAGAAGAGTGGGATCTAGCCAAGAGAAGTAGATTGATCTTAACAATGCTGAAAAAAGAGCTAGAAATATCACATCTTCAACAAAAACTTCAAAAACAAATTGAAGAAAAAGTAAGTAAACAACAAAAAGAATATTTTTTAAGGGAACAATTAAAATTAATAAAAAAAGAATTAGGATTAGAAAAAGATGATCAAGAGAGTGAAGTTGAAAAAATATTGCAAATATTAGAAGGGAAAACTCTAAGTGAGGAAGCATTAAAAACTGTAGAAGAACAAATAGAAAAACTAAAATTACTAGATAGTCATTCACCAGAGCACAATGTAGTTAGATCTTACCTTTTAGCTATAGCGGAGTTACCGTGGGGGATATATTCAAAAGACAGCTTGGATATAAATAAATCTAGAAAAAAACTAGATGAAGATCACTATGGATTGCAGGATGTTAAAAGTAATATATTGGAATTTATTAGTACAATTATGAAAACTGGAACTGTAAGTGGAGCAATCCTTTGCTTAGTAGGACCTCCAGGGGTGGGAAAAACTTCCATTGGAAAATCAATTGCAAATGCTTTAAATCGTGAATTTTTTAGGTTTTCTGTAGGTGGAATGAAAGATGAGGCAGAGATAAAAGGTCATAGAAGAACTTATATCGGTGCTATGCCAGGAAAAATATTACAAGCTATTAAAAAAGTTGGGACAGCAAATCCAATAATAATGCTAGATGAGATAGATAAAATAGGAACCAGTTATCAAGGAGATCCAGCCTCAGCTCTTTTAGAAGTACTAGACCCAGAACAGAATATCGAATTTTTAGATCATTATTTAGATGTCAGATTTGATCTATCTAAAATTTTATTTATAACTACAGCCAATCAGTTAGATACTATCCCTAGACCACTCTTGGATAGGATGGAAATAATTCAACTACCAGGTTATATATTAGAAGAAAAAGAAGAGATAGCAAAGAAATATTTGATTCCACATCAAATGATAGAACATGGATTAACAAAAAAAGAAATATCAATATCAGCTCCGACACTGAGAGAAATTATTGATAAATACGCTAGAGAAGCAGGAGTAAGAGGGCTAGAAAAAAATATTAAAAAAATTATGAGAAAGGCTACTCTGAAAATTGCTGAAGGAGAACATAAAAAAATAAGTGTAAATAAAAAAAATATGGAAGAATTTTTAGGTAAACCGATATTTACAACAGAGGAACTATATAATAAAAATATACCTGGAGTTACACTAGGATTAGCTTGGACATCTATGGGTGGAGTTACTCTATATATAGAGGCTAGAATTATAGGTCATCAAGGTGGATTTAAGCAAACAGGTCAATTAGGAGATGTAATGAAAGAATCTTCAATCATTGCTTATTCATATATTAAATCTTTGATGTGTAAAGAAGACTGTGATAAAGATAAAAAAGATTTCTTTGATAAACACAGTATCCATCTTCACGTACCTGAAGGTGCGACTCCAAAAGATGGACCTTCGGCTGGAGTTACTATGGCACTTGCTCTATACTCGCTAGCTAAAAATAAACCAATCAAAAATAATATAGCTATGACTGGAGAAATTACTCTAACTGGAAAAGTGTTACCTATTGGAGGAATAAGGGAAAAAACAATAGCGGCAAGAAGAGTAGGAATAGATACTTTACTAATTCCAAAAGATAATAAAACTGATTTTGAAAGATTACCTGATTATATAAAAGAAGGAATAACAGTACATTATGCTGATTATTTTGAAGATATATTAAAAGTAGTATTTTAAAAAATAATCTAATAAAGATCGTATGAGTTTTAGAGAATACTCTTTAATTTATACGGTCTTTAAATACAAGTTTATCTAACGTCCGATAATGTTTAGTTATGAAACTTATTACCTTAACAAAACAAAATATGATATAATATTAAAATAAACGGAGGTCAAAAAATGATATTAATTCACGAGAAATTAAAAAAATTCATGGCTAAGAAAAATCTTAATATTATTGAAATTTCGATTAAAACTGCTAAAAGTGGTTGATGTGCTGGTGCACAGACGCTTCAGGTTGAAGCAATAAAAGAGATGGAAAATGAAAATGGATTTACTAAATATGAAGTAGACGGTCTAAATATATATATCTATGACGGACTTGAATTAAAAGATGAGATAGAGATTAAATATTTATACTCAATACCTATGTTAGGAACGGTTCTCAGCGCTTCTGGAATAAGGATAAAAAATTGAAAATAAAAGGTAGTATTTTGATAGGGGAGCCTTTGGGCTTCTTTATTTTTTGTCCTAGAAAATTTTAATTTTTTTGTAATATAATATATGTGTGGAAAAATAGCCGTTTAATAATTTCTGATTCACCATACAAGGAGGAGTTATGGAAAAAGAAATAGAAAAAAAAGATATAGTTTTGAAAAAACGGGATAGCCAAGGTTATAAAAGTAATTATGGACATGTAATAGTAATAGGAGGAAGTATAGGATTTACTGGTGCTCCCGTAATCACAGCTAATTCAGCAGTGAGATCTGGGGCTGGGCTAGTAACTCTTTGTGTAGAAGATGAGATAGAGAGTATCGTGGTATCTAACCTTTTAGAAGCTATGAGCTGTAGGTTATCAAATGAGATAAGACTAAAAAAATTATTAAATGCTGCCACTGTAGTAGCTATAGGACCAGGAATGGGAGTTGAAAAAACTTTAGATATTTTAAAGTATACTCTAGATAATTCTACATGTCCCTTGGTAATAGATGCAGATGGGATAAATGTACTCAATAAAAATATGAAGTTATTGAAAGGCAAAAAAGTCATTTTAACTCCTCATTTAGGAGAGTTTTCAAGGTTAACTGGATTAGATATGGAAGAGATAAAAAAAGATAAACTGAATATAGCTAAAAATTTTGCATGTGTTCACAATGTCATCTTACTTTTGAAAGGTCATAGAACTATTATTACCGATGGGAAGAAAACTTATATAAATACAAGTGGAAATCCTGCAATGGCAAATGGAGGGATGGGGGATTCACTTACAGGAATAATTGCCTCTTTAATAGCACAAGGATATGAACTATTAGAAGCGACTTATATGGGTACCTATATTCATGGTTATATCGGAGATGAATTATCTAAGGAAAGGTTTTGTGTCACAGCTAGGGATATGATAAACTATCTACCTATATATATGAAAAAATTTCAAAAATAGACACTGAAAATACAAAAAAATGAATTATTTTTATACTTTTTTGTTGAATTATGACAATTATGCTTGTAATTTGAACTGTTTTATAAGTATACTATAGATATAATTAAATTATTGTAGGAGAGAATATATGCTAAGGATAAAAAGTTTGGCTGTTGTAAGCATTTCAAGTTTAATGGTTTTTATATTTATGTTTGTTTATTTAAAAAAAAGCATAGATGTAGATTATAAAACATTAGAATTAAGAAAATCAAAGTTTGTATATAATTTGATTGATAATGAATTTAAAGGAAGGTATAAGGAGCTAAAAAAAGTAAACACTGATTGGAGCAATTGGGATGATACCTATGAATTTATAGATGGAGATAAAAAGGGAAAGGAAAAATTTATAAAAAGTAATATGCGTCAAGGTGTGTTATCTATCTTACATTTAGATTTTATTATTATTTTAGATGATAATGGACAAATTTTATATCATAAAAGTAAAGATTCGCTAGGGAAGGAAATCCCTATAAATAAAATTAATCTACTAGCAGATAAAACCTCTGACTATAAAGAGAAAACAGGTATGTTAGTTGGCGATAGTAATGATATCTTTGTTTTTTCTAATCTAGATGTAACTGATAGTAAGAAAATGAAAAAATCCAATGGAAATTTAATTATGGGTTATTTTTTAAATGAAGACAGGGTAGAAGAGATTGAAACAAAATTAGGGATCGATCTTAGTCTTGCAGGAAGTATTGAAAAAGTAGAACAGTCGTTTAAAACAACTGCAAGTTGGAATGAAATATATAATAAAGTATATATTTCAGATCTATCAGGGAAAAGTATTGTTTTTGACAATCAAAGAGATGCTGATATATTAATATTAGGAAATAAAAATATCTGGAAACATGTCGGAGTTTTACTTATTAACTTTTTTATTTTAATAGTGACAATCTATGTCTTTATGGAATATATTATAGTGAAAAGGTTAAAAAAGATGGATCAGTCGGTTATAGAAATAGTAAAGCATGGAGACTTGGGAAAACGTCTCAAGATCAATGGTGGGGATGAAATCGGAAATTTAGGAAAAAATATAAATAATTTATTGAAGAATATTGAAGTTATGAAGGAAAAATTATATGATTTGGCCACCTATGATATGATGACTGGAATTTTAAATCGACATACAGGGTTAGAAAAATTAGAGAAAAAATATAATAGGACTCAAAATAATAACGAAATTTTTATAATAGCATTTATAGATATAAATGATCTAAAATATGTAAATGACAAATACTCCCATAAAGAGGGAGATAAATTGATTAAAAATATTGTGAAAATTATAGAAAAAAACTTAAAAATAGGAGATGTCTTCTTGAGATTTGGAGGAGATGAATTTATTCTCGGTTTTAATAGGTTAAACTTGTTAGAGGTAAATTTATTATTTCATGAAATAGAAGAAAATTTAAAAAAGTACGACGATAAGTCTAAAAAAGAATATACACATAGAATTAGTGTAGGAGTAGTAGAGTGCCAAGGAAATAAAACTTTAGATGAATACGTTAATATAGCAGACATTAATATGTATAAAAATAAAAGACATAAAAAGAAAAATCCTGAAAAAATAAATAAGAAAAAACAGTCTGATGTTGTATCTAGAAAAGAACAATTAATGTTCTTATAATGTTTTAGTGATATTTTTACTTATATACAAAAAAAGAGGTATTTTTTCATACCTCTTTTTTTGTATATAAAATTATTTTTCGCAATAAAAACAAACTTTTTTATCTTTGGAATCTATCCATTTTCCTCCTAAATCTTCTACTTGTGAGATACATTTAGGATTTTCACATTTTCTATCTACACCATTATATATAGGCTTAGAATGTCCTTCTATGAGTAAACTTATGATGGCTTGTCTGACGAAAACACCATTTTTAGCTTGAGAAAAATAAACGGCATTAGGAGTAGAATCTAAATTTGTATGGATCTCTCCTACCCTAGGTAGTGGATGAAGAATTTTTAAATCAGGTTTGGATATTTCTAAAATTTCTTTATCTATTTGATATTTACCAGCACATTTTTTGAAATCTTGGGGGTCATCAAATCTTTCTTCTTGTATTCTAGTCATGTATAGTATGTCTACATCCTTTATAATAGATTCATAGTTTTCTAGAACTTCATATTCTAATGATAGAGAATCTAAGATATAAGACGGTATCTGCATCTCAGGAGGAGCTACGAAATAAATCTTATTCCCACTGAATTTATCTAGTGCCTTAGCTAGTGAGTGAACAGTTCTTCCATATTTGAGATCTCCTACAAATGCAATCTCTAAATTATCTAGTCTTCCTTTTTCTTTTTGTATAGTATAGAGGTCTAATAAAGTCTGGGTAGGATGTTGATTAGCTCCATCACCAGCATTTATTACTGGAATATCTAGGATTTCACTAGCTCTCTTGGCTGTTCCTTCATAGGGACTTCTGATTGCCATAATATCGGTATAGAGGCCCATCATAGTAAGGGAATCAGAGATTGTTTCTCCTTTTTTTAAGGAATTATTCCCACCTTCATTTAATTCTATTACTTTGCCTCCTAATTTATACATAGCACTTATAAAAGACAATTTAGTCCTTGTAGAAGGCTCGAAAAATACAGTAGATAAAATTTTATTCTCTAACTCACGAGGTTTAGGGTTGGTTTCTAGTTCTTTTGCTTTATCTAAGATAGTTAAAATTTCTTTTACTGTTAAATTATTTAATGATAATATTTCTTTCATTTATTTCCCTCCTATAACCCCCTCTTTTGTTCTCCCCCTTTGATAAAGGGGGAGATACCAAAATGGCAGTAGGGGTTCTATATTTTACTGATATCAAAGATATCTAAGTCTCTAGTGTCTACATCTTTTTCCATGATATTTAATACTGCATTTAGTGTATCTAGTGATGTTAATACTTCTACACCATATTCTATAGCTGTTCTTCTTATCTTAAATCCATCTCTTTGAGCATCATTTGCTTTTGTAGGAGTATTGATAAGTAGATCTATTTGTTGTGTTTTTAATTTATCAATTATATTAGGAGATGCTTCATTGATTTTGTTTACAGTATCACACTCTACACCATTATTATTTAAGTATTCAGCAGTTCCACCAGTTCCAATCATTGTACATCCTTGATTTATAAGTCTTTTAGCTAGACTCAAGAATTCATCTTTATCGCTTCCTTTGATAGTAGCTAAAATTCTTTTATTTTTAATTTCATGGATTCTATATCCTCCTACAAGTCCTTTGTAGATAGCTTCGTCCATATTATTTCCTATTCCTAGTACTTCTCCTGTAGATTTCATCTCAGGTCCTAAAGATACTTCCACTCCACCAAGTTTTTCTGTAGAGAATACAGGTACTTTTACTGCTACTATATTTGGTTTTTTGTATATTCCTACACCATATGGTAGATCAGCTAATTTTTGTCCTAACATTACTTTTGTAGCTAATTCTATCATTGGAACTCCAGCTACCTTAGAGATATAAGGAACTGTTCTAGATGATCTTGGATTTACTTCTATGATATATAATTCGTTTTCATATGCGATAAACTGTATATTCATCATTCCGATTATATTTAATTCCTTAGCTAACTTTCTAGTGATCTCTAAGATCTCTTCCTCTGTTCCCTCGTATAAATTTTGTTGTGGGTAAACTGTGATCGAGTCTCCAGAATGAATTCCAGCTCGCTCTAGATGTTCCATGATTCCAGGAATAAGAACGTTTTCACCGTCACATATTGCATCTACTTCTATCTCTACACCATTTAAATATTTATCTACTAATACTGGATTTTTAGGATCTCTAATGAAAGACGCTTCTAAGTAACCTTTTAAGTTTTCCTCTAAGTAGCAGATTTCCATACCTTGTCCACCTAATACATATGAAGGTCTTACTAGTACTGGATATTTTACTTTTTCAGCTTCTGCTACACCATCTTCTGTATTCCAAACAGCTCTTCCTTTTGGTCTTTTGATATCTAATTTTTCTAGGATAGCTTCAAATCTTTCTCTATCTTCAGCAGCATCTATCATATCAGCAGAAGTTCCAATGATATTGATTCCTAAGTCTGCTAAATCATTTGCTAATTTTATAGCAGTTTGCCCACCAAACTGTAAGATAACTCCTTCTGGATTTTCTTTTTCAATGATATTCATAACATCTTCTAATACCAATGGTTCAAAGTATAATTTATCAGCAGTTGAGAAATCTGTTGATACAGTTTCAGGATTATTGTTTATAATGATAGTTTCTATATCTAATTTTTGTAATGCTTTTACTGTGTGTACTGTACAGTAGTCAAATTCAATACCTTGCCCTATTCTGATAGGCCCAGATCCAATTACTATGACTTTTCTTCTGTCTGATATCTCTACTTCATCATGTAGATCATAAGTTGAGTAGTAATAAGATGAAGAAGCTTCAAATTCTCCAGCACAGGTATCTACCATCTTGTATACAGGTATAACATTCAATTCTTTTCTTTTAGCTACTATATCATCTTCATTTAATCCCATAAACTTTGCCATGGCTCTATCTGAGAAACCTTTTTTCTTCCAGTTTCTAAGGTTTTTAGGAGTAAGATCAGATAATTTGGTTGTCTTTAAAATTTCTTCTTGTCTTACTATCCATTGAAGTTTTTCCATGAAGAATGGATCCATCCCAGTAATTTTTTGTAACATAGTCTTAGTATATCCACGTCTTAACATCTCAGCTAGATCGAATATTCTTTCATCATCTGGGCTTACTACTCTCTTTTTTAATTCTTGCATAGATCTTAGTGTAGAGGCCTTGTGCTCTAACCCATATTGTCCTATTTCTAGTGATCTAACACCTTTTAAAAATGCTGATTCAAAGTTATTTCCAATAGCCATGATCTCTCCAGTAGCCATCATCTTTGTACCTAATTTTCTATCAGCTTTCTCAAATTTGTCAAATGGCCATTTTGGAATCTTTACTACTATATAATCTAATGCTGGTTCAAAACAAGCATATGTTTTTCCAGTAACTTCATTTTTTACTTCATCTAGAGTATATCCCAATGATAATTTTGCTGCTACTCTGGCGATTGGATAGCCAGTAGCTTTAGAAGCTAATGCAGATGATCTTGATACTCTAGGATTGATCTCTATAATTGCATATTCGAATGAATTAGGATTGAGAGCAAACTGTACATTACATCCTCCTACAATTCCAATTTCATCTATAATATTAAGTGCAGATGTTCTTAGCATTTGATATTCTTTATCAGATAATGTTTGAGATGGAGCTACTACTATACTGTCTCCTGTATGGATTCCAACGGGGTCGATATTTTCCATATTACATACTGTAATTCTATTACCATTTATATCTCTCATTACTTCATATTCTACTTCTTTCCATCCAAGGATAGATTTTTCAACTAATACTTGTCCTACACGAGATAAAACTAATCCCTTTAATAAGATATCTTCTAACTCTTGTGGATTGTTAGCCATTCCTCCACCAGTACCACCCAGTGTATAAGCAGGTCTTACAATTAGTGGATACCCTATTTGAGCAGCAAATTCTAATCCATCTTCTAGGTTTTCAACTATCATACTCTCTATAGTAGGTTCCCCTATTTTGTTCATAGCATCTCTAAATAGATCTCTATCTTCTCCCCTTTTTATAGAATCGATACTTGTACCTAATACTTTGATATTGTGTTTAGCTAATATTCCACTATCTTCCAATTCTACTGCCATGTTAAGAGCAGTTTGTCCACCCATTCCTACTAAGATTGAATCGGGTTTTTCCTTTATTATTACCTTCGTCACAAATTCTAATGTGATGGGTTCAATATATATTCTGTCGGCTACACTCTTATCTGTCATTATCGTAGCAGGGTTAGAGTTTATTAATACTACTTCTACTCCCTCTTCTTTTAATGCTTCACAAGCTTGAGTTCCAGAATAATCAAATTCAGCAGCTTGTCCTATTACAATTGGTCCTGATCCTATTACAAGGGTTTTCTTTATATTTTTATCTAACATTCAATTACCTCACTTAAAAAAAATTTACCAAAGATATAACTCTTCTTTTTTATGGTTTCTCTTGGTAAAAGAAACCAACTTAGAGTATTAAGCTGGGGAAACCCCAAAGATGAAAGGGTCTATCCTAGCATCTTAATAAAATCATCAAATACATATTGAGAATCTTCTGGTCCTGGTGACGCTTCTGGATGGTATTGTACTGATGCTATCTTATTTTTGTAGTCTTTCATTCCTTCTACAGAATTATCATTTAAGTTTATCTGAGTGATCTCTACACCTTCTGGCATTTTGTCTACTACATACCCATGATTTTGAGATGTGATAAATATTTTATTTTTTTCTAAATCTTTTACTGGATGGTTAGCTCCTCTATGGCCAAACTTTAATTTGTTAGTTGAACCTCCCAATGCCCATGCTAATAGTTGATGTCCTAAACATATTCCGATTATAGGTGTTTTTCCAATCATTTTTTTTATTTCATCGATTACCCCTGTTAGATCCGCGGGATCTCCAGGTCCATTAGATAAAAATACACCATCTAAATCGTAAGATAATATCTCCTCAGCAGTTGTATTCCATGGAAATATAGTTAAGTCACAATTTCTCTTATGGAAAGATCTGATAATATTTTGTTTTATACCAAAATCAATCATCCCTATTTTTTTGTTTACTTTTTCAGCACCACAAGGAGCTTCATAGATCTCTTTTGTACTTACTGTACTTACTGCATCTATATTTGAAAAATCTTTCATTGTATTTTTAATTTCTTTTTGTGTAAGTTCATCTATAGTGATTATAGCTTTCATAGATCCATTATCTCTGATAATCTTAGTTAGATGTCTTGTATCGATTCCTTTGAATCCCATGATTTTATGCTGTTTTAGATAACCGTCTAGTGTCATCTCACATCTAAAGTTATTAGGCAATTTAGCAGGTTCTTTTATTACAAACCCTCTTACCTTTGCACCATCACTCTCTAAGTCGTCTAGATTAAGACCATAGTTTCCAATCATTGGATAAGTCATTACAACTATTTGTCCGTAGTATGATGGATCAGTAAGAACTTCTTGATATCCTGTCATAGATGTATTAAACACTAACTCTCCTACAGCTTCCTTTGTATAACCAAAAGCTTTTCCCTCGAATACCATTCCATTTTCTAATATCAGTTTTGCCTTCATAACGCCTCCTAGGTTTCTTATAAGTTTAT
>Ga0316197_10003795_pt1 | contig 10764 bp, 6 predicted proteins | sample OudBiesiAoxic_MG_FD_204939 | JGI IMG/M metagenome (GOLD analysis project Ga0316197, IMG submission 204939) | Coastal sediment microbial communities from Oude Bieten Haven, Netherlands - site A oxic | ecosystem: Environmental > Aquatic > Marine > Coastal > Sediment | place: Netherlands... | reverse complement strand
CTCGGTGGTGGAAAACCGAGGCAGACACTTCTGATTCGTCGTTGTCGGGCACGCGCCTCTTTCGAGCCACACCTCGGCACAGAACACCGGCCGACAGACCATTCGTAGTGAGGTCAACCCGCAGCGGTGACAGGCCCAAAATGGAGTCATGTCGACCGGTGCTCTGAACGCTACGACAACCGTCGCAACGCCCTTCCATCATCAATCAGACCCAAGTGCAGTGCTCGACAGTCGCTCTAGCGACTCGCCAACCGAGCACGGTCGGTGATCGCGTCATGGGCTGCCGGTCTGCCCCGACTGGCCGCAACAGTTCGCCGGTGATGTGGCGCCGGCCGGTGGACTCGCTGCAGGAGAGTAGGCGTCCGGGTCAAGCGGAGATGTGTTCGAAGAGCGGCCAATCGCCCGGCACACCCTTGAGCTCGTACGTGCCCAGTTCGTGGAACTCGAGGCCCGAGCCGACGGACAGAGTGGGAACGACGCTCGACGCCCAGACTTCCCCGGCACCCGCGAGGTCGCAGATGCGGCGAGCGATCACGACGCCGATCCCTGCGACGTCATCACCTCGTCGTTCGATCTCGCCGGTGTGGATCCCGGAACGGATGTCAAGGCCGATCATGGACAGCGCCCGAACGAGTTCGCGTGCGCAACGCACAGCGCGAGCCGGTCCATCGAGGACGGCGAGCACGCCATCTCCGGTTGTCTTCACGAGCCGGCCCTGGAACTGTTCGACCACCTGAGCGGTGATTGAGTCGTGGCGGTTCAGCACATCCTTCCATCCGGCATCGCCGGTCAGGGCCGTTCGTTCCGTCGATGCGACGATGTCGGTGAACAACACGGTTGCGAGAAATCGATCGGTGTGCACCGCTCCGCGAACGCCGGTGAAGAACTCCTGCACCTCAGCCAGTACCGGTTCGGGGTCGCCGGAGTACCACGCGCTGTCGTCACCGTCGACGGTAACGAAGCGTGCCCCGGGGATCTTGGCTGCGAGCCGCTCCCCAACCGGAGGAGGTGGAAGCTGCGCGCCTCGGCGGTTGATCACGAGTGTTGGCGCACTGATCGAGCCGAGTACGGCACGAACGTCGATCTCTTCCCACACCCTCTGCAGCTCCAACATCTGCGCCGGGCTGATCTGGGTCCGGTGGAAACGGCCGATGGTCTCGTGCAACTCGGTAGTAGAGAAGATCGAACCGGCCGTGCCATCGCGCCAACGTTCCATCGCTTCGCGGTGGCCCCCGAGACGATTCCAGTCAGGCTGAGTGCCGCTGGCGGATCTCGTCGCGGCCGGGTCGGTCCCGCCACCACGTGCCATCGACTGAAACAAGACGAGACGGCTCACCCGGTCGGGGTGCATGGCTGCCATCATCAGCGCGAACATCGAGCCTTCGAGGGAGGAAAAGACGTTGACCCGGTGCCAGCCGAGATCGTCGAGCACAGCGATGGTGTCGTTGACCCACTCCTCGCCTGAGGCTCCCGCCGCGATGGGCATGGGGTCTGAGATGCCCAGACCCCGTCGGTCGAACGCGACGGCCTCGGCGAAGCTGCCGACGCGCTCGAGGCCGGCGGCGACCTGAGAATTCGTCCATCGCCACTCGAGCGGAAGCGGCCAATCCGAGCACCACAGCAGCGGCTCGCGCTCCCCCCACACCTGGTACGCGACGCATCCATCACCGTTCAGCGCACAGCCCAGCCGTGGCTCGGTCCCCATCGGAGCCCAGCGTAATGGTCGTGTCTGGTCGGAGTCTGCGAACATCTGCGGCCAGTCGCCGAGCCCCTCGTTGACTGACACGACTCGCTCCGGTCGGCCCTACAAGATCCCCTCGCGAATGACACTCGGAATCGGCCTCAGTCGAGCACCCGATGATTGCGCCGGCGACCCGTCAGTAGAGGTCGTCCCGGTAGTTCTGTTCGAGGTCATCGGCGACCACCGCCACGAGGTTCTGGTCGCCCAGGAGTTCGCCGATCTGTTTGGCGATGGGGTGGCGCTCGGCTTCAGCCTCATCAGGTGCGGCCCAGAGCTTGGAGCGGATCGTCGCCTTCCCGCAGTGGAAGAACGCTTCCTCAACGCCGACGACCGTCGCCATGAGCGCCGGCTTGCCCGTGACCGCAAGCCGATCGAGCAGCTCGGGGTCGCTCGTCAGGTGGGCCGTTCCATTGATCCGATAGGTCTCGCGCTGGCCGGGGACCATGAAGATCAACCCGATGCGGCCGGTCGCGAGCACGTTCCGTGGGCCGAAGCCGAGCGAGTTTCCCTTTCGTTCGGGGATGGCGAGCGTCGTGGAGTCCACCACGTGGACGAATCCGGGTGGGTCTCCTTTGGGAGATGCGTCGAGTCGGCCGTCGGCATCACATGTGGCGACAACGATGAAAGGTGAGCGCTCGATGAACTCTTGGGCGGTGTCGTCGATCTCTGTGCGCAGTTTGATCTTGACCCGCTCGTCAGGTGAGCCAATGAGTGCGATCAGGTCGTCATCGGTGGTTACGGCGTGAGGATCGGAGAGGTGCGTTCGGGCCATCCCGCAAGCCTGCCACCACTTGGTCACCCGATCTGCACGTTGAGCGCCAGCCGATTCGGACCGACACCTCGCCTACACCCGGCCGCCGATGCGACTTGAGCGCTTGACACCGTCCCCTAGGTGCCCGTGGGCGACACCCGGTAACGACCCATCTCGCGCACTCCATGATCCCGTCGGAGGGCCGTCAGACGCACACGGTCGGTGTTCGCGTTATGCGGCGCCCTTCGGGGGCTTCGACCCCGCACAGTTCGCCGGATATGTGGCGCTGATTCACTCCAGCTTGTGAGTCATGGAGGTGGGCGCGGGTTCCGCCTCCTGCCCGCCGATCGCTGGTCGCCCGTTTTTGGGTGGAATTCGCTTTGCGGTGTCTATGGGAGACTGCGGCTGTGCGGGCTTCTGGGGAAGGTTTCGAGTCCGGTTCGGGCCCGGTGACGTTTCTGTTCACGGACATCGAGGGGTCGACTCGGCGGTGGCAGGCTGATCGTTCGGCGATGGAGGATGCCTTGGCCGTGCATGACCAGGTGCTACGCGACAGCGTGGATCGCTGGCGTGGCCGTGTGGCCAAGCAGCCCGGCCGAGACGACGGCTGGCGGAGTCGCTAGTCAGGGACGCCTGGCCCCTTTCGGTGCGTCAGACCCCATTCCGTGCGTCAGCCGACCACGCTGACGGTCGCGGCGGCTGGGTCGAGTTGGATCGTGGCGCCGTCGGGGATCGTGTCGAGCGCGTCGGCCTTGCCGACCACGCCGGGGATTCCGAGCTCACGGGCCACGATCGCCGTGTGACCGTTGGGCCCGCCGGTTGCGGTGACGATTCCACCCAGCAGGGCCATGATGCCGTTGTAGGCCGGAGTGGTCAGAGAGGTGACGAGGATGTCGCCGGGCTCGATCCGCTCCATCGCCTCGTCGGCCGATCGGGCCACCACCGCTCGCCCGGTGACCGCGCCTTCGCCGATGCCGATCGCCGTGTCGTCACCGAACTTGGCCCCGATGAACGCCATCATCTCGCGGGTGTTCTTGGCGACCGGCGCCGGGAACAGCGACAGGTCGGGATCGGGCGACGGTGGTGAGCCGAGGTGTGCCGGCGGCGTCGCAGCGGCGCACGCCGCACGGTGGGCGATGCGGTCGGCGATCTCGGCGTCAGTCAGGGCGTCGGTGCCGGTGAGCAGGCCACCGATCTCGGTGTGGGTGAGCGCCCAGACATCGTCCGCCGTGGGCAGGATGCCGCGATCGACGAGGCGGCCGGCGGCTTCGAGATGGGCCCGCCGGACCAGTCCGCCGGGCCAGGCCGCGGTGACGTTGGAGTTGTCGTCGAGCGCGGCGTACGCACGCTGAGCATCGCTGAGGAGCCGGTCGAACGTGTGCCGATCGGCGTCACCGACCTGCTCGCGGCAACTCGCGACGGCGGCCGCGATGGCCGCCGCCTCGTCGATGGGCTCGACGCGCGCCTGCTCGATCAGGCTCAGCACCGCGCCGGGGAGCTCACAGACGTTCGGCACCGAGTAGTCGTCGCCGAGCGGGCGGGTGCCGTGGTGGCGCAGGAAGTCGTCGAGCGCGGCGGCAGCTGCCGGAGAGTGCGCACGGATGTCGTCGAGCGAGGTGATCGACGCGTCGCCGAGCGCCGCTGCGATCCTGGCGAGGCGCTCGTTGCTCTCCACCGTGGAGGGCACGCTGTGGAACGCGGCCTTGGCCCCGACCTCGCGGTCGATGCCCCAGTCGTCGATTGCGAGCAGGTACTCGCCAACGGGGAGAGCTTGGCTGATCAGATCGAAGTGCAGGGTCATGCCCTCGTAGCCGCGGCTGACCGTGGCGTCGAGGTACGCCACGAGTTCGTCGTCGGAGAGCTCGGCGGGGTCGATGTCCTGTAGGGCGAGATTGCCCTCGATGAAGTCGTTGCGCCCCTGTTCCCAACGCTCGACCTGAGCCATGGCCACCCGCTGGTCGATCGCGTTCTGCGCGATGCGGATGCGCTTGCGGGCCGAGGGTGGAATCCGCGACATGAGTTTGATGAGGATCCCAGGCGGTTCCTTGCCATTGCCCTTGCGGGGCACTCCGTGGACGAAGGCGCTCAGGTAGAGCCACCCGTTGACCGGCTGGGCGGCCATGTGCGACAGCGGGAGGCCAAGTCGGCCGAAAGCGAGCTTGAAGCCCTCGGCCATACTCTCGGGCATCACCGCCTGGGCGGTGGCGGTGAGCACGGTGTGCTGGTGGGCCGAGTCAAAGTCCCACTCACCCGCGTCGGGCGGTTCCCAGCTGAGCGTGTTCGGGTCGGACATTCGGCACCCCCTCGATGTCGGTCACGCGATCGTAGTCGCGCGACAGGAACCCGATGACCGGGGGTACGAGTTGTGCGGAGAAACCGTCCGGTTCGGCGCGTGACTAAGCGTTAGCTCAGCTGAAGCAGGCGAAAGGGTCCGCTATCAGACGGCGTTCGACTGCGCCGAGCCACAGAATCGGGTCGGGTCGGGTGAGCCGCAACCTCACCCGGCCCCACCGTTCACGTCGCACGAACTCACGCGGCGACGTTGGCGACGAGGTCGGTGGTGCGTAGGAGTTGCACGGCAGACACGCGGGCGCAGGTTAGAGAGGACGTGCGGACCCCCGGCATCCAGGGGCTTCACATGCTCCGCCTCGACCGAGAACCTCACATCGTCACCGCACATCCAGCATCGGTATCCCAATACTCCCCACCGGTCCTCCGGATCCTCGGCGGGACTTGGATATCCAACCGCGGGAGCCTTCCTCCTTCGCCCTCCGTCGCCGCGCAGCCGGTTCGTTTGATAAATTATGCGATGGGCTGAGGACCTTTGTGGCCGTCACACTTCGCCGGATATCGGGCGGTTTTGGTCATTCCGCTCGGCGCCCGCGATCAGCGACCGCGACATGCTCCGATTCAGAGGTCGTGAGCAAGGCGACGGCGAGCTCGACAAGTAGCGGACCAGCTGGTGCTAGGAATGCCGCCATGGAGTTCCTCTACGTCGGCACATCGGGTGGCGGCAGCGTGCCTCCGCAGCTTGCACTCTGCGAGGCCATCCTCGCAGCCGGGCATCGTCTGCGTGCCGTCGTCGATGACGATGCGATTGCACAGTTCGAGGAGGCGGGGATCCCTTCAGAGCCCATCTCACTGCCGGGGCGTCCCATCGATCTATCTGGACCGGAGATGGCCGACTGGATCTACGCGAATCGCTTCATGGGCCCGGTGTTCAACGATGCACTGTTCGACGCAGTTGGACGTCACGCCCCTGACCGGCTCGTGCTCGACGCCTTTCTCTACGACGCACAGGTGGAGGCACTGAGCACGGGGATTCCCTACGCCGTGGTGTGTCACGTGTTGGTGGGCGCAGCATGGGGAGGCCCGGGTGCCGAGCGTCTTGATCAAAACCACCTCACCGCGCACAACGAACACCGTGAGAAGACCGGTCTCAAACCAGTGTTCTCAGCTCGTGACACACTGCTCGATGCGGACTGGTTCCTGGCAATGACGTACGACGTGCTGGATGCGCCCGACGCTCGGAGTTGGACCAAGCGTCATTACGTTGGGGCGCACGTACCCGCATGGTCGCCGGTGGACATCGAGTTGCCTGACGGCGACGACCCGCTGGTCGTCGTGGGCTTCAGCACCACGCCGATGGGCCAGAGATCGGTCGTGCAACGCGTTGTCGACGCGCTCGGTCGGCTCGACGTACGGGTGGTGGTCACGACCGGTCCAGCCCTTGAGGCCGACCGTCTTGAGCTACCGGACAATGCAGTCGCGGTTCCATTTGTGCCTCACGATCAGATCCTTCCCGACGCCGCCTTAATGGTCAGCCACGTCGGCCATGGCTCGATGGCTGCGGCCGCGCGACATGGAGTGCCCATCCTCGCCCTCCCGATGGGCCGTGATCAGGACCGTAACGCTGAGATCCTGGTCGACCACGGCATCGGGTCACAGCTGCCCCCGACGGCTCACTCGGAAGTCATTGCTGAGGCAGCCGAGACGATCCTTGTCGATGCAACCGTGGGTGAGACGTCCGCCGCGATGGCTCAGCGCATCGCTCAACACCCAGGCCTCGACCACGCAGTAGCTCTCCTGACAGAGTCCAATACCTGAATTGCGAGCTCGCGACCCGACCGGGCTGAGTGCTTGAAGTCGTGGATCGCAAGCCCCTCCTGACCATCGGATACGCCAAGCAGGTGATCTGACTGCGGCGCAGCCGACCGCGCCCCACAGGAGCGCACTCGGTAGCGGCCCAAACCGAGCGCCCGATAATCACTGGCCGCAACGTGCCCCTAACGGGGACGGGCACCGGACACTCTCGACCCATGGCAGGCCTTGACGCAGGTTCCCCAAGGTCGTCTCTGTAGGGGGTCGTCAACCGGGACGATGTCGACGGCCTGGCCCGGATGCTCGGAGACTCGTCTCGGTAGGGGTTCCCTTATCGGACGCTCGCAGGGGACATCCCGAGCGGGTAGAGCGGGCGGTTCACGTAGCGCAGCCTGAGATGACGGGCGCGACGCGTCGCGTCCGCGCGGCGGGACCACACCAGGAGTCGGTGGCACTCAGTCGGGGCGACACCGGGTGCGGTGCCGGTGCCCGTCACTCATGATGGAGCAGTGCTGTCCCGTCGGGGTTGTCGATCACGTATTTCCAGCTGCCGTCAGGCTGACGGCGGACGACCTCGGCGGTTGCCCCCTCAGGGCTCGACCCATCAGGCATCCGCATGGTCCACGGCGTGTGGATCAGCGCCAGGTCCCCGGCAGGGAAGACGAGGGACTCGCCGAACACCAGCTTGGCGCCGGAATCGAGGTATGCCTTGAGCGTCGCACGGATCTCGTCGTGCCCGGTCGAGGTGCCATGCGGGGTGGGAAAGACAGCGTCGTCCTCATAGAGGGCCATGAGGCCCTCCAGGTCACCGTCGGCGAAACAACGCTCGAACAGTGTGCTCACCTCGGCTGGCTCCATCGCGCTCATTAGGGTCCTTTCGACACGTACGGATCGCCGCAAATTAGCAAGGCTGACCGATCTTGTCCCGGACTGGATGCCGACGTCGGGTTCGGAACAGTTCGTCAGATATCTCAGTAAGCGGTCGTCAACCGGACACGTTCACAGTGATCATGCGTGGGGTCCCGAGTCGACGGACCCGCGCCACTTCGCCGGTTCCCAAGTGGTCTCTGGTGCCTTCGTCGGCGACATTTCCGAGCGGGTCAAGTGCGACGCGGTGGTGGGCCGGATTTTCGGTGCAGCCGTTCTTGTGTGAGGGCCGCTGGGCATTCGCCGCCACCAGCGAGTGTTGCTCTTCGTCGTCAGCGGCTTTGCCGGTCGGTGTCGTAGGTGATCGAGAGTGCGGTGCCGAGGCCGGTGGGGTCAACGACGGCCGGTCGGGTCCGGTCGGTGTCGTAGGTGATCGAGAGTGCGGTGCCGAGGCCGGTGGGGTCAACGACGGCCGGTCGGGTCCGGTCGGTGTCGTAGGTGATCGAGGGGTTCTGAGTGTTGCCCAGCGCTTGGGCAGCGAAGACGACGGCTGCCACAGCGAGGAGCCCGGCGACGAGGTTCCTCGTTGTGTGGCTGTGACGGCTTGTGTGCGGCTGATGCAGGGTGATGGTCATGGACTTGCTCCTTCTCATTGGATCCGCTTGGAATCCATGTGGGTTGATGCGTCTCACGATGAGGTGCACACGTTTCTGGGGTGTCGCGTGTCGATTTCACGTCTCGTAATCGCCCCGTGATGACCTTCTGCGTGCATGGAACGTGCAATTGGAGTACGAATGAGTCGAAGGATCGGAGGTTGACGTGGATGTCGCGGTGCTGGGCTCGTTGGAGATCGCCATCGATGGCACTCGCATCGGCGTGACGAGCGCTACTCAGCGACGGGTCTTGTCGGCGCTGGTGGTGCGCCGAGGAGAAGTTGTGGCGTCTGAGCGCCTCGCGGACATGGCCGGAGTGACGCTTCGTTCCCTTCGCACCGCGATCTCGCGGCTCCGCGCCGTGGTCGGTGAGCACGTGATCGTGACTCGGTCCGAGGGGTACACGCTCGGTTTGGTCGACGTCGACGCCGACCGGTTCGAAGCACTGCTCGATGAGGCGCGCCAGGCAGCGTCGGCCGATTCCATCGATGCGCTCGATTCCGCTCTGCAACTGTGGCGTGGGATCCCGTATGCAGAGTGTGTCGACACCGAATGGGCGCCGCCCGCCGCAGCGCGGCTCACGGAACTGTGCGCCTCAGCGATCGAGGATCGTGCGGAGGCGTTGATCATGCTCGGTCGATACGGAGACGCGGCCGCAGCGATGGCCGCCCACGCATCCCAACAACACCTACGCGACCGCCCGGTGGAGTTACTGATGCGGGCCCTGGCCGCCCAGGGGCGCCAGACCGAAGCCCTGCGACAGTTCCGTCACCACCGACAACGACTCGTCGAGGAGATCGGAGTCGAACCCGGGGACCAGCTGGTTGATCTCGACGCCAAGATTGCGACGGGCTGGCGCGAGATACCGCCTGTCAATGTCGATTCAATGCCGTCTGGCAGCGGGGAGTTGGGCGGCAATCTCCGACCGCACCCGACGTCGTTCATTGGTCGTGACCGTGAGGTCGGCGAGGTGATCCGCGCTCTGGCCGAGCATCGGCTTGTCACCCTGATCGGTGTCGGTGGTGTCGGCAAGACCCGTTTGGCAATCGAGTCGGCGCTCACATCCGGTCCTCGGTCTGATGGGACGTGGCTGGTCGAGCTCGGTTCGGTCGAGGACGAAGACGACGTCGCCGATGCGATTGCGCGAACACTCGGGATCCGGCAAACACCGGGGTTGAGTTCGTCGGAGTCGGTGCTGCTTTGGTGTCAGCAACGCGAGCTTCTGCTGATTCTCGACAACTGCGAACATGTGCTGCGTTCCTCAGCCCGCCTCGCGGAGTCGTTGACCGGAGCAACCGATGCGGTCAGGGTCTTGGCAACGAGTCGGGAGGCCTTGATGGCGCCCGGTGAACATGTGCGGCCGGTCTCGGCACTGGCGCTCCCCGACGAAGAGAGCGCGACGCCCGGCGCTGCTGCGTTGTTCATCGACCGAGCGCAAGCCGAGCTTCCCAGCTTCGACCCAAGCGAGCATCGAGCTGCGATCGCGAACATCTGTCGTCGGCTCGACGGGCTCCCCCTCGCGCTCGAGCTCGCCGCTGCACGCATTCGCGGGTTGTCTGTCGAGGACATTGCGTCCCGACTCGATGAACGCTTTCGGTTGCTCACCGGCGGCAGACGCACCGCGATTGAGCGACACGCGACGCTTCGCGCCACCGTCGATTGGTCATACGACATGCTCAGCGACATCGAGCGGAGCGTCTTCTGTTCCCTGTCGGTGTTCGCCGGACCATTCACCCTCGACGATGGCATCGCCATCGCCATCGCGGACAATGACATCGACGAGCTGGGTGCCGTCGACGCGATCGCCCACCTCGCAGATTGCTCTCTGATCGTGCGGGGCGACACCTCACCTGAATATCGCTTGCTCGAGACTCTCCGCGCCTACGGACGCGAGCGACTCGACATGACAGGCGGGGTCGACCTGGTCGGGCATCGACACACCGAGCTCATGGCCCGCAAGGCTGCGCGAGCACGCTCGAACGCGGCCGGACCCAGCGAGAACGAGGTCGCCGCAATGCTCCGAGCCCAAATCGCCGACTATGGAAGCGCCGTCAACTACGCAGCAGAACACGGTGCCTACGACACCGCCGTCCGCATCGCCGAAGATCTCTTCGTTCTGACGAGTTTCTGGGGCGAAAACGCAGGTCCAGGATCTTGGATGTGCGAACTGCTCGACGCCGAATTCTCGAATGCTTCGGTTGCAGCGGCCAACCGATGGATGGCAGGCAATTGGCACCTCTTCTTCGGTAACGACGCCGACCGCGCGATGACGCTGTCCACCGAGGCCGTCGAACTGGATCCGTCCTGCGCCATGACACACCTTCTCTGCGCCATCGGCGCCCTCCTCACGGGGAAACCGGACCAGGCCCTCGTGGCAGCCGGCCCGGCCGAAGGCTTGACGCGAGATGCCAGCGAGCACCGGTACTTCCTCATGGTGCTGGGCAATGCGCATCTTCTGGCAGGCGATGTCGACGAGGCGACCAGAGTGGCCGACGCGTTCGTCGCATGGGCCGAGGACCGGCAGTTCCCCACCGCGATGGGGATGGCATATCACCTCAAGGGACGCACGCTCGCCGAGCAGGACGCGGCTGCTGCGCGGGAGAGCTTCGAGCGAGGACTCAGGGTCGTCAGAGAACGGATTCCAGAGTGTT
>Ga0316197_10003794_pt1 | contig 10773 bp, 13 predicted proteins | sample OudBiesiAoxic_MG_FD_204939 | JGI IMG/M metagenome (GOLD analysis project Ga0316197, IMG submission 204939) | Coastal sediment microbial communities from Oude Bieten Haven, Netherlands - site A oxic | ecosystem: Environmental > Aquatic > Marine > Coastal > Sediment | place: Netherlands... | reverse complement strand
GGCTGGCGCTGCACGACGCTGGGTGCCTGCAGCTCCAGCGCGCGCCGACCCTCGGACTCGATGGGGCCCAGGCCGTCGATGGGGTCGCCCAGCGGGTCGACCACGCGACCGAGGAAGCCGTCACCGACCGGCACCGAGAGCACCTCACCGGTGCGGCGCACCGACTGGCCCTCCTCGATCGGCTGGAAGTCTCCCAGCACGACCGTGCCGATCTCGCGGACGTCGAGGTTGAGGGCGAGGCCCTGGATACCGCCTTCGAACTCCAGCAGCTCGTTGGCCATGGCCGAGGGCAGTCCCTCGACGCGGGCGATGCCGTCGCCGGCCTCGGAGACACGTCCGATCTCCTCCCGCGACGTCTCGGGCTGGTACTCCGCGACGTGTCGGGAGATCGCGTCGCGGATCTCCTCGGGCCGAATGCTCAGCTCGGTCATCGTGCTCTGCGCTCCTGTGCTCGAACTCGTGGGTGCTACTGGGTCAAGGCGCGGCGAGCCGCAGCCAGTCGGCTCGTGACCGAGCCATCGATGATCTCGTCACCGACCCTGACGACCGCTCCCCCGACCAGATCGGGCTCGACGGTCACGGCCAGGGTGACGGGCTGGCCGTAGATGGTGGTCAGGGCACGTGCCAGGCGGTCCTGCTGCTGCCGCGTCAGCGCGACGGGGGCGCGCACATCGGCCAGCAGCTGCTGACGGCGAGCCGCGGCCAGCGACACCAGGTCGTCGAGACGCTCGGCGACCGGCACCCCGTTGGGGTTGGCCACGATGTGCCCGACCAGGGCCGCCGTCTCCGGTTGCGAGCGCTGCGAGAGCAGGTCGGCGACCACCGAGGCCTTCACCTCGTCGGTCACGGCAGGGTTGGACAGCATGATCTGCAAGTCGGCCGACGACTCCAGCACACGCCCGAAGCGGAACAGCTCGTTCTCGACGGCGTCGATGCGCCCGTCGGCCTCGGCTGACGCAAGAAGCGCCTCGGCCCCCAGGGACTCGATGGCTTCGACCAGGTCGCGCGGACGTGACCAGCGACGTCCGACGGCGTCGGAGACCACCGACATCGTCGCGGCGTCGACCTTGTCGGCGAGGATGGCGCCGGCGAGGTCGCGCCGCCGCTCCGGGCTCGCGCCATTGTCGGTCAGGGAACTGCGCAGGGATGCCTCGCGGCCCAGCAACGCAGCGACCGACAGCAGCTGCGTGGCCACGCCCGAGGTCGCCACCGCGGAGTCCGCCAACGCGGCCTCACGGACGGCGGCGAGGGCCTGCCTGCTCGTTCCCTGCATCAGTCGCCGCTCCGCGCCGTCGACGACTCCAGCTCGTCGATGAACCGGTCGATGGTGGCGCTGGTGCGCTGGGCATCAAGGTTCTCCCCGATGATGCGCTCGGCGAGGTCGCTGGCGAGCATGCCGACCTCACGGGAGAGCGAGGCCTTCGCCGAGGCGGTGTCGCTGGCGATACGTGCCTGAGCCTGGTCGTTGACGGTGCGCGCCGCCTGCTCGGCCTCGGTGCGTGCCTCGGCCACGATGGACGCGCGCTGGGCCTGGCCGTCGGAGCGCAGCCGAGCTGCCTCAGACCGGGCGTCGGCCAGCTGCTCGCGGTACTGCTCGAGCAATGCGGCTGCCTCGGCACGGTCCTTCTCGGCCTGCTCGAGCTTCGCCTCGATGCCCTCGGCGCGCGCATCGAGCGCCTTCGACATCTGCGGCCAGACGAAACGCCAGAAGAGGAAGAAGATGATCGCGAACGACACCGCAGACCAGAGGATGTCGTAGACCGCCGGGAGCAGGATCTGGCTGCCCTCGACCTCTTCACCACCCTCCGCGGCGAGCAGAGTGACGAACGAGTCGTCCAAGCCTCAGCCCTGCCAGACGAAACCGAGGCCGACGCCGATGAGGGCGAGCGCCTCGGTGAATGCGATGCCGAGGAACATGTTCGTACGCAGCACGCCGGTCATCTCCGGCTGACGTGCCATTCCTTCGATGGCCTTGCCGACGACGATGCCGATGCCGACACCAGGGCCGATGGCAGCCAGGCCGTAGCCGATGGCGGCGACGGAGCCGGTGACCTCTGCGAGGTTGACGGGGTCCACTTGTGGTTCCTTCCTGTGGCGTTTCGGTGCTAGACCGCTGGTTCGGGCAGAGAACTAGTGGTGCTCACTCACCGCACCCGCGATGTAGACGGCGGTGAGCAGGGTGAAGATGTAGGCCTGGATGACGACGATGAGCATCTCGAACAGGGTGAACGCGAAGCCGGCGGCGAATACCCCGATGCCCAGCAGCGGCTGCAGCGGGCTGTTCGGGAAGAAGATGAAGTACCAGGCCGCTGAGAAGAACAGCACCAGCATGAGGTGCCCGGCCAGCATGTTGACCATGAGACGCAGCGACAGCGTGACCGGGCGCAGCACGAACGTCGACAGCGCCTCGATCGGGGTCAGCAACACGTACATGACCTTGGGGACGCCGGGGATGAACAGGTTGGCCTTGAAGTACTGCCCCACGCCCTGCTTGGCGATGCCGGCCCAGTTGAACACGACGTAGGACGTGATCGCGAGGAAGACGGGGTAGCCGATCCGGGCGTTGACCGGCATGTTCAGCAGCGGAGTGATGCCGGTGATGTTGAACGCCAGGATCATGAAGAACAACGTCGCCAGGTACGGGGCGTACTTCTTGCCCTCCTTGCCCAGGATCTCGTCGGCGATGAAGTGACGAACGAAGTCGACCGCCATCTCGCCCATGTTCTGCAGGCGACCCGGGACGACCTGGGGGTTGCGGAAGGCCATCACGAAGAACAGCGCGATGAGACCGGTCATCAGAAAACCGATGAGGTTGATGCGGTCGATCTGGAAAGGGGTGTCTTCGAAGAAGACGGCAGGCGGGAAGAACTCGGCCAGGGACGGCGGGCTCCAGGTGTCGCCCTCGGAGGCCAGGACTGCGATCCCCGACATAGCTAGCAGCCGCTCCGATCCCTCAGCCAGGCCTCAGGTGCGGCCATGGCGCGCGTACACGATGTAGAAGCTGAGCACGAACCCCACGAGCACGCCCACGGCCGTGAAGACCCGCGACGTGCCGGCGAGTGCGTCGATCCCCCAGCCGATGAGCCCGTACAGGACGGGCCCGGTAACTAGAGTCGACATGACCGACCATGCCACTCCCTCGCCCTCGACCAGTCCTTTCGGTCGAGCAGACTCAGACTCTGGCTTGTCCGTCATCTCGTGGCCCGGACCCTATCAACACCGTCGCACGATTCGTAGGCACCCCGGGCGTCCGTGCCGCAGGTGGTCACGAGTCGGACGCCGACGTCGACGTCGATGCCGCGGGAGCGACATAGGGCTGCTGGGTGCGCAACACCATGTAGGCCTCCAGCCCCAGGCTGGCGAGCACGCCGATCAGGAACGTCACGGCGAACACCGTTCGCGACCATCCGTCCCACTGGTCCAGCAGCACGAACACGACGACCAGCATGGCGAGCTTGACCACCCACGAGCCGAGCACGACCGCACCGAGCGCACCCGGCGACAGACGCAGCGTGACCAGCGCCGTTACGGCGGTGAGACCGAAGAACGCGGCCGGTACCAGCACCCCGATGAGCGCTCCGGCCAGACCGGCCGACCCGTCGACGAGCCAGCCGACCAGCGCTGCCAGCGGCACCGCTACGGCCACGCCGATGCCTCCGACGCGCAACGTTCGCCGCAGCGGCTCCAGCGGGTGCGCGAGGCTCGAGGACGGGCTCACGACGACAAGGGTAGGCCTAGCCCGACAGCGTCGACGACCGCCCGAACCAGCCCACGGGACGTCCGATAGTGAGCAACACGACACCGACGATCGCCACGCCCACGACCACCCAGGTCATGGTCCCGCCGACCAGTGAGACCACGACGAGCCCGAAAGCCACGAGCGCGGCCCAGACCCACATGATGGTGACGGCACGGCGGTGCGAGTGGCCGAGGTCGAGAAGCCGGTGGTGCAGGTGCTGCTTGTCCGGTGCGAAGGGGCTGCGTCCCGCCCGGGTCCGCCGCCAGACCGCGGCCATGAGGTCGATGAACGGGATTGCCAGCACGGCGATCGGCAGCAGCAGGGGCAGCAGCGCGGGCAGCACCGAGCCTTGGGGCAGCAGCTGCGGGTCGAGCTGGCCGGTGAGGCTGATCGCTCCGCCGGCCAGCAGCAGCCCGATGGGCATCGAGCCGGAGTCGCCCATGAAGATGCGTGCCGGGTGCACGTTCGCCGGCAGGAACCCCAGGCACATGCCGGCCAGGGCGGCACTCACCAGGGCCGGCAGCGTCATGCGCGACAGGCCCTCGACGACGGCCAGCAGGTAGGAGTAGGAGAAGAAGGCGAGGGCACCGACCCCCACGACGCCGGCGGCGAGGCCGTCGAGGCCGTCGACGAAGTTCACGGCGTTGATGGTCACAAGCACGAAGAAGACGGTGAGCCCCACGGCGAACTCGGGGGTGAGCACCAGCGGGCCGCCGGGTAGCGGAATCCAGTAGAGCTGGACGCCGGAGAGCACCATCACGCCCGCAGCCACCACCTGACCGGCGAACTTGGTGAGTGCGTCAAGGTTGAACACGTCGTCGGCAAGGCCCACCCCGCAAACGATCAGCGCACCGAGCAGGATGCCGCGAGCGTCGGTGGAGAGCTCGAAGACCCTGCCCAGCCGGGGCAGCGCGCTCGCGGCCGCCAGGGCGGCGACGAACCCGCCCAGCATCGCCACGCCGCCCAGGCGCGGGATCGGGAACCGGTGGACGTCACGCTCCCGGGTGGGCGGCACGGCCCCCCACCGCGCCGCCAGGGCACCGACCGGACCGATCAGCAGCAGCGTGGTCGCCGCGGCGACCACCATGACGAACAGGTACTCCCGCACGGGTCGGGACCCCCGGCCGTCTCAGACCTCGGGATAGGCCGGGAAGGCCGACACCAGGTCGGCCACTCCCTCGGCGACGTCTGCTCGGGTGGCCGCGTCGTCGTGGCGCACGGCACGGGCGATCAGCCCGGCGATCTGCCTCATCTGCTCGGTGCCCATGCCCTGAGTGGTGACCGAGGGTGTGCCGACCCGGATGCCCGAGGCCACGCTCGGCGGCTGCGGGTCGAAGGGGATGGCGTTCTTGTTCAGCACGATCCCCGCGGCGTCCGCGCGCTTCTCGGCGTCGGCACCGGTCACACCGAGGTCGCGCAGGTCGATGAGCGCCAGGTGGGTGTCGGTGCCACCGCCGACGGCGCGCATGCCTTCGTCCACGAGGCCCTGGGTGAGGGCCTGGGCGTTGTCGACGACTGCCCGGGCGTAGGCCGCGTAGGCCGGGGTGGCGGCCTCGGCCAGGGCGACCGCCTTGGCGGCGACCGCATGCATGAGTGGGCCGCCCTGCATCATCGGGAAGACAGCCTTGTCGATGGCCTTGGCGTGCTCGGCCTTGCTGACGATCATCCCGCCGCGGGGACCACGCAGCACCTTGTGCGTGGTGAACGTGACGACGTCGGCGTACGGCACCGGCGAGGGGATTGCTCCACCGGCCACGAGCCCGATGAAGTGCGCGGCGTCCACCATGAAGATGGCGTCGACCTCGTCGGCGATGGAGCGGAAGGCCGCAAAGTCGATGAGACCTGGGATCGCCGAGCCGCCGGCGATGACCATGCGGGGACGGTGCTGCCGGGCCAGGTCGCGCACCTGGTCGTAGTCGATCTGCTCGGTGTCCGGCGAGACGCCGTAGTGCACGGGCGTGAACCACGACCCGGAGAAGGAGACCTTGGCGCCGTGGGTGAGGTGCCCGCCGTGGGGAAGACTCATCGCCAGGTAGGTGTCGCCCGGGGAGAGGAAGGCCCCGAACGCCGCGATGTTCGCACTCGCGCCCGAGTGGGGCTGCAGGTTGGCGTGCTCGGCGCCGAACAGTGCCTTGGCGCGCTCGACGCCGACCTCCTCCGCCTTGTCGACCTCGGCGCACCCGCCGTAGTAGCGACGCCCGGGGTATCCCTCGGCGTACTTGTTGCTCAGGGTCGACCCCAGAGCGGCGAGCACGGCCGGCGAGGTGAAGTTCTCGCTGGCGATGAGCTGAAGGCCGCCGCGCTGCCGATCGAGCTCGCGCAGCACGATGTCGGCGATCGTCGGGTCGGTCTGTGCCAGCGCCTCGAAGCTGGGGCCCCAGAAGGTCATAGCTCGTTCCTCTTGGTCGTCGGTGGGTCCACTGTAGGTGCGCAGCACCACAACCCGGCTCAGGTGCGCCGCCCCGCGGGTGTGCGCAGCGATCAGTCGCTGAGGCCGCGCATCTCGGGCACCACCGACGCGAGCCGGTCGAGGTCGAGCGCGCCCGCCCTGACGAGCACTGGCTCATCGCCGCGGACGTCCACGACCGACGATGGCGGAGCCGGGTCGGTGATCTCACCGGCGTCGAGCACGACGTCGATCCCGTCAGTCTCGGCATCGGTGGGGTCCAGGTCGAGCGGGGGGTCCACTCCCATCAGGACGCAGGGTCCGACCGCACCGATCACCTCCAGGGCGAGCGGGTGTAGGGGCATCCGGACCGTCAAGGAACGCCCGCCTCCCCCGGCCGACCATGCCAGCGACGGCTGGGCCAGGCACACGATGGTCAACGGACCCGGCCAGAACGCCTCGACGAGCTGCTGGCCTGCCGACGGCAGGCGCTCGGCGATACCGCGCAGCATCGACAACGAGCTCACCGCAACCGGGAGGGTGGTGGTGTCGGGTCGGCCCTTGAGCCGACGCACCGAGGCCACCCCGGGAGTGGAGAAGGCGTCGACGAGAAGCGCGTAGACCGACTCGGTGGGCAGCAGCACGACGCGGCCGCGGCGTGCGCTGGTCGCCGCCGCCTTGACCCCGCGAGCCCGGGCGGACGTGTCGCTGACGTCGAAGCGGCGGGTCACGGGTGTCGCGGTCGTCGCCGGGCGGTCACGTAGCGCGCTCGTCCGCTCAGGTCGAGGTGGTCGGCCGGGTCGAGCCAGTCGCCATCGAGCAGCCCGAGAACGCGGGCCGCCTGGGTGTCGGCGTGCTCGATCACGACAAGGCCCCCTTCGACGAGCAGTCGATTCGCGGTCGCAACGACCGCTCGGACGTCACCGAGTCCGTCGACACCCGCCCCGTACAGTGCCCGAGCAGGGTCGTGGTCACGCACCTCAGGGTCGACGGGCACGCCGTCCGGCGGGATGTAGGGCGGGTTGCTGACGACGACGTGCACCCGGCCGAGCAGGTCCGGCAGCACGTCCGGGACGTCGGCCAGGTCTGCGTGGTGCAGCACGACGCGGCTGGCCGAGAGGTTGCGCTGGGCCCACTGGTAGGCGTCGTCGTCCACCTCGACGGCGTGCACCACCGATGTCGGCACCTCGTGTCCCACTGACAGGGCGATGACGCCGGTGCCCGTCCCGAGGTCGACCACGACGGGGGCACGTCCCTGGGTCGCGATCGCGCGCGCCTCGTCGACGGCAGCGCCGGCCACCACCTCGGTCTCGGGCCGCGGGACGAACACGCCGGGACCCACAGCCACGTCGACGTGGCGGAACCAGGCCCGGCCGACGAGGTGCTGCAACGGCTCGCGGCGGGCCCGCCGGACCAGCAACGACCAGTACCGTGGGCCAGGGTCGTCGATGCGGGAGAGCTCGAGACGTGAGTGGCCGGCGCCGTCGACCGCCAGTAGCAGCGCGTCGTTGCGCGGGGACGGCACACCGGCAGCGGCCAGCACCTGCGTCGCGCGGTCCAGCCAGGAGCCGGTCCGGTCTGTCATGCCCGCTCGGCGTCGCCGGCCAGCGCCATGACGCGTCGTTCGAGGTCGGCGGCGACGAGAGCGTCGACGACCCCGTCGAGGTCTCCGGCAAGCACGTGGTCGAGGTTGTAGGCCTTGTAGCCGACCCGGTGGTCGGAGATGCGGTTCTCCGGGAAGTTGTAGGTGCGCACCCGCTCGGACCGGTCGACGGTTCGGACCTGGCTCCGACGCTCGGCGGCGGCTTCGGCGGCTGCCTCCTCGCGGGCCTGGGCCAGCAGACGAGCGCGCAGGATGCGCATGGCCTGCTCACGGTTCTGCAGCTGGGACTTCTCGTTCTGGCACGACACGACCGTTCCCGTCGGCAGGTGGGTGATGCGCACCGCCGAGTCGGTCGTGTTCACGCTCTGGCCGCCGGGCCCGGACGAGCGGTACACGTCGATCCGCAGGTCGTTGGGGTCGATGGGCACGTCGTCCACCTCGGTGGCCTCGGGCATCACCAGGACGCCGGCCGCGCTGGTGTGGATGCGCCCCTGGCTCTCGGTGACGGGAACGCGCTGCACTCGGTGAACGCCACCCTCGAACTTGAGCCGGGAACCGGGCATGTCGTCGAGGTCGGCACCGCCCTTGGCCCGCACGGCCATCGTGGCGCTGGACACGCCCCCGAGGGCCGTCTCCTCGTGGTCGATGACCTCCACCTTCCAGCCGTGCCGATCGGCGTAGCGCTGGTACATCCGCAGCAGGTCCGCGGCGAACAGCGCAGACTCGTCACCGCCCTCGCCGGCCTTGATCTCCATCAGCACCGGACGGGCGTCGTCCGGGTCGCGAGGCAGCAGGGCCGAGCGCAACCGGTCGGCGAGACGGCGCGCCTGCACGTCGAGCGCGTCGGCCTCGTCGGCGAACGAGACGTCCTCAGCTGCCAGGTCGCGGGCTACCTCGGCGTCGTCGAGTGTGCTGCGATAGGCCCGGTAGGTCGTCGCAGCCGACTGCAGCGTGGAGTGACGTTGTCCCAGATCGCGCATCCGAGCCGGCTGCGTGTGCAGGTCAGGGTCGGCCAGCGCGCGCTCGAGCTCGGCGAGCTCGGCACCGAGCCGCTCAGCGCGCTCAAGCAGGGGACGTGGGAGCACGCGGCGTTACTTCTTGTCGCCGGACGCGCCCTTTCGTGCGTAGCGCGCCTCGAAGCGGGCGACCCGACCACCGGTGTCGAGGATCTTCTGCTTGCCCGTGTAGAACGGGTGGCACGCCGAGCACACCTCCGCGTGCAGGACGCCTGTGCGGGCCGTGCTGCGGGTGACGAAGGTCTCGCCGCAGCTGCAGGTGACCTGCGTGGCGTTGTAGTCGGGGTGGATCTCGGGCTGCATGACGACTCCTGTCTGAGCTACCGGGTCGCCGCGGTGGCGTGAACCGGTAGCAGAATGCGCGGACGGTACTCAGTATTCCAGCCGATGGGCCACCGGCGAAACCGACGGCGGCTACGTGCGCGCGTCCACCCAGTCGATGAAGGCGGTCCACTGCTCGACGACCCACGCCCAGACGGGCTCGGCGACCCAGACGGCACCGACAATGAGCGCGGCGAGGATGAGCAGGCCCAGGATCAGGTAGATGGGGTTCGTCCGGTTCTTGGCCTTGGCCGGCTCACGCTCGACCGGCGCCTTGCCGACTCGGTCGGACTCGCACGCCGGGCACTGCCGCCAGGCGGCTTTGTTGTCCCGGCCGCAGCGCGGGCACGTCCAGGGACCGCTGTGGGCGTCGTCGACGAGGTCGCCGATCGGCATCTGGTCGCTCATCAGCCGCGCTCCTCGGGTACGCCGGGCGCCGATGGGGAGGTCTTGGCCACCTGCATGAGGAACTCGTAGTTCGACGAGGTCTCGCGCAGCTTGGTCAGCAGCAGCTCGATGGCCTGCTGGTCGTCGAGCCCCGACAGCACCCGGCGAAGCTTCCACACAACCTTGAGCTCGTCGGGAGCCAGCAGGATCTCCTCCTTGCGAGTACCGGAGGCGTCCACGTCGACGGCAGGGAAGATGCGCTTGTCGGCGAGCTGGCGGGAGAGCTTGAGCTCCATGTTCCCGGTGCCCTTGAACTCCTCGAAGATCACCTCGTCCATTTTGGAGCCGGTCTCGACCAACGCCGTGGCCAGGATGGTGAGCGACCCGCCGTCCTCGATGTTGCGGGCGGCACCGAAGAACCGCTTGGGCGGGTACAGGGCGGAGGAGTCGACGCCGCCGGAGAGGATGCGTCCGCTGGCCGGGGCTGCGATGTTGTACGCGCGGCCGAGCCGGGTGATGGAGTCGAGTAGCACGACGACGTCGTGGCCCAGCTCGACGAGGCGGCGGGCACGTTCGATGGCGAGTTCCGCGACCGTCGTGTGGTCGTCGGCCGGCCGGTCGAACGTCGAGGCGATCACCTCACCCTTGACCGTGCGCTGCATGTCGGTGACCTCTTCGGGTCGCTCGTCGACCAGCACGACCATGAGGTGGCACTCGGGGTTGTTCGTAGTGATGGCGTTGGCGATCGCCTGCAGCACCATCGTCTTGCCTGCCTTGGGCGGGGACACGATGAGCCCGCGCTGGCCCTTGCCGATGGGCGCGACCAGGTCGATGACCCGGGGGGTCATCGCGTTGGGCTCGCTCTCCAGCCGCAGTCGGTCCTGCGGGTACAGCGGGGTCAGCTTGGCGAAATCAGGGCGGTTCGCGGCCAGCTGCGGGTCGGCGCCGTTGACCGTGTCGACACGCACCAGGGCATTGAACTTCTGCGGCTTGTCGCCCTCGCGCGGCTGGCGGACGACGCCGGTGATGGCATCGCCCTTGCGCAGGTTGTTGCGCCGCACCATGGCCATCGACACGTACACGTCGTTGGCGCCGGGCAGGTAGCCGGACGTGCGGACGAAGGCGTAGTTGTCCAGCAGGTCGAGGATGCCGGCAACGGGCAGCAGCACGTCGTCCTCGGTGACCGGCCTGTCGTTGCGGTCCCGGTCGTTGCGGTTGTCGGTGCGGTCGCGGTTGCGGTCACGACTGCGCCGACGCCGGCGTCCGCCTGGACGGTTGTAGTCGTCGTCGTCGCGACCCCCCTCTCGGCTCGGCTCGCGGC
>Ga0316197_10003792_pt1 | contig 10773 bp, 8 predicted proteins | sample OudBiesiAoxic_MG_FD_204939 | JGI IMG/M metagenome (GOLD analysis project Ga0316197, IMG submission 204939) | Coastal sediment microbial communities from Oude Bieten Haven, Netherlands - site A oxic | ecosystem: Environmental > Aquatic > Marine > Coastal > Sediment | place: Netherlands... | reverse complement strand
GCATCGCTCCGTCGCTCGAGTCCGGCAGCGTGTCCGCCCTGATCAAGGCCACCCTGGCGGTGCAGTTGATCGAGGTCTCGAGTGGCGCCTCGATCTGGAGTAGCTCGGCCAGCGCCAGCCACAACGTTGGCAACATCAGTGTCTACGGCGGCAAGGACGTCGTGGTGAACGCCCAGGACCCGAAAGGGGCCTACGGCCCTCTGGTCGATACCCTGGTCGAGCAGGTCACGCGAGACTTCAAGGCAACGTGGGTAAGGCGATAGCCGGAAAGGCCCGCCACCCGGACTTCGCCGATCAGCCCTTGGTCAGCTTGCGGTACTTGATCCGGTGCGGCTGGTCGGCCTCGTGCCCCTTGCGGCGCTTGAAGTCGGCTTCGTAGTCCTGGTAGTTGCCCTCGAACCACTCGACCTGGCTCTCTCCCTCGAAGGCCAGGATGTGGGTGGCGATGCGATCGAGGAACCAGCGGTCGTGACTGATGATCACGGCGCAGCCGGCGAAATCCAGCAGGGCCTCTTCCAGCGCGCGCAGCGTATCGACGTCGAGGTCGTTCGTCGGCTCGTCGAGCAACAGAACGTTGGCCCCCGACTTCAGCATGCGTGCCAGGTGCACCCGGTTGCGCTCGCCGCCCGATAGGATACCGACCTTCTTCTGCTGATCCGACCCTTTGAAGTTGAAGCCGGAAACGTACGCGCGCGAGGCAATCTCTCGCTTGCCGAGCATGATGCGGTCGTTGCCCTCGCTGATCGCCTCCCACACCGACTGCTCGGGGTCGAGAGCGTCGCGTGACTGGTCGACGTAGGCCAGTTCGACCGTCTCGCCAAGACGCAACGAGCCGCTGTCCGGCGGCTCCTGTCCCGTGATCATGCGAAACAGGGTCGTCTTGCCGGCCCCGTTCGGCCCGATCACACCGACGATTCCTGCGGGAGGAAGACGAAACGACAGATCGTCGATCAGCAACCGATCGTCGTAGCCCTTGGTCAGACCCTCGGACTCGATCACGACGTCGCCGAGACGCGGGCCGGGAGGAATGTAGATCTCGACCGTCTCGGGTGCCCGTTCCTGTCCTTCCCTGAGCAGATCCTCGTAGCGGCCAAGGCGGGCCTTGCTCTTGGCCTGCCGCGCGCGGGGCGCCATGCGAACCCATTCGAGCTCGCGTTGCAGCGTGCGCCGATGCTGGGCGTTGGACTTTTCTTCCTGAGCCAGGCGGTTCTGCTTCTGATCCAGCCAGGACGAGTAGTTCCCCTCCCACGGGATGCCGGCGCCGCGGTCGAGTTCCAGGATCCAGCCGGCGACGTTGTCCAGGAAGTAACGGTCGTGCGTGATCGCGACGACCGACCCCGGGTAGTCCTTCAGGTGTCTCTCGAGCCAGCCGACGGATTCGGCGTCGAGGTGGTTGGTCGGCTCGTCGAGCAGCAGCAAGTCCGGCTTCTGCAAGAGCAGCCGGCACAGTGCGACACGACGCTTCTCCCCTCCCGAGAGGTTCGCGACCTCGGCGTCGCCCGGCGGACAACGCAACGCGTCCATCGCGATCTCCAGTGTCGACTCCAGTTCCCAGCCACCCACGGCCTCGATGCGGTCCTGCAGCTTGCCCTGCTGCTCGAGCAACTCGTTCATCTTGTCCGGGTCGAGGTCGGGGTCGGCGAACTGATCGGAGATCGTGTTGAACCGGTCGAGCAGTTCCTTCACCTCGCTGACACCGTCCATGACGTTCTCGAGAACCGTCTTCGACGGGTCGAGCTGCGGCTCCTGCTCCAGGAAACCGACCTTGGCCTTCTTGTCCGGAAAGGCCTCGCCGTCGAATTCCTTTTCGATCCCGGCCATGATCTTCAGCAAGGTGGACTTGCCCGCCCCGTTGTGACCGAGCACGCCGATCTTGGCGCCCCAGAAGAACGACAACCAGATGCCCTTGAGAATCTCGCGCTTCGGGGGCACGACCTTTTTCAGGTCCTGCATGGTGAAGATGATGTCCGGCATGACTACCTCTTGCTGACGGGACGCGACCCGCGTCCGGGGGTCAATCGACGGTCAATGTCTTGCTGAGATTGCGCGGGAAATCCGGGTCCAGACCACGCACGAGGCTCAACCGATATGCCAGCAACTGCAACGGAATCGTGGCCAGGATCGGATTGAGCAACGGACCCGCTTCCGGCAACGTGATCAGTTCCTGGGCGTTCCCCACGAGACGGGCATCGGGCTCGGCGATGGCGATCGCGCGCCCCCCGCGGGTCGTCACCTCGTTGATCGCACTGATCATCACGGGAACGTCCTCCGGACCGACGACGAAGATCACCGGGTAGCCGTCGTCGACGGCGCTGAGCGGTCCGTGCTTGAACTCGGTGCTGAGCATTCCCTCGCAGTGGGCGTAGGTGATCTCCTTCAGCTTCAGCGCACCCTCGAGCGCGATGCCGTAGGTAAGACCGTAGCCCAACTCGTACATGTCTCCGCGGTCCGTGAAGACCTCCAGCAACCTCTCCACCTGGGCGTCGGTCTCGTCGATGGTGCGGTCGATCAACTCCGGCAGCGTCTTCAGAATGTCCACGGATTGCCCGGCCATGCGCAAGGCCAGATACAGGAATGCGACGACCTGGTTGACGAATGTCTTGGTCGCCGGAACGCTGATTTCGTAACCACAGGCCAGCGGCAGGTAGGCCCGGCTGTGATGGGTCAGTGTCGAACCCAGCACGTTGACCAGTCCGAGCCCGGCCACGTGCCGTGCCTCGGCCACTTCCAGCGCACTGAGCACGTCCTTGGTCTCGCCGCTCTGGCTGACGAAGAGAGCGACGTCGGTCGAATCGAGGGCCGGACCGTACTGTGCCACGAATTGCGGAGCGAGAACCGGAATCACCGGCCTCCCCGCCAGACGTGCCGAGTAGACGGCCCCCACGAGGCAGGCGTGGTAGCTCGTACCGCAACCCACGTAATAAAGATGCCGCGCCCCGCGCATGGCCTCGACCATCGAAGCCACGTGGGGCGAAGCTTCCAGCAGGTGCAGCAACTCACCTGCCCGCGCGGGCTGCTCGTGAATCTCCTTCAACATGAAGTGGTCGTACCCGCCCTTGACCGCGGCGTCCATGCCTTCGGTGAAGACCTCCGCTTCGCGTTCGATACGCTCGCCGTCCTCGACGCTCCACAGCTCGATACCGTCCGCGGACAGACTGATGATCTCGCCGTCGCGCAGGCGGACGATGCGATCGGTCAACGGCAGGATCGAGGGCAGGTCGGACGAACAGCACGTGAAGCCGTCGCCCAGACCGACGACGAGACCCGACCCCTTCTTGAACGCGTAGAGCCGATCGTCGTTCGCCGACGTGATAACGAAGGCGTAGTCGCCTTCAAGGACGTTGTATGCGTGACGGATCGCGTCGATAATCGTCTCGCCTCGGTCGACGTAGCGTTCGACGGCGTGAACGCACGACTCGCCGTCGTTGGTCGATCGTACGGTCATTCCCTCGGCGATGAACGCTTCGCGCAGCTCGACGTTATTGACGACGTTTCCGTTGTGCGCGCCGACCAGATCGCCGTCGCTGTCCAGGTGGGGCTGGGCATTGACCTGCGACGGCGACCCGAAGGTCGCCCAGCGAAGTTGCACCATGCCTCTGCGGCCGGTCATCTCGGCGAAATTCAGGTGTTCGGCGACGGCATCGACCTTGCCGACGTCCTTGCGCAAATCGATGGTCCCGGCCCCGTTGATGGTGGCCATGCCCACGGAGTCGTAGCCGCGGTAGGACAACCGCTGCGCCGCCCCGTGCATCAACGTGCCCAGCGCCTGGTCGTCGTGGGTGACGATACCGAAGATCCCACACATAGAATAATTCCTGTAGCGGCGAGCGCAGGAGCCGCCGTTCGAGACGACAAACCCTGAGCTTATCACACGGAGGAACCCGCTCTCAGCCCCTGGGACAGGGGTCGCGCGTTGGCGCTACGGGCCGGCGCGGAAGGACGGCGAGCGTCTTGTCGGTTTCTTGACCGCGCATCCGACGATGCGCACGAGGTCAGCCCCGGCGACCGGTTGGCCGTCCGACAGCACGGCAGTGAGCCACGCTGTGAAAGGCGTCGAACCGCCAGCGCAGGCGAAGCCGGCTTCCCGGGTCGGGAAGTGCGCCACGAGGTCGGGGCGGCCATCCAGATTCACGTCTCGAAGGTGCTCGTTGAAAGTCCACGGATCGGTCAGATCGTGCTTGGTCGTCGCATCGCCCGGCCCGAACCGCAGCGTCGTTACATCGATGTCGGAAACGTCGAGGGTCTCGCTACCCAGGATCGCCACGGGAATGACGCCGCGGCTGCGCGGGTTGATGTTGCTCAACACATCGATTCCGATGGCGGGCAAGGCTTCGATCCGCAGGCTGCCCCAGAACCAGGTGTCCCAGTCCAGAACGCAAAACGTCTTGAACTCCAGAAAATACTCTCCCGGGCCCAGCGCGACCTCGGCGTGGGCCGGCTGGCCCAGATCGAATACCGGAGTTACGTACCGACCGATCAGATCGTCCGGAGTTCCGGCCACACATCCGGACCACAGCCGCAAGTTGGCCGAACCCGGGGCGGAGCACGGCGTACCCGTGATCTCGATGATCGCGGGCCGGTCGAGCGCGAAACGATGCCAGTACCCAAAGGAATCGGGCCCCATCGTCTCCAGCCAGGGCTCTACGTGGGGAAGATCGATCGGGTCCGCCGTGTCACAGGTCCACTGACCCAGCGCCGCACCCTGAGCAACCACAACGCAGAAGATCGACGTGACCAGTATTCTCCACATCGCTCCTCCTTCCTGTCACGCAGGTTTCTTGTGGATCCAGTCTAACGCCCGCCCGGACGTGGGCCAACACGGCCGCCGGCGCCATTCCCGGGTGGGCTCGCCGGGAACCTGCTTTTCGCCCGGTAGAGGTTCGTCTGGTACGGGCGCGCGTGGATCGGCGTGATCGGCTGGAACAGATGGGCGTTCGGACGCTCCCACAGTCGACTCGCCTCGCCGCGCAGCCGGTGCTCTCTTCGAGGGACGCCGACGCCTCCGCGATAGAGGTAGTTGTAGGGCAGCAGGTAGCGAGGTCGGGAGTAGACTTGCTCGAGGGCATCCGCTGCGGCCTCGGTGCGGCGCCGTTCCAACCAGTAGTCGCGGTCGGCGTCGATTCGAGCGTAGGCCTGCCCCAGCACCGAGTCGACGAAGGCCCAGCGCTCCTCGGCACCATCGATCTTCAGCGGCTGGCCGGTCTCATCAACGATGACCAGGGACGGCAGCGGAGGTAGCGCCTCGAGATCCTCGTTCGTGTAGACGCGGACAGTCTCATCGGCGGCCTGCGGCGTCTCGACCTCGACCTGGGCCGGCGATGCGGTCCAGGGCAGGGCCAGCAGCAAGGCACAGCAAATCAAAGCGACTCGTCGCGACATGCCCTGAAGATACGACGTTCGGGGTGGCGCGGCCAGCATTATAGAATGGCGGAGGTCCCTCTCGAGAGGGCCAGGGGCTCTCCGAATTTGAGGAGGTAATCCGGTGAAACAGTACGGGGCAGAATTCGTCGGAACGTTCTGGTTGGTCCTGGGAGGTTGCGGCAGCGCCGTGCTCGCCGCGGGGTATCCGGACGTCGGAATCGGTTGGGTCGGAGTGGCGCTGGCCTTCGGTCTGACCGTTTTGACCATGGCCTACGCCATCGGTCACATCTCGGGATGTCATTTGAACCCAGCCGTCTCCATCGGACTCTGGGCCGGTGGACGCTTCTCCGCGAACAAACTGGTGCCGTATATCGTGGCCCAGGTGCTCGGCGGCTTGGTCGCCGGCGGCGTGCTGTTCGTCATCGCCAGTGGCAAGGCCGGCTTCGACGCGTCCGCTGGCTTCGCCTCCAACGGCTACGGCGCTCACTCTCCGGACGGCTACTCGTTGCTCGCTGCCCTGCTGACGGAGATCGTCATGACGATGATCTTCCTCGTGATCATTCTCGGAGCGACCGACAAGCGGGCGCCGCAGGGGTTCGCGCCGATCGCCATCGGACTGGGGCTGACCCTGATCCACCTGATCAGCATCCCCGTCACCAACACCTCGGTCAATCCCGCGCGCAGCACCGGAGTGGCGCTCTTCGCCGGGGGCTGGGCGATCGAGCAGTTGTGGCTGTTCTGGGTCGCGCCGATCATCGGCGGAGTGCTGGGAGCGGTGGTCTACCGTCTGATCGCGGGACGGGAAGAATAGCCCCCAGAATCAGGAGGAATCGGGTCGGATTCGCGAGTCTGCTACACTTACAGGTCTACGGTCATGCCGTTTCCTGGCATTGGCGGTTTCCCGGCGGACGCTGACGGCGTCTGACTGCGTGATAGGTGGAAGAATTCACGATGGCCACAGACAAATACTCGGTCGGCGCCGAAATTGATGCCTATTGCACGAAATGCCAGCTCGATCGGACGCATGCCATCGAGACTCTGAAGTCCGACGGCAACATCAATCGGGTTCTCTGCCGGACCTGTACGGGAATTCACCGCTTCCGCCGCCCCAAGGCCGACCTGGCGAAAAAGACCCGCGCGGGCGGGGGCAAGCGGCGCAAGAAGGGTGCAACGACGGTCACCCCGGAAGAGCTGGCCAAGGCCACGACGTACAAACTCGACGGCGTTTTCAAGGTCGGCGAAGTCATCTCGCACAAGAAATTCGGGCCGGGCAAGGTCCTCGAGGTGCGCTCGGGTGGCCGGATCGAGGTCGGCTTCGAGGATGGCAGCAAGACCTTGGTGTGCCGGGGCGGCCTGTAGGCTGCCCGCCACCACGGTTTCGTTGCACTATGTCTCGTCTTTCCATTCCTTCAGGGATCGAGGGGAAATCATGAAGAAGAACCTGGGTTTCTTGCTGTTGTTGTGCGCGTTGGCATTGATCGTCGCTTGCGGCTCGTCGGAAGAGCCGGCCGCCGACGAAACCTCCGCGCTACCGTCCGAGCCGATCGCGCGGCTGGACACGCTGTTGAAGGCCAAGAGCGGCAGCGAGTTGACCGGTATCGCGATCTTCATCCAGGACAGCTTCGGAGTCTCGCTCCAGCTCAATATCGAGAACACGCCTCCCGGCGAGCACGCAGTACACCTTCACGAGATCGGAGACTGCAGCGCCGACGATGCGTCTTCAGCCGGCGGCCACTGGAACCCCACCATCGAGGATCACGGGAAATGGGGCGAAGCGCCGCACCATCTCGGTGACATCGGCAACATCACCGTCGGCGAGGACGGGATCGGAACCCTCTCGCTGACCACCGATCGATGGACTATCGGCGACGGCGGAGAGACCGACATTTACGGCAAGGCGCTGATCGTTCACGCCGACCCGGACGATTTCACCTCGCAGCCCACGGGGGCGGCGGGCGGCCGCATCGGCTGTGCGGTGATCGAACTGAAGTGACGAAGTCGCTGCGCCGATCCTGGGCCTTGCTGGCCTCGATCATCCTGGCAGCCGGACTGGTACACGCCTCGAACGACATCTTCGTCGTACCGATCGACGGGAAGATCGTGGGCACTCCCCTGCGCGTCACGGACCGCGCGGAGTACGACAATCAACCCCGGTTCCTCCCGGACGGGCGCAGCCTCGTCTACACCTCCATGCGCGGTGAGGCGACCGACATCTATCGCTACGACCTGGACACGGGAAAGGGCGTCGCGATCGTGACCACGCCGCAGAGCGAGTATTCGCCGACGCCCGTCCCCGGCCGCGACGCGATCTCGGTCGTGCGCGACTACGGCGACCTGAAGCAGCAGTTGTGGAGCTTTCCGCTCGATGGCGGCGAGCCACAATTGCTGTTGCCCGACGTCAACCCGGTCGGCTACCACGCCTGGGTGGACGCAGAGCAGGTGATCCTTTTCGTGCTGGGCGAGCCGCACACGCTGCAGTTCGCCACGATCGGACCTGGCGCGGGAAAGGTGGTCGGCGAGTCTCCGGGGCGCGCCCTGGCCCGCATCCCGGGCAGCGGCGAAATGAGCTACGTCGACAAGTCAGGCGAGCCGTGGTGGCTGACCGCGATCGACCCAAAGACTCACGAGACACGTCGGTTGAACGCCATGCACCCCGAGCGGGAGGATTGCGCCTGGGCCCCCGATGGCTCGGTGTGGATGGGCGATGGCAGCAAGCTCTACCGCTGGCACCCCGACGACGAGGAAGGCTGGGAACTCGCCGTCGATCTCGGCGAGCAGGGCATCGGCGACATCACTCGGCTGGCGTTTTCGCCTGACGGGAAGAAGCTCGCCGTCGTCGCCGCGAGGCCCTGACAGACGTCAGATCCCAGGCGGCGAAGGCTATGTGACGGCCCCACAATCTCCGCACCACCAAGAATTCAGCCTACTGGCAAGCCGTCAAATTGTCGTCGAAGCGCTGGCGGCCCCAGGCGTCGCGCCCCAGGGAACCCGCACCACAGGAGGGTGTCCATGGCTGAACCAGGTAAAACACGCCCTGGCCGGGTTCCGGCACGAACGTGTCGTCGTAGGTCGGAGAAGTCAATCCTTCGACCAGGCAGAAGCCGTACTTTCCCGGCGCCAAGCTCACGATCTCGCCGCGCGTGATCGAATAGGACGTGGCCGTGCCGTCGAAGGACCAGCCAAATCGTGCCACGCCTGCTGCCGGCGATTCCACCCGCAGGTCCGCAACCGAAACCGGCCCCAGAGAGTCCGGGTTGCCCGGCGCGCAGTCGCACGCATTGCCCGCCCCGTCCGAATCGTCGTCAAGTTGATCGAGATTCACGACCGTCGGACAGTTGTCGCACGCGTCCCCCACGCCGTCAGGCGTGACGATCGGCCCTCGTCCGACAAGCTCCACTGCGTCGAGTTCCTCAAAATTCGGCGCCTGGGTGTGAACCCGCACGCCGCTGACCGGGTAGGCCGTCTCGGGCAGGAAGATTCGGAACTCGTTCCCACACGCCGTCGTGTCTTCCCCGCTCCAGATCGTGTGCAGGGCACCGGTCGTCTCACGCAACTCGACCCGGGTGACGAAGGGCGCTTCGATCTTTTCGTGGATTTCGATAGACTTGGCACCGACAGGTGTGGAGAAGCCCAGCTCGATCCATTCCGGAATGTCCCCATCGGTCAGCGGTGACCAGTTGGTCACGGCATCCTCGCAGATACCCGGAATCTCGGGGGCTCCCGTCGCCTCGACCGCGGCGTAGTCCGTCTCGGCCCACTCGCTGCTGAAGCCGGTCACCGTCGCGGCCCACTGCGCCAGATCTACCGGCTCGGTGATATCGGTGTCGATCTGTGCCGAGTTGGCGACGTTCGGGCAATTGTCCACGTCGCCACAGAGCCCATCGACATCGAAGTCGTTGAACGGATCGGCCGGGCAACCGTCGCAGGGGTCGCCCAGACCGTCGAGATCCAGGTCGGCCTGGCTGCTGTTGAAGATCGCAGGGCAGTTATCACACGCGTCGCCCGCACCGTCACCTTCCGAATCTTGCTGCCCGAGATTGGAAACGCCGGGGCAGTTGTCGCAGGCGTCACCCAGCGTGTCCTGGTCGGCATCGGCCTGATCGAGGTTGCCCACCGTGGGGCAATTGTCCACGGCCGCACAGATCGTGTCCGAATCCGGATCGTTGCCCGAATCGTCGGGACACAGGTCGCACCCGTCGCCGATTCCGTCGCCGTCCTGATCCAGTTGGCTCGGGTTGTAGAGCGTGGGACAGTTGTCGCAGGACCGTCCCAGGTTGTCCGTGTCGGGATCGTCACACGCGCCGATATCGATCGGCGTGATCGCCGCGCCGGCCGCCGGATCGTGGTACTGGTCACACTCGTACTGGTACAGGGCGTTGTTGGAGCCGTAGAGCGTGGGGTACATGATGTACCGGCCGTCCGAAACGTGATTCAACCCGACGTTGTGGCCGAACTCGTGGAACCAGAGGAGCCCCTCGTTCAAGGGCAGGCTCTGCCGGACGACCGCCATCCCCCATCCGCCGACCCAGGCGCAGCCGATGATGTTCATGCCGGGGCCGCCGCAATAGTTGATCTGGTTGACGACCTTGACACGCGACACGCCGTTGTTCAGAACGCTGACCAGTTCGGTGGAATTGTCGATCGAAGATAGCCCGTCCGAGGTCGTACCGAACGTCTGCGCCGAACCCACGATCGAAAGCGACGTACAGCAGGCGATGTCCTCGGCAAAATTGGCCTCTTGCGCCTTGGCGTTCACCCTGCCCAGAATCTCGAGCAGTCGCGTGTCGTCCATCGGGTTGGATGTCTGCCGATGGTTGGCGTAGGTCATGCCGGAATCGTGGAAACGGCACTGCGCGTCGTCCGACGAGATCTCGTTGACGGACTTGCCGGGGGGGACGGCGGGCGGCGTGGCAGGTGCTTCGAGATGCGTCCCGCCGTCGAGCACGGGGCCTTCCGCGGCCTGATCGCTCGGCACGCTCGTGGAGAACTCCTTGAACAGGTCGAGATTCATCCTTGCGACGGCGGCAAGATCACGGCCGCCGTCCGCCAAGCGGACGAGACCCGATGCGACGTCCGTCAGACGCCCCCACGCCTCGGGGCGGCCGGACAGGGCGAGCCCCCGGAGCGCCATCTCGAGCAACTCCGCGAGCGCTTCTCCCGCGTCGCGGCGCAGGGCCACGGCATCGGCGAAGACGCCTCCGCCAGAGCCGGCGTCGGTCGCCTGCAGCAGCGTGGCCAGGGCCTTTTCGCCCCCACGCCCCGCGATGTACCCCAGCGCCTGAGGCGTCATCAACAGCGCCCGCTCTTCTTCGGGAGAGGCCGCGATCGCTCGAGACGCGGAGACCAGCGAGAGCATGTCGGGGACCGAGTCGTCACTGCCCACGAAAGCGAGAAACGCGACCAGGTTGTCCC
>Ga0316197_10003791_pt1 | contig 10774 bp, 10 predicted proteins | sample OudBiesiAoxic_MG_FD_204939 | JGI IMG/M metagenome (GOLD analysis project Ga0316197, IMG submission 204939) | Coastal sediment microbial communities from Oude Bieten Haven, Netherlands - site A oxic | ecosystem: Environmental > Aquatic > Marine > Coastal > Sediment | place: Netherlands... | reverse complement strand
GAGGGTGGGCCTAGCAGTGACAAAACGTCCTTGCGAGTACTCTGGCCGGTTACCAGTTGTCGCGTGACCTCATCCTGCCAGGTGACTTCCACCCCGCGCTTGTTTTCATATTGGGCACAGCCGGTCAGCAGACCCAAAAGCATGCAGGCGACGATGCCTGCAGTGATGCGCTTCATAACAATTTATCTCCGGGGGTGAGGCCAACGTAGAATATGCCATCTAAGATGACCGGGCTACAAGCTTGAAATTCGCGTAAGCACAGAGCCTGGACAGGGGCTACTTTCGGGTCGTCTCTTGGACAAAGGCGGGCAGCGGAGTTGTGTTTTTCCCACCAGCGCTACTTCGCTCGTGGAAAATTGATTAATATAGGCCGTTTCTCCACGACAATAATGACAGGACGACGACCATGAAAATGCGCAGCGCGCCCTATTTGCTGATAGCAGCTTTCCTTTCCAGCCTTTACGCTTGCTCACGCGATGCACCGCCTGTTGTCGAGACCAGTTCGCCGGCGGTGACCGCAGCCGCGGCCCCGGAACCAGATCCGACCCCGGCTGCGCCGCCAGCCCCCGCCCCGGACGTGGAGTGGCTGTTGCACGGGTTGAATGCCTCAGAAACCCGCTTCAGTCCGTTGGCGGATATAAACGATGGCAATGTCGCGAGACTGGGCCTGGCCTGGTACTTCGACTACCCGACAGCGCGCGGCCTGGAGGCGACCCCCCTCGTCATCGACGGGGTGATCTACACCACCGGCTCCTGGAGCATGGTATTTGCAAATGACGCTGCCACCGGTGAATTACTGTGGTTTTATGATCCCCAGGTTCCTCGCAACTGGGCGGTGCATGCATGCTGTGACGTGGTTAACCGCGGTGTCGCTCACGACCAGGGAAGGCTGTTTTTTGGCACCCTTGACGGCAGGCTGATCAGTCTCAATGCCGCGGATGGCTCAGTGCGCTGGGAAATACAAACCACCGACAAAGAGCGTCCTTACACTATTACCGGAGCCCCGCGTATCGTCAAAGACAAGGTGATCATTGGCAACGGTGGCGGTGAGTTCGGTGTACGTGGCTATGTATCCGCCTACAAACTCGATGACGGCGAGCAAGCCTGGCGGTTTTACACGGTACCAGGCAACCCGGAGGATGGGTTTGAAAACGAGGCCATGGAGCACGCGGCGAAAACCTGGGGCGGCGGCGAGTGGTGGGTTGTCGGGGGCGGTGGTACCGTCTGGGACTCCATGGCTTATGACCCGGAGCTGAACCTGCTCTACGTCGGCGTGGGTAATGGCGCTCCCTGGAACCGGCAGATTCGCAGCCCCGATGGCGGTGACAACCTCTATTTATCGTCTATTCTCGCTCTCAATCCGGATGACGGCAGCTATGTGTGGCACTACCAGACCACGCCAGGCGAAACCTGGGATTATACCGCTACCCAGCACATGATCCTTGCCGACCTGGAACTGGACGGTGCCAAGCGAAAGGTGATCATGCAGGCACCGAAAAACGGTTTCTTTTACGTGTTGGATCGAAAAAGCGGTGAACTGCTGTCGGCAGATGCCTACGCACACATGACCTGGGCCACCCATGTGGACATGGAAACCGGCCGCCCGGTGGAAACCGAAGGTGCGCGCTATGTCGGAGAAGCCACAGGCCTGCACTTTCCAGGCCCGATCGGGGGGCACAACTGGCACCCGATGAGTTACAGCCCGGACACGGGCCTGGTGTACATCCCGGCCCAGGATGCGCCCTGGGTTTATCTCACCGATGACGAGTTCCGCCACCGAAAAGGTTTCTGGAATACAGGGACGGATAACCGGCCCGCCAGTCTCCCGGATGATTCGGCGGAAAAGCAATCGGTCCTGGATACCATCACCGGCGCTATTATTGCCTGGGACCCGGTAGCACAAAAGCCGCGCTGGCGAGTAGACCACAAAGGCCCCTGGAACGGCGGTTTGCTGTCGACGGCAGGTAACCTGGTATTGCAGGGTAATTCCTCTGGCGAAGTGGTGGCGTATCGTGCCGATAGCGGAGAGCGACTATGGGCATTCGATGCCCAGACCGGTGTGGTGGCGCCACCGGTTACGTTCCGCCTGGGCGGTACCCAGTACATTGCGCTTGTCGCCGGCTGGGGAGGCTCCCTGGCGCTGGTGGGAGGGGAGGCGCTGACCGCTGGCCCGATCGCCAACCGCAGTCGCCTGTTGGTCTTTAAACTTGATGGCAAGGCTGAATTGCCGCCGGCTGAGTCCACACCTTTGTTGATTGCGCCGCCGGCGCTGACGGCGTCAGCAGATCAGGTGGCAGCAGGGCGCAAGGAGTACCTGACTTACTGCGTATTTTGTCACGGTGACGGGGCCGTCAGTGGTGGGGCAACTCCCGACCTGAGAGCGCTCACCGCAGAAACACACGCGATGTGGGATGCCATCGTACTGGGGGGAATGCACTGGCAGAATGGCATGGTCGGTTTTGGCGGCGAGCTGGACCAGGAGCAGTCTGACAATATTCATCACTACGTGATTGAGCGGGCCCATTTCTCGCTGAAGGCTACCTCGCCTGACGAGACCGCCACTGACAAGTAGGCGGCAATAAAAAAGGGCCTGCACGTTTCTGTGCAAGCCCCTTTATGCTTCTACTCTGCTTAAATGAGATCTCGCCGGACTGGCGAGGCGACATTTGCGAGTTTAGATTGCGACGATGTTCTCAGCCTGAGGGCCTTTCTGGCCTGCAGTAACGGTGAACTCAACGCGTTGGCCTTCGGCCAGGGTCTTGAAGCCAGAGCCGGAGATGGCGCTGAAGTGAGCAAAAACGTCAGGGCCGTCTTCCTGCGCGATGAAGCCAAAACCTTTTGATTCGTTAAACCACTTTACAGTGCCGGTTACAGTGTTAGACATTGTTCTATCCTATATATTCAAAAAAATTGCGCCCTTGTAGATAAAGGCATTTGTGCTGGAACTAGGGCTTTTTATTTAAAGACTACAGGACGAGGTACTACAGAGGGACTTCGAAATGGGGAAAATAAATAACAGTCGTTCTTCCAAGCTGGCGCCACTATAAACCTAATCCCCAGCCTGTCAACACTTATTTGCTGCCCCCGTCGGACAGCCGTGTCCTGCGGGGGTTTGATTTATAGCGTTTAGAAGCCCTACTTGGCGGTTGTCGCGGCGTCTACGGTTGCCAGGTGGTCGTTCAGGATGGTTGCCCAACGGCGCAAGACCCGGTCGGCATCGGCCATGTTGGTGACGCTGTTGCGGACCTCGAATACGCCATCACCAGCCGCCTCAGGGTCGATGATGCGGGCGATGATGTCGCCGGTCTTGCCGTCATACAGTTGCATATAAAGGGTCATCTGCCCGGCGCTGGCAGAAAAGTCCCGCTGCATCCCCGCCATCATGGTGTCGGGGGCCGTCACTTCAAGATTGATGATTGCCGGCTGGATGACCAGGACTCCGGCAGCGCCCTTACTGACCATCTCATGACCGCCCTTGGTCGACAGCACCTCAGCGAATACCTTATTGAATTCCGTGGAGAGCTTATCTCGAATGTCCTGCATGTCCTTGTCGGTAATGCGGTTCATCAGGTCCGCGCTCTCGTCGTTGTAGTTGCGCTGCCAGTTTTTGTTGAAAGCGACGTAGCACTTGAGCAGGGCGATCTTGTCATAGTCGTCGAGGTTGGCACCGGGCTTCATGTAGACAGCCTTGAGCTTGGTATCCTTCATCAGGTGTAAGCCGTCATGACTCACAGCCGGGAGAGCGTTTTCCGCACTCACCGCAGCGGACAGTACAAACGAAAGCAGGGCGGCGGCGCATACTTGCAGGAATGTCTGGCGCATAGGTTGATCTCCTTGAGTGCTACGATGGACGATGCAGTATCTTGCCCGGCTGGCGTCGCGCTGTTCGATGCCATGCAAGACTGCAAAAAGTCTGGACCAGAAAGTCTCGCTTGGCAAGCCGTGCAAATAACCCGGGGCTCACCTCTTCTCGACTCGCCACAGTTCGCGTGCTGCGGGGTTATCGGCGTAGTCTTCTGCCAGGCTGCGCTCGAAGCGTGCCCACTTGCGCTGGATTTTCCACTGCGCCAGGCGCGCGCTATAGTTTGCCAGCGGTATGAAGTCGGAGTTCCCGATGTTATCGACGACTACCAGCTTCGCCGTTTGCTCGGGGCCTTGCTGGAACAGTATATTCTTGGCTTTCAGCGTCATGGTGATGACGCGTTGTTCCAGCAGGTAGGTCCTGAGTTCGTCCAGTGCCCGACGCAGCGCAGGGCCGTGTCGCGCAGTCAGTTTCTGCGATGCAAGGTAGTGGGCCAGCGTGAGTGATATCCGGTTATCGTGATCGCGGACCAGGTCGAATACCGCGCCCTCACCAAGATTGGTTGGGATCAATCCGTAGAACATTGGCAAGCAGTCCCAGGCAATGCCCCGTCTGTTAAGCTTCGCGTAATAGGCCGCTTCCCGCCGGTTTTCATTGCAGTTACCCGCCACCACTATCTTGACGCAGAGTGAGGGGTCATCGGGATGGGCGTAGCATTCCCTGTGCAGCCCCTTGCCGATGAGCGCATGGGGGGCCAACTCGATCATTTCAGTAGCTGATGATGCGGTCATGCCTGCCTGAGTTGCCGTCCAAATTCGGGGCGAGCATAGCATGAATCCGTGTATTGCGGCCTCGGGGCGTCGCCACGACAGGGCTTTCCATTGTCCCGTTGAAATCGTAAACTTCATGCCCCAAATCAGCGCCCGTGTATCGTGAGTATTTCGGTGGTATTGTGGCGAATGCCGTCGAAGGAGAGAATAAAGATATGTTCAGGAAATACCTTGTTGTCCTGTTACTGGTTCTGGGGTCGGCCTCAGTAACCTCAGCAGAAATATTGCGTGTTGGCGTAACTACAGACTACCCGCCACTGGTGTTCGAGAGGGACGGCGAAATTGTCGGTATAGAGGCTGACAATGCACGCGCGGTCGGCGAGATCATCGGTCGCAAGATCCAGTTTTTGAGCATGCCTTTTGACAAGTTGATTCCGTCGCTGCTGGCGGGCGAGATCGACGTGATCATGTCCGGGTTCAGTGTGACGGCGCAGCGCAGTGAGCAATTGCGCTTTACCGATGCGTTTATGCTGGTAGGTCAAATGGCTATTCTGCACCGCGACAAGATAGCGGACTATGCCCAGCCCTGGGCCGTTCACAGGCCGGGCGTTCGCATTGGCGTGGAGCCGGATACCACCGGCGCGGCGTTTGCGGCGCGCGAGTTGAAGGATGCAAAAGTCACGAATTTCCAGGATTCGACCGAGGCGTTTGCCGCGTTACGTGCTGATGAAATAGATCTGTATATACATGATGCACCCACCAGTTGGCAGCTCGCTACCACGCGCGAGAACTCTGACCTGATCAGCCTCTATTCACCTATGACGGAAGAAATGCTGGCTTGGGCTGTGCGTCCGGCAGACGAGCATCTGGCATCTGAACTCAACCGGGCATTGTCGGTAATGAAATCCAACGGCACCCTGCAATACATACAGAACCGTTGGGTGCCCGTGCGGGTCGAGGTGCGCTGATCCGTGATTGCCCGTGGCCGGGGTTACTCCTGGTCATTCACCCCGGGGAAGCTGTACTCGTGGCCCCACAGATCGCCCTCTGTCGATACAGTGGCGGTGTACTGCTCCCAGTTTTCGACCAATAGTCCATCGTAGCCGTACTCAAAGGCGATGCCGCCCGGCGCCAGAACATAAAACGAGCACATATTGTCATTCACGTGGCGCCCCAGGCTGGCAATAACCGGGTGGCCGGCCCGCTTGGCACGATCCAGCGCCAGTCCTACCTGGTCAAGGCTCTCCACCTCTACCATGACATGGACCACACCCGCCGGGTGGGGCTGATCGTACAGCGCCAGTGAGTGTTGTCGCGGGTTGTCCGCATGCATGAAGGTGACCTGTGAAGGTGGGGTGGCGAGATGAAGCACGTCACAGATGCCCAGGCCGATCAGTTCAGTATAGAAAGTGGTGGTCTGCTCCAGCTCCGGCGCCGCGATCACGGCGTGTCCGAAACCCAGATCTCCCGGTCCGCGGTGAGCGGTGATAAAGCGGGGCGTGCCCGCCGGTGAATTGAAGGGTCGATAGTCAAGTTTCCTACCATAGTACAGCTCCACCGTATTACCCGATGGGTCAGTAACCGAGACAAAGCGGGTGACGCAGCGGCGACGGGCTTCCTCGTCTGATCCCGGCTGGAGTTTGTGGCCTGCAGCGCTCAGGGTGTCACAGCTGGCCTGCCACTGGTCCGCGCTGCGCGATTCCAGTCCAATGGCAAGCAGCCTGTCACCAGCACCGCGTTCGACCATGAACCGAAACGGGTGTTCATCCATGCGCAGGAAGCGGGCGCCCGAGTCATCCTCATTTTCTGCTTCCATCAGGCCCAGGACCTGGGTGCCAAAAGCCATGAAGGCATCACTATCACTGGATTCGATGCGTAGATATCCGATCGCCGCGACTGTCATGAGGTGCTCCTGCTGCTTCGATTATTGAGGGTGGCCCGTAAACGTTCGCCATTATCCGTCATTTTTCCAGTGGTCACAGCAGTGTCTGGCAATTGCCGGACGAATGGTTCAAGTAAGGGAACCTGTGTCGAATTGCACGTGCGCTGACTGCCCATGCTCCCGGTATGATCTGAAATGTCACTGCCGCATGATCCTTTGGGTCATTGAGGGTGCAGGGCCGCTGGTCGATACTCGGAGGCTGGTCAGGAACGCTGATCTAACATTCAGCTTCACCGTTTATCTGTGTTTTTTACGCCGGTTGCGGTGCAACAAAGGAACCCTCCCACCATGGCGCAGCCCGACGTTCTGAGCCAGGCTTTTGAGCTTGGCTTTACCTACACCCGATCAACAGGGCCTGTAGTGGGCCACTTTCTTACCGGTTTGCGTGATCGCAGGATTTTCGGCATTCGCGCGACGGATGGCTCGGTCATCGTACCCCCTATGGAATACGACCCATCTACCGCAGAGGCGCTGAGCGAGTTTGTCGAGGTCGGGCAGCAGGGCGAGATCGTGACCTGGTGCTGGGTAAAGCAGCCGCGCGCGGCGCATCCCATGGACAGGCCGTTCGCCTGGGCGATGATCCGGCTGGATGGTGCGGATGTGCCGATGATTCACTGTGTGGCCGCCAGTGCGGAGGAGGATCTCGCCACGGGTGCCCGGGTGCAGGCCGTGTGGGCCGACGAAACACGTGGTTTCATCACCGACATCCGGTTTTTTGAACTGGCGGGGGAGCAGGGCAGTGAGTGAAGAAAAGGAAGCCGTAACCGGAATGGAAGCGCCTATTTACCTGCAGTACAACTTCACTGCGGGCAGTGCACCGGCCCGGTTCCTCAAGCGCATCAGGGAGGGCGTGCTTACCGGCCAACGTTGCCCGCGTTGTGCCAATGTCTATATCCCTCCGCGTGGTTCCTGTCCGGCTTGCGGTGTGGCAACCGAGGAAGAGGTGGAACTGCCCGACAAGGCCACGGTGCAGTCTTTTACCGTTGTTGCCATTCCAATTCCGAACAATCCGATCAAGCCCCCGTTCGTAATTGCCAACCTGGTGCTGGACGGGGCTAATATTTCCTTCATCCATCTGATGAGCGAATGTGAAAACGCCGATGTGCATATAGGCCAGCGGGTACAGGCGGTGTGGAAACCTGAATCAGAATGGACCTACGCCATGGATAATATTCGCTATTTCCGGCCCATCGCCGAGCCGGATGTGCCTGTAGACATGATTGGCAAATTGCCGATTACCGGGTGGGAGGGGCAGGGATGACCGCTATGAAAGAAATTGCAGTGGTGGCGTTCAGCCAGTCTGACTGCCTGCCAAAGGCGGGGGCCGCCAACGAGGTTGAGCTGATCATGCCCCAGCTGCGCTCGGTGTTCGAACAGGTGGGACTGAACAACGCGCAGGACGTTGATTTCGTGTGCTCCGGCAGTTGTGATTACCTGCAAGGTGCTGCGTTTGCCTTTGTTGCCGGGGTGGACGCGCTGGGCGCAGTGCCCCCCATCAAGGAATCCCACGTCGAGATGGACGCGGCCTGGGCCTTGTATGAATCGATCCTCAAGATCCGCATGGGTCAGGCTGATTCGGCCCTCATCTATGGCTTTGCCAAGGCCTCATCCGGCGAGCTGCCTATTGTGCTGTCACAGCAGTTGGACCCGTATTATCTTGCGCCACTGTGGGTGGACAGTGTTTCTCTGGCCGCCATGCAGGCGCGTCTGCTGATAGAGAAGGGACTGGCCAGTGAGCGCTCCATGGCAGAAGTCGTAGCCCGTGCGCGGAAGCATGCGCTGGACAATGCGCATGCCCAGGCCCGTGGTGAGGTGTCTGTGGAGTCACTGCTGGCAGCCGAAACCGTGGTCTCGCCGCTGCGTGAATCGGATTGCGCGCCGGTGGCGGATGGTGCATCTGCCATGATTATCTGCACGGTGGAAAAAGCCCGGGAATGGGGCGTGCCTTATGCGCGTATCAGTGGCATTGATCACCGCATCGAAACCCACAACCTCGGTATGCGCGACCTGACAGATTCACCCTCCACCCGTCTCGCAGCAGAAGGCGCCGGAATGCAGCATGGCCCGGTGGAAGTTGCCGAGCTCTATGCGCCGTTCAGTCACCAGGAGATCATCCTGAGCCGCGCGCTTGGACTGGAGCCGGACACAGTGATAAGCCCCAGTGGCGGCGCGATGGCGGGTAATCTCATGATGGCGTCCGGTCTGTCCCGGGTAGGTGAGGTATTTCGAAGAATAATATCTGCAGACATAACACGGGGAATAGCGCACGCGACCTCCGGTCCCTGCCTGCAACACAATCTCGTCGCAGTATTGGAGAAGGGCTGATGGCTACACTCGCAGCGGTTGTTGGCATTGGCCAGACACACTACAAAACCCGCCGCGGCGATGTATCTATCGCCGGCCTGGTGCGCGAGGCGGCCGTCAATGCATTGGCGGACGCGGAGCTGGGCTGGGACGATATCGACGCGGTCATTATCGGTAAGGCGCCAGATATGTTTGAGGGCGTTGTCATGCCCGAGATCTATCTGACCGATGCGCTTGGCTGCAATGGCAAGCCGATGTTGCGGGTACATACCGCGGGCTCTGTGGGCGGATCCACGGCCCTGGTGGCGGCATCCCATGTGCAAAGCGGTATGTTCAAGCGGGTGCTCACCGTAACGTTCGAGAAACAGTCCGAGTCCAATGCCATGTGGGCGCTTTCAACTCCCCAACCGTTTTCGGTTCACCTGAATGCCGGTGCTGGCGGCTATTTTGCCCCTATTATTCGAGAGTATATGCGCCGCTCGGGTGCGCCTGACGATGTGGGTATCAAAGTTGCTGTGAAGGATCGGTTACATGGAGCGCGCAATCCACTGGCGCACCTGCAGTTGCCCAATATCACCATGCAGGAGGTCGAGGAGTCGATGATGCTCTGGGACCCTATCCGCTTTCTCGAAGCCTGTCCTTCTTCCGACGGTGCCTGCGCCATGGTAATCGCAGCGGATGAGCTGGTCGGACAATCACCCAAGCCCCCGGCCTGGATTCGCGGAGTGGCCATGCGTTCCGAGCCCACCATGTATGCGGGCAGGGAAGAGGTCAGCCCCCAGGCCGGACGCGATTGTGCAGCCGATGTCTACAGTCAGGCCGGAATTACTGATCCACGCCGGCAACTCGATTGCGCCGAGGTCTATGTGCCCTTCAGCTGGTATGAGCCCATGTGGCTTGAAAACCTGGGCTTCGCACCCGAGGGTGAGGGCTGGAAGCTTACGATGGAGGGCGCCACCTCCTTGCATGATGGAGGCGACATTCCCTGGAACTGTTCCGGCGGCGTGCTCTGCTCAAACCCGATTGGCGCATCAGGCATGATTCGCTTTGCCGAAGCCGCGCGCCAGGTGCGCGGTGACGCGGATGGCCACCAGGTAGATGGCGCTAAACTGGCCCTGGGCCACGCTTACGGTGGCGGAGCCCAGTTTTTTGCCATGTGGATAGTTGGCGCCGACAAGCCCTAAACTGTAGAGGTAAAACATCGTGACAAAGCACTTCAATATTGCCGATATGTACGAGATGGTGGCCGACAAGGTGCCCGCCCGGGACGCCCTGGTTTGTGGAGACCGGCGAGCAACTTATGCGGCATTGGAGCAGCGTGCCAACCAGCTTGCACATTACCTGGCTGCCCGGGGCGTCTCTGCCGATGATCATGTCGGTCTTTACCTGTATAACTGCAACGAGTATCTCGAGGCGATGCTGGCGTGCTTCAAATTGCGGGCGGTCCCCATCAATGTGAATTACCGCTACGTCGAGGATGAGCTGCTCTATATTTTCACCAACTCTGACATGGTGGCCTGCGTTCACAACCAGGAATTTTCACCCCATATCGCGCAGGTCGCTTCTGGCGCGCCGGCTCTCACCACCTTCATAAACGTCGCCGATGACAGCGGCTGTGATGCCTCGGCGATCTCGTCAGTAGACTATGAGATCGCACTGGATGGGCAGAGTGAGGCGCGTGACTTTGCCGAGCGATCTGACGACGACCTGTTCATACTGTATACAGGCGGTACCACCGGTATGCCCAAGGGCGTGATGTGGCCCCACAAGAATGTGTTTTTTGCGGCGATGGGCGGCGGTGGCTGGTTTCATCCGGATGGAGCAATTACCGAGCCAGAGCAGATCGCCGATCGGGTTGGTGATTTTCCCATCGTCGGTATGGCGCTGGCGCCGCTCATGCACGGCGCCTGCTGGTGGTACGCCTGTATACAGTTGCTGGCGGGCAACACTGTGGTG
>Ga0316197_10003790_pt1 | contig 10775 bp, 11 predicted proteins | sample OudBiesiAoxic_MG_FD_204939 | JGI IMG/M metagenome (GOLD analysis project Ga0316197, IMG submission 204939) | Coastal sediment microbial communities from Oude Bieten Haven, Netherlands - site A oxic | ecosystem: Environmental > Aquatic > Marine > Coastal > Sediment | place: Netherlands... | reverse complement strand
GCGGGGGGCGTAGAGATGGCCCTCCATGTGATCAATCCCGTAAAACGGCTTGTCAAGCGTCCACGCAAGGGACTTGCCGAACGCAAATCCGACCATCAGCGCGCCGATCAAACCCGGACCCCGTGTGGCGGCGATTGCGTCGAGTTGGTCCGAATGGACGCCGGCCGACGCGAGCGCCTGGTGAACCAGCGGACGAATCGCCTCGACGTGTGCTCGCGCGGCGACCTCGGGGACCACGCCGCCGAACCGGGCATGTTCTTCGGTCTGGGAAGCGAGCACGAACGACCGCACGCTCAAGCCCTCGAGGACGGCGACACCGGTTTCGTCACAGCTCGTTTCTATGCCCAGTACCAATGGTTCGCTCATGTTGCCTCTCCATCGACCGCAGAACGGATCTCCTCGAGCCGGACGGCGTACTCCTCCGCATCGATGTCGAGCGCCCACATGACAATGGCGTCCTCTCCGGCGTAGTAGCCCTTGCGTTTCCCGACCGGTGCGAACCCGAATCGTTCGTAGAGTTGCTGGGCGTCGGTGTTGGTTGCGCGTACTTCGAGCGTGAGATGCCGGGCACCGCGAGCGACCGCCCGCTCGACGAGCGCGAGCAAGACCCGTGTCCCGAGCCTCCGGCGACGGACGCGCTCTGCGACCGCCAGCGTGGTGATATGGGCGTCCGATTCGACGACCATGAACCCTCCGTATCCAACAACGTCTTCGGCATCGGCGGCAACCACGTAGGACCGGTTGGCGTGGCTGAGTTCGTCGAAGAAGACCCGAGCGGACCACGGTTGCGGGTAGATCTCCCGTTCGAGGGTTGCCACGATTGGCACATCGCTGCGCAGCATCGGTCGGATGATCACGGCCACAGCCCCTCGGACCGGAACATCTTCCAGTTGATCTGCACATCGGGCTCGCGCATGTAGGCGGGGCGGACATCCTCGCCACTCACGAAGTCGCCGTGCTCGGCCCGGATGGCGGCGATCTCCAGCATTACTTCGGCCGACGGGTACCGGGGCCGCCCGCGACGGACCCGATGCAACCCGCCCCACATGGTCTCGGGGAGTGCCTGCCAATCACCGACGACGAGCATGTCCGATTCGTCCGTATCGAGGACCGCCCGGAATTCTTCGAAACCGAGCACTTCCGCCATGCCGTCTGGAGCGACACCTCCTGGAAGCGGCCGAAACGGAGCCGCGGCCACTTGCTTGCGACGCATGTCGACGACCGACCAGATGCGACGGTGTCCGGTTGACGCTCGCAGCGCTTGCACGGTGAGCGACGATATCGGAATCAGCGGCGCACCGACGCCGGCAGCGAAGGCTTGAGCCGTAGCGATCCCTGCCCTGATGCCCGTGAATGGACCAGGACCGACATCCACGGCGACGGCGTCGATGTCTTCGCGATCCCACTTGGCTTGCGTAAAACAGAAGTCGATGGCCGGCATGAGGAATCCGACGTGGCCGCGGCGATCGACGCCAACGCTCATCGCAACGAGCAACCCACCATCCCCGAGGGCGACGGACGACGCCGGCGTGGCCGTCTCGATCGCGAGTATCTTCACACAACCCCCTCGAACGAGCGATTCAACCATGCACCGTGCGGCACCAGGCGGAACCATCGACCGGTCTCGCCATCGATCTCGATCTCGATGGTCAGTCGGTCTGCCGACATCGCATCCTCGATGGCCTCACCCCATTCGATGACGAGGACACCGCTCGCCGCCGTCTCCTCGAGGTCGAGGTCCTCGAACTCGAGGATCGAACCAAGCCGATAGACGTCGGCGTGGACGAGCGGGAGGAAACCATCGAGGTAGACACGAGCGATAACGAAGGTCGGGCTCACGATCGGGTCGTCGATCCCGAGGCCTTCTGCGATGCCGGAGGTGAGCAGGGTCTTGCCCGTACCGAGACGCCCCCCGAGCAGGACGACGTCGCCGGGAGCGAAGAGCGATGCAAGCCGGCGCCCGAGCGCCAGCGTCTCTGCGGGTGTGTCGGTTCGTGTGGTGATCATGGGTGGACTATGAGCCGAAGAGGCCAAGCTGCTCCGGATCGTCGTTCGATTCAACGGTGACTTCGGGGGCGCGTTCGTCGATGTTCACGTTGAGGTTACCGGCGATGGCGGCCGCGACGAGACCGAAGTCGTATTGCATGTCGGCCAGTACCTGCGCCGATCCCCGCAGCGCAGCCGCAGGGTGGAACGTCGGGATGAGGTACCGACCCCACCACTGGTAGGCGATGCCGCGCAACCGGGTGATCCCGGTCTCGGTGTTGAGCAGCAGCTTCGTAGAGAAGTTGCCGAGAGTGACCACGACCTTTGGGTCGATCAAGCTCAACTGTTCCCGAAGGTAGCCCTTGCAGGCCTCGATCTCGTCGGGACGCGGGTCGCGGTTCTTCGGTGGCCGGCACTTGACGATGTTGCTGATGTAGACGTCCTCGCGGCGGAGGTCGATCTCACCGAGAAGTCGGTCGAGAAGCTTCCCAGACGGCCCGACGAAGGGGAGGCCTTGTTCATCCTCGCGTTGCCCCGGAGCCTCTCCCACGATAACGACATCGGCGTCGGGGTTGCCGTCGCCGAAGACCACGTGAGTTCGCCCCTCGGCAAGGCGACAGGCCGTGCAGGCAAGAGCCTCCGCCGTCAGCCCTTCGAGGCGAGACCGCGAGGTGTCGCTCACTCGGTACTCCGCGCTTCGAGCAGGGCCGATTCTATTGCACGACCAACCACGACAAACGCCGCCTGCTGCACCGCGTCGATGTCGGCGTCGGCAGATCCAAACGAAACTACGAAAGCCGAATCGCCGTCGTAGCGAGTGTGGGTCGGACGGATACATGCCCCGATCGCGTCGTGTGCACGAATTGCCATCCTGCGCAGTTCGTTGCGATCGCCGACCCCCGCATCCGTGGCGACACACACCAGGGTCGTGTTGTCCCCGGGGGACGGACCGAGCGGTGACGCGATCGCGGCATGCTGGCCACCGGTCAAGGACTCGCCCTCGAGGCTGAAAATATCACCCGCGGCATTGAGGACGACCAGTGCACCGACGGTTGCATCTCCGACCGGCACGGCCGCGGAACCAACTCCGGCGAACTCAACCGCATCCGGCCCTCGCCACGCGGAAACGGTCGTCCCCGCGCCGGCACCGACCCGCCCAAGCGATACCGCCGCCGTGGAGCACGAACGGTACGCCGACGCCCCATCGTCTGGTCCAGGACGACCGGGCGGGCTTCCAGTCATCAAGTCGAAAACGATGGCCGACGGCACGATCGGAACAGGTCCGGCGGGCGTCGGGGCGCCCTTGCCGTCGCGCTCGATCTCCGCGGACACCCCGGTCGCAGCTGCGAGACCGAATGCCGACCCGCCGGCGAACATGAGGGCGTTGACCGTGACCGGCTTGATGGCGGCTCCAAGAGCGTCGGTCTCCCGCGTGCCCGGCGCACCACCGCGGACGTCGACAACGGCAACATTCGGCTCAGGAAATGTCAGCACGGTCACACCGGTGGCCGCAACCGGATCGGTGTGGTGACCAACCGCGACACCGGGGACCGCCGTGATGGTGGGCAGGGCCTTCACGATGCGCCCCTGAAGTATCGGCGGGGAAGTCGAGGCCCGAACTGACAGACCACCTCATAGTTGATCGTGTCGAGCAGGTCGGCCCACTCGGTCGCCGTCACTTCCTCATCGCCCTGCCGACCGATGAAGACCACCTCGTCGCCGACCTCGACGACATCGTCACCGACATCGATCATGACCTGATCCATCGTCACGGTTCCTGCGAACGGATACCGCTGGCCCCGGATCAGTACTTCACCGCCGAGGGCGGAGAGCCGCCGAGGGATTCCATCGGCATAGCCGAGAGGCACGGTCGCTACGGTCGATGGTCGGACCAGCGGGCGCACCCTGCCGTAGGACGGACGTGCGCCGGACGGCAGCCGCTGCACGAACGAGACAGCCGAGACAACACGCATGGCGGGAACGAGTTCGACACCACGCCCGGCATGCGGTGCGGGTCGCAGGCCGTAGATGCCGATCCCGACGCGAACGAAGTCAAACCGAGCATTTGGACGGTCGAGCGCTCCCGCGGTATTGGCGGCGTGGACGTAGTCGACGTCGATTCCCTCTGCGGAGAGGCCGTCGCGGATCTCGGAGAGTGCCTGAACCTGCTGTGCAGTGAACTCGGAATCGGCCTCGGCGACGGAGAGATGGGTCGCAATCCCTTCGAGAGCGAGCCGTTCGTCGGCGTCAATGCGCCGGGCCAAGTCAATCGCCGTCGCCGGATCCGCGCCGACCCGGTGCATGCCCGTATCCACCTTCAGATGCACGGGATAGGGGGTGGCGTCGGCTCGCGCAGCGACCTCGGCGACCGCATCGACGAAGCCGCCGCGATAGACGATGGGCGTCAGCGACCATTCGACCACGGCATCGAGCTCTTCCGTGAGCGGTTCCGACAACACGAGGATCGGTCGATCAATCCCGCTCTCACGCAGCCGGACTCCCTCGGCGACCAGCGCTACGGCGAGCCAACCCGCGCCGCCGGCCACCGCCGCATGGGCTGCAGCCACGTCGCCATGGCCGTAGCCGTCAGCCTTGACCACAGCGCACACATCCGCTGGCTGCACGGCCGCGCGAATGGCGCGGACGTTGGCCTCAATTGCGTCGAGATCAACCTCGATCCAGGATGGTCGCATGCCCGCAAGGGTAACGAGTATCGGCCGGTCAGACGATCACGATGGAACTGAGATGTGGGCCATTCGACCCTAGGGATGCCCGGAATTGGCCCGTACCCTCGCTGTGCGGAAGCAATCCGGCCGGTCGATGGCGAGTCCGGCCATGAGCCAGGAGAGGTGCGACGACCCGCGAAGGATTCTGAGAACCGGTCGGCCCCGTATACGGTCCGGCATCTCGGTGGGAGTGGACACATCACCTCAGGGTGATTTCTCACCAGCACTGGACCCGATCTGCAGATCATCGTCGCCTATCTCCGCACTCTGCAGAAAACCCCTCCCCGGGACGGGTCCGGCCAAAGGAGCGGCCGCTCTTCGGAGCGGCCGCTTCGCGTCCAGACGTTCAACCGGCGTCTCGCTACTACTCGCTCACCGCAATCGCCATCACGATCGCCTGATTCCGCGTATGGGTCACGGTCACGAGTACCTCGGTCACGAACATCATCTCGGCCCGCGTCGCCGCGCTCCCAGACAGCACCGCGCGCGGTCGACCGCCTCCGGTGATCTCGATATCCGTCCAGCGAAGTCTCCTCCACCCCGTTCCCAGACTCTTCATGACGGCTTCCTTACCGGCGAACCGGGCTGCTAGGCGGCCGGCGGGATCGCTGAACCGATGGGCGTACTCCCACTCGTGGTCGGTGAAACACCGCCGGCGGAACGACTCACCATATCGCGCAAGCAGATCGCGAACGCGTTCGACCTCTGCAAGATCGACGCCGAGCCCAATGATGTTCATTCGCACACTCCCAATCCCGGCCCGTGACTCTCCTTCGGCGTCTATTCGACGGTGACCGATTTCGCGAGGTTACGCGGCTGGTCGATGTCGTGGCCCCGGAGCTTCGCTACGTGATAGGCAAGCAGTTGGAGTGGGACCGCCGCATTCACCGGGGCAAGGAGGTCGTCCGACTCTGGGATCCGGAGCACGAGGTCGGCGAACTTGTCGATCTCGGTGTCGGAGTCGTAGGCGACGGCAATGACCTTGCCACCCCTCGCCTTGACCTCCTGTACGGCCGAGATCGTCTTGTCGTAGGTCGATTGCTGTGTCAGCACGACGATCACGGGAACGTCTTCGGTGATCAATGCCAGGGTGCCGTGCTTCAACTCGCCGGCCGGCATCGCCTCGCTATGGAGATAGGAGATCTCCTTGAGCTTGAGCGAGCCCTCCATCGCTACGGCGTAGTCGAGGCCACGTCCGATGAAATAGATGTCGTCGGCGTCGACGATCGCCCGGGCCGCTTGTGCGATCGGTTCTTCGTTCTCGAGAATCGACTCCACTTGGGCCGGCAACCGTGTCAGACCGCGAGCCAGGTCGGTGGCCTGCCGGCGGTCGATCGATCCGCGGGCAAGGCCGAGACGGAGAGCGAGCAAATACTGGCCGATGAGCATGGCCAGGTAAGCCTTCGTCGACGCCACCGAGATCTCCGGCCCGGCGCGGGTGTAGAGAATGTCGTCGGCGTAGCGGCTCAACGTCGATCCCACGACGTTGGTCAGCGCCAGCATCCGGGTGCCTCGTTCGGCGGCGAGGCGGGCGGCGGCGAGCGTGTCGGCGGTCTCGCCCGACTGGGAGATGGCGATCGTGAGATCCCCGGGCTTGACCATGGGATCGGCGTATCGCATCTCGTGGGCGTATTCGACCATCGTCGGCAGGCGCAGCACGCGCTGAAAGATCTCGCGGCCAACGAGGCCGGCGTGGTAGGCCGTGCCGCAGGCTGTGATCCATACCGTGTCGATGTTTCGGGCGAACTCGTCATCGAATTCGGCGTCTTCGAGCCACGTGGCGCCGTACTCGCCAAGACGTCCGCCGAGTGTTTCGGTGATCACCGTTGGCTGTTCGTGGATCTCTTTGAGCATGAAATGCTCGAAGCCGCCCTTCTCCGCTTGCGTGGCATCCCATTCGACGTGGATGGTGTCCCGATCGACGGGGTCGCCGGCGATCGTTTCGACCACGGCGCCTTCCTCGGTGAGTGTGACGAGCTCGTCGTCTTCAACGATGATGAAGTCGCGTGTCTGGTGAAGCAGGGCCGGAATATCGGAGGCAAGGTACGTTTCACCGTCGCCGATCCCGACGACCAGCGGACTGATCTTGCGAACGGCGACGATCTTCCGTGGCTCGCGCGTTGTCATCGCGACGAGCGCATACGCTCCCTCGGCTCGCTCGACGGCCTTGCGAACTGCCGTCGCAAGATCGTCGGTGTACTCATCGGCGATCAGGTGTGCCAGGATCTCGGTGTCGGTCTGTGACGTGAGCACGGCGCCGCCGGCCTCGAGCTCCTCGCGCAGCGTCTGGAAATTCTCGATGATGCCGTTGTGCACGACGACGAACGCACCCGTTGGATCGGTGTGGGGATGCGCGTTGAGGTCGCTTGGAACTCCGTGCGTGGCCCATCGGGTGTGGCCGATACCAACGGTTCCGGTCAGCGGCTCGGCCTCCAGGAGCTCGGTGAGGCGAATGATCTTCCCCTCCGCCTTGCGGACGCTGATCGAACCGTTGGCGACGGCGACGCCTGCCGAGTCGTAGCCCCGGTACTCGAGCCGTCGGAGCCCATCCAGGATGATGGGAGCAGCTTCGCGAGGGCCTACGTAGCCCATGATTCCGCACACGCGCGCGACCTCCTTGAGGTTCTGGACCGGAGGGCACTCCGGGACGATGTCCCGGCTCACGCGGAAGGGGTTTGTCCCCGAGATCGCTCCCGGGATTTGCCCGACTCCGTAACGACCGTGAGCGGCCGAGAGGGCACCCGCCGACTGTTCGATAGTCCCTCTTCCTCGTCACCTCGCAGCATGCGAGGGCAGGCGCTTCGGGTTGCTCCGGTCGGTCGTTCAGTTATTGCCAAAGCGTAGCAAGCAGCACGTGGAAAGTGCCGGGGCAGAAGACCGTCCGCCGGGAGACATCTCCGACGCCGAGGCGAGGAGCCGGTTTGGCCACGTGTCGCCTCTGTCTTGCTTCGGGCCGGGAGACTACGAGAGTTCGGCCTCGACGGCAGTGACAACCAGTGCCGCAACATCCGCGGCTTCCTCAGCAGATGGGGCTTCGACCATCACGCGCACGAGGGGCTCAGTCCCCGAAGGGCGGACGAGGAGGCGTCCGCGTCCGCCGAGGGCGCGCTCCGCCGTCGCGATAGACGCAGCCACAGCGGCATTGTCCCCAAAGGCCTTGTCCTTCACGATCACGTTCTCGAGCACCTGGGGATAGGCGCTCATGACGGTGCGGAGCTCGCGAAGCTCCTTGCCCGTCGACGCCATTACCTCCATGAGGCGCAGCGCCGTGCGCAACCCGTCGCCGGTGGCCCGGTCCTCGAGGAGAACATGGCCGGACTGCTCGCCACCCACGACAGCACGAGACGTGCGCATCGCTTCGAGGACATAGCGATCACCGACCGCCGTCTCGATGACCTCGATCCCGAGTCGCTCCATCGCCTTGCGGAAGCCGAGGTTCGACATCACCGTCGCAACGACCGTATCGTTCTTGAGCTTGCCGCGATCCTTCATCCACGCCGCGAAGATCGCCATGATGACGTCTCCGTCGGCCACAACGCCGTCTTCGTCGATAGCGATGAGGCGGTCGGCATCGCCGTCGAACGAGAGGCCGACGCGACCTGTGGCGAAGGAGCGCATCGCTTCCGGGTGGGTTGCGCCACAACCCAAGTTGATGTTCATGCCATCCGGCTCTGCATTGATGACCTGGACCGTGGCCCCTGCGCGGTCGAACAACTCCGGGGCCGCGAGGAACGCCGCGCCGTTGGCGGCGTCGACGACGAACTCGAGTCCGCGCATCGTGTACTCCACGCGGGCGAGGATCTTGGTGAGGTAGCGGTCGACAGAATCCGACATGACGGTCTGGATACCGACCTTGCGGCCGATGGCCCGAGCCCACGGCGAACCGGCGAAGTAGCGGGATTCGATAGCTGCCTCGTCGGCATCAGAGAGCTTCGTGCCATTTGCTCCAAAGAACTTGATGCCATTGTCGGGAGCCGGGTTGTGCGAGGCGCTCACCATGACGCCGTAGGAACCGCCCGTGTCGCGAACCAGGCGCGAGACCGCGCCGACCGGGACAATGCCGAGATCGATCGTGTCGATGCCGACGGAGTTGAATCCGGCCATCAGTGCTGCGGTGAGCATCGGCCCAGATCGACGGGTGTCTCTTCCAACAACGATGTGGCCTTCGCCGTCCTCGCCGGCGGCGCGGGCGAGGTCATACGCGACTTCGGGCGTCAGAGTTTCATTGGCGACCCCGCGCACGCCGTCGGTGCCAAAGAGGTGACGGTCAACCATCTTGACTTCCCCCGGTGCAATCGAGACGGAGCGGCCCCACGGCCTGGACTAGCGCTTCGTGAACTGCGGAGCGCGACGGGCCTTGCGGAGTCCGTACTTCTTGCGCTCAACCTTTCGGTCGTCGCGGCGGAGCATGCCGGCCTTCTTGAGGCTCGAGCGGAGCTCAGGGTCGATTTCCACGAGGGCTCGAGCGATGCCGAGCCGGAGCGCATCGCTCTGCCCGGTCGTGCCGCCGCCTTCGAGGGTCGCCGAGATGTCGTAGCGACCTTCGAGCTCCGCAAGCTTGAGCGGCTCGACGATGCGCATGCGGTGCGCGGCCTCCGGGAAGTACTGATCGAGGCCCTTTCCGTTGAGCCTGAACTGACCGGTACCGTCGAGGAACCGCACGCGGGCGACAGAGGTCTTGCGGCGGCCGGTGGCCTGGACAATCGGCTTCGTCATCAGGCTTCAGCCTTTCCCTGCGAGAGCATGAGTGGTTCTGGTTTTTGGGCGCTATGCGGGTGGTCTTCGCCGGCATAAACCTTGAGCTTGGTGAGCGTCTGACGACCGAGTCGGTTCTTCGGGATCATGCCCCTCACGGCGTTCTGGACAAGACGTTCGGGATGCTCGGTCCGCATGTAGGACAGCGTGTCGGATCGAAGACCGCCCGGGAATCCGGAATGGCGGTAGTAGACCTTGTCTGTCTCTTTGTTGCCGGACGCCGACACCTTTTCGGCGTTGACCACGATGACGTAGTCGCCCATGTCCATGTGCGGAGCGAAGGTCGGCTTGTGCTTGCCGCGCAGAACCTGCGCGACTTCGGACGCGAGTCGACCGAGCGGAATGCCATCGGCATCGACGACGTACCACGTCCGATCGACGTCGGATGGCGTGGGCGTGAAGGTTCTTTGCAGCTTGGCTTTCATCGAGAGTCCTCAGACGGCACGAGACAGCCCCCGGGGACCCGGGAGCGGGCCGAATGCTATCGGACAACGAAACATAAGGCCAACCGCCCTTCTCGTTCCGTGTACCCAGGGCTCGCAGTGTCGCATACGACGCGGGCTAGGGGTAGGTCACCGAGACGAGGGTCAGGCCCCGCGCCGGTGCTGTGCCGGTCGCCCGCGTGCGGTCTCGAGCGTCGAGAATCTCGCCCATCGCTTCGGGCTCGAGCCGCCCGAGGCCGATCTCGACCGATGCGGACACAATCGACCGGATCATGTGGTGGCAGAACGCGTTCGCAGAGACCGCCAACTCGACGAGGTCACCATCTCGGACCCACCTCGCCTCGCGCACCTCGCGAGCCGTGGCGCGCCCGGGCGCCTTCCGGCAGAACGAAACGAAGTCGTGAGTGCCCACGAGGCAACCGACGGCGGCGTCCATCGCGCTGAGGTCGAGCGGCTCGGGCACGTGCCACGAGGTGCGCCACACCAGCGGATCGTGCACCCGGCCGTTCCAGATCCGATAGCGATAGCCCCGCCCCGTTGCCGAGAAGCGGGCATGGAAGTCGTCGGGGACCGCTACGACGGCGTTCACGGCGATCGCCGGGCCGAGTTGGCTGTTGAGGCTCCGCTGCAGAAGCACCTCGTCGACGGGATCGTTGAGAACGAAGCTCACGACTTGCCCTTCGGCATGCACTCCCCCGTCGGTTCGGCCCGCGACGGCGGTATCGACGACGCCCGTTCTGCGAAACAGTGCCGCCTCGAGCGCTCCTTGGACGGTCGTCACGTTGTCCTGGCGAGCGTATCCGTGGAAGTCGGTCCCGTCGTATGCGACATCCAGTCGATAGGTCGGCATCGTCAGGCCATCCTT
>Ga0316197_10003787_pt1 | contig 10779 bp, 11 predicted proteins | sample OudBiesiAoxic_MG_FD_204939 | JGI IMG/M metagenome (GOLD analysis project Ga0316197, IMG submission 204939) | Coastal sediment microbial communities from Oude Bieten Haven, Netherlands - site A oxic | ecosystem: Environmental > Aquatic > Marine > Coastal > Sediment | place: Netherlands... | reverse complement strand
GACGTCGGGCGCCGAGCCAACCCCGGCTGCGATCAACGCATCGATGCGATCGAACTCGTCGAACGAGTCGACGATCACGTGCTTCACACCCGCCTCGATCGCCTGTCGCAGCTCGGCAGACGACTTGTTGTTGCCGTGGAGGGTGCAGGCAGACGCCGGCACCCCGGCGGCCATCGCAACGTGGAGCTCACCGCCCGACGCGACGTCGAGCAACATCCCCTCGTCGTGCGCGAGCTTCGCCATCGCCCGGCACAGAAAAGCCTTCGTTGCGTAGATCACCCGATCGCGACCGAACGCCGCGACCGCCTCGCGACACCGGTCGCGCAGGTGCTGCTCGTCGTAGACGAACACCGGCGTGCCGTACTCGTGGGCGACGTCGGCGACCGAGCAGCCGCCGACGCGCAACATCCCGTCGGGCCCGACCTCCGTGTTGTCCGACAGCAGCCGCCGATCGAGCCGCGTCACATCTGCTCCGGCGCGACGATGCCGAGCAGGCCGAGCGCTCGTTCGAGCACGCGTGCCGTGAGATCGGCGAGCGAGAGACGGCTCGAGTAGGTCGGCTCCGGTGAGCCCTTGATCCGACAGTGTTCGTAGAACGCGCTGAACGCCGTGGCCAGGTCGTACACGTACGTGCACAGCTTGTGCGGGCTGTACGACTCGAGCGCGGCATCGACTGCCGAGGGGAACGCCAGGATCTGCTGTGCCAGGTCGAGTTCCTGGGGCTCGACGAGCTCGATCGGTGCCGTCCGCACCGACGCCCGCTCGACGCCCTCACGGCGGAAGATCGAGCAGATGCGGGCATGTGCGTACTGCAAGTACGGCCCGGTGTTGCCTTCGAATGCGAGCATCCGGTCGAAGTCGAACACATAGTCCTTGATGCGGTCGGTCGACAGGTCGGCGTACTTCACAGCACCGATCCCGATCGACCGAGCGACGTCGTGGCGCGTTTCGTCGTCGAGATCAGGATTCTTCTCGGCGATCGCTGCATCGGCACGGGCAATCGCCTCGTCGAGCAGCGCGACAAGGCGCACCGGCTCGCCCGAGCGGGTTCTGAGGCGCTTCCGATCCGTCCCGAGCACGATGCCGAACGGCACGTGCACGGCATCGGTCTCCTGGTCGAGCCAGCCGGCCATGCGTGCGACGGCGAACACCATCTGGAAGTGCTGTGACTGACCGGCGTCCACGACGTAGAGGATCAGATCGGCGCCGATTCGTTCCGTGCGATCGATCAGGCAAGCGAGGTCACTCGTGGCGTAGTTGAACCCACCGGTCCCCTTCTGCACGATCAACGGGAGCGGCTCGCCGTCGCGGTTCTCGAATCCCGGCGGGAAGACGACATCGGCACCGTCGGACTCTTCGAGCAGGCCGGCCGTCGTGAGGCGACCGACGACGTCGGGCATCAGCGGCTGGTAGTAGCTCTCGCCGACCAGATCCTCGTCGGTCAGCAGCACGCCCAAGGCGCGGTACACCGTGTTGAAATACGCTGCGGACAACCCCACGAGGATCTTCCACAGCCGCAGCGTCTCCGCATCGCCCCCCTGGAGCAGCACGACGCGCTGACGGGACCGCTCCTGGAACTCCTCGGATGCGTCGAACGCAACCCTGGCCTCCTTGTAGAACCCGTTGAGGTCGCCGAGCGACAGCGCCTCGGCCGCCTCCGTCTCACCGAGATCGAGGAGGTGCTCGATGAGCATGCCGAACGGAGTCCCCCAGTCACCGATGTGGTTCTCGCGCGTGACCGAGTGGCCGCGGGCCTCGAGCATCCGGACGAGCGCGTCGCCGATGATGGTCGTGCGGAGGTGGCCGACATGCATCTCCTTCGCGACATTGGGTGCCGAGTAATCGACCACGACCCGCAGCGGGCGTTCGGCCGGCACCAGCCCGACTCCGTCGGCGGCGGCGACCGCCGCCAACTCGCGGGCGAGGAAGGTCGGCGAGAATGTGACGTTGATGAAGCCCGGTCCGGCGACCTCGACCGACGACGCAACGCGATCGAGCACACCCGAGTCGACCACCTGCTGCGCCAGCTCCCGCGGGTTGACGCCCATCCGTTTGGCGAGCGGCAGCGCACCGTTGATCTGGGCATCCGCGTGCTCGGATCGACGCACCGTCGGATCAGGGTGCCCGCTCTCGGCGACCACATCCGGCCCGGCGAGTTCGTCGAAGGTGGGGTGCAGAAGATCGGTGAGCGCGGCGATCGGATCAGACATGCGTTTGCAAGTCTGCCCGATCGCGTCGAACGCCGCACCGACAGATAGATTGTGCTCGCCTTGCCTTCGTAGCTCAGGGGATAGAGCACTGGTTTCCGGAACCAGGTGTCGCAGGTTCGAATCCTGCCGAGGGCGCTCTTCGCGCCGCCGACGTCAGCGGCGCGTCGTGCCGAGCGCACTGCGCGTCGCAGCTCGTGCGTGATTCAGCACTTCTTGTCGGGTGAGTGTCGCTCCACGAACGAACGCCGCACGCGACTTGCGGTGACCCGCGATGGCCTCGTCAGCCGCTGCGCGGCGGCCGGCCGACGACGCGATCCGCCGGGGATCAGCGGCCAGATGGCCGAGCACGACCGCACCATCGGCGAGACGGCTTTGCTCGATCAGGTTGATCGCCGTCGCCTCCAGCACCACGAACTCGTTCCCGAGGTCGTGGTGGTCCTGCCAGTAATCGAGTGTTTCGGCGGCGACCGTCAAGCCGCGCACGCCCGGGTCGTAGACCTGTGCGGTCAACGCGCACCCGACGAGGTTCGGTATCCCGTGCAGTCGGCCAAGTTCCAGCGCGTGGGTGAACGCCTCGTGCGCAGCCGCGTCACGCTGATCGACAACGGCGACCACGCCACGGTTGTAGGCGACGTGGCCACGGGCCACCGGGTTGCCCGTCGCGACCGCCCACCGTTCGGCGCGGTCGATCTCGATCATCGCCCCATCGGCATCGAGGTGCCCGGCCAGCAGCTTGAACACGGCATGGGCCGAGAGCTGCATCGCCTTCTCGACCTGTCGGGGTGGTGGTTCGTCGATCATCTCGTCGGCCATCGAGGCTGCATCCGCAGTCCGACCGAGGTGGAGGAACTCGGTCGCCGCGTAGTGGCGAGCCCATGCCCGATCCGACGGTGTCCCGAGACTCCCGATCGCAGTGAGGTTTGAGCGCAATGCGGCCTCGTGATCACCCACGACGAAGGAGCCGAACGCCGCGAGCAGATGGGCGGGCGCACCAAGTGTCATCCCTGTGGCCGCCGATCGCTCGATCGCTCGGTGGGCCCAGAGTGCCGGCTCACTCTCGAGCGTCCAGCGCGACATGAACATCACGTCGCGGAGGATCCGGTCGACGTCGCCCGAGCGCTGGGTCCCGATCGCCCAGTCGAGTGCGGCCCGCAGATTGTCCCGCTCGAGGCGAAATCTCCGGACACCCTCACTCCACTGCTCACCTCGACACACCGCACCGGCAAGCGATGCCACCGACATCATGTGCTCGAGGTGCGCGTTGCGCGCCGTGGACCGCTCGCCGCGCTCGGCCAACTGCCGGTCGCCGAACTCTCGAAGGGTCTCGAGCATCGCCCATCGCGGTGCGCCGACACTTTCGACACGCTCGACCATCGATTTGGCGGCAATCGACCGGATGATCCGGTCGACATGCGCCGACGGCGTCGGGCGGGTCGAGCTGACCACCGTCACGACTCCGTTGAGATCGAATCCTCCGTGGAAGACGGAAAGCCGATCGAACAGTCGCCGCTCCGTCGCGTCGAGTAGGTCGTATGCCAACTGCACCGTCGACGCGAGCGTGCTGTGCCTGCGGTTGCGCTCCTCGCCACGCCGGAGCCCGAAGCGGCGCTCCAGGCGAACCCCGATCTCTGCGATCGTCATGGTCGACACGAGTGCCGCCGCGAGCTCGATCGCGAGAGGCAGCCCGTCGAGTTCACGGCAGATCCGGCGGATTGCCTCGCCACCGGCGGACGGATCGATGTCGGGCCGCGCCCATCGGGCCCGCGCGACGAACAGCTCGTAGGCATCGGTGTCGGGGTCCAGCGGCTCGATCGATCGCACCTGTTCGGTGTCGATCTGCAGGGCATGGCGGCTGGTGACCAGCACCGTGAGGTCGTCACACGTCGCGAGAAGTTGCGAGACGAACCGGCCCGTCGCGCTCGCCACCTGCTCGACGTTGTCGAGCACAAGCAATGCTCGACGCCCGTGCAGTGCCGATGCGACCGCCGTGGCTGCAGGGGCATCGTCGATGCGAACGGCACCGATCTCATCGGCAACCGCATCGGCGAGCACTCCCGCCTCGACGACACCGGCGAGCTCGCAGAACCAAACCCCACCGAATCGATCGCGTTCGGACTCGACGACCGCGTGGGCCAGTACGGTCTTGCCGACTCCGCCGGCCCCGGTCAACGTCACGAGGCGTCGATCGAGGAGTTCGGCGGTGGCGGTGATGTCGAGCTGCCGACCGAACAGTTCGGTCGGTGTTCCTGATTCGAACATGGGTGCGTTCGCGAGTGTAAGCGCCTCCATCACTGAGATGTCGAGCTGCGCCGTGCCGCCGCGAGCACCGCGCGACTACTTGGGCGAGGACGAACTGATGTCCAGGGCTCAGGTGATGCGATCGATGACGCCGACGATCACCGAGCGGACCGGACCTGTCGTGATGCCGAGTATCTGTCGGGCCGATGTGCCCTCGTCGCAGATGAGCACACGCTCACCGACGCCGGCGTTCACCACGTCCACGGCAATCAGATAGCCGTTCGCCGACCCCTCTGGATCGACGAGATCGCACAAGAGCAGCCGGTGCCCCTCGAACAAGGGATGGCTGACGGGCGAAACAACCGTGCCGGCAACCTTGGCGATCTTCACTGGTCGTCCCCATCGAGAGTCACCTGGTCGACGAGCCCCACGATCGCGTGATCGACCGGGACGAAGCGTTCCTCCAGCGCCTCGGCCGCTTCGCGTGAGGCGACGTAGTACACGAGTTCGCCTGGGCCGGCCATCGCAACCGCATCTGCAGCGACGACCGGAGTGCCGCTGTCGCGCTGGTGTTTGTCGAGCGGCTGGACGATGAGGAACTTCACGCCGTCGAGGCCCACCGCCCTCGTCGTCGCAACGACCGTGCCCATGACCCGTCCGAGATGCATCAGGACACTCCGTCATCCCGGCGCAGGCGGCGATTGAAGCGCAACTCGGCGGCCAGGTTGGCGCGCATCTCGTCGTGCAGCTGGGCGATGACCTTCGTGCCGACGAGTCGCTCGCGGTGTCCAGTACGAACGACCGCACCCTCGACGGCGGCCTCGACGTTGGCCACGGTCCCCGCGAACAGGCAATATGCCTTGCCGCCGAGTTCGTCGGACAACCGGAGAGCGACCAGCGACACGTCGGCGGTCTTCACGCCGGCGTCGGCGGCAACGACGGCGGTGGCGGCGGTCGACGTCTCGACGATGCCGAGCGCATCACCGTCGACAAGGGCAGCAACATCGCTCGTGGTGATTGCGAGAGTGACAGCCGGGTGCACATCGGCGAGGAACAGCGAATCCACGACCGTGTCATCACCTCCGTTCTCGAGTGCGATCTGCACCGCCTCGGGACCACCACCCACGAGCACGAGGTAGCGTCCGGGGTGAACGGTCCCGGCGAACAACGACGAAACCGGTGACGACTTGGCCATCGCATCGCCCGCAACGATGCCGGCGGCGATGGAGTCGAACTCCAGGAGACCGATGGAGGGGTCGAAGTGACCAGCGGTGTCAGACAATGCGCAACGCTCCCACGACGGTCACGCGCCGGATGCGTGAGAACGTCCGGGGTCGGGTGAGGCCTTCACCCGTAGGACTCGCGATGGAGAACGAAGTGAAACCCTCACCACCTTCGCCAAGACCTGCGTAGTTCGGGCCGTTCGCCACCAGAATCGAGCAGTTCATGGCGCGGGCCATGGTGGTGATCGTGTCCACATTGGTGGAGTGGATCGATGCGGAGTGTCGAAAGCCATGCTCCGAGCGCACCGCCAGATCAATGGCCGCTTCGACGTCTTTGACCCGGACGACCGGCATCACCGGCATCATCTGTTCGGTCCAGACCAGGCTGTGTTCCGACGAAACCTCGGCGATCAGGAGCTTGATGTCACCGTCGACGGCAACGCCGATCTCGCCGAGGAGGTCGGTTGCGTTCTTGCCGATCCATGCCGGGTTGATCGCCCCTGGTTTGTTCGGCGCACCCATCTCGTTGAAGATCACCCGCTCGAGGCGACGGAGCTCATGCTCTTTCAGTCGGTACGCCCCGGCACCCGCCATGGCCCGCACCAGCGCGTCGGCGACGGTGTCCACCACAATGGTGGTCTTTTCGTCGACGCAGACGATGTTGTTGTCGAACGACGCACCGCGGACGATGTCACGGGCGGCCTGGTCGATGTCGGCCGTCTGGTCGACCACCGCGGGCGGGTTGCCCGGGCCGGCGGTGATGGCCTTCTTGGGCGTGCGGAGTGCTTCACCGACGACGGCCGGCCCGCCAGTGACCAACAACACCCGCACATCAGGATGGGCCATCAGCGCCCGCGCCGAGTCGAGTGTTGGGTTGGGAACTGCCGTGATGAGGTCGGGTGGACCGCCAGCACCGACGATGGCGCGATTGAGGAGCTTGATGTTCTCGACCGAGACGAGTCGAGCGCTCGGGTGCACGTTGAACGTGACCGCATTGCCGGCCGCAATCATCGCAATGCTGTTGTTGATGATCGTCGATGTCGGATTCGTCGTCGGGGTGATCGACCCGATCACGCCGTACGGCGCGTACTCGGTGACCATCATGCCGCCGTCCCCGGTGACGACCTGCGGCTCCAGATCCTCGGGCCCTGGGGTCTTGGTGGTGACCATCAGGTTCTTCTGCACCTTGTCCTCGGCGCGGCCGAGTCCCGTCTCGGCGCGGGCCATGTACGCCAGGCGTTCTCCCTCTCGAAGCATGGCGGAGCGCATGGCCTCCACGATCACCCGGCGGGATTCGAGCCCCAGCTCGCCGTAGGCGTCGAACGCTCGGCGGGCGGCTCCGACCGCCGCGTCAATGGAGGGATGGATCCCATCGCCGAGCTGTGCTTCGGCCGCGCCGAGGTCGTCGGCTGCTCGCAGCGCCTTGCCCTCGCTGCCTGCACCTTGGGCGGCTGCGACCCGACCTCGAACGCGAGCGATGATCGACTGGATCTCGTCGTCGTTCAGCACGGGTCACTCACTTCGAGTAGACCGTTTCGCCGTCGATCTCCCAGGTGTCGACGATGGCCATGATCACGGCATCGCATGGGCGGTTCTGGGTCACCGCGGTCTGTCGAGCCGAACTCCCTGATGCGTACATCACGACCTCGCCCACTCCGGCACCGACAGAGTCGACGGCGACGACGTATGCGCCTGTCTCGGTGTTGTCGACACCGAGCTGACGCACGACGAGCATCGTGAGGCCATCCATGAGAGGTTCTTTCTGACTGGCGACAACGGTGCCGGTCACGCGGCCGAGAAGCATGGTTGTCTCACCTCTCTCGATTTCGTGGCCCGCGGTTCTGTGCGACCCCTCTTGGTTCGCACGAGCTCAGCTCGACTCGGCAGCAGCCTCGTCGGCACGACCGAGGGGAAGCACGAGGTCGATATTTGTGTGCGGGCGGGCGATGACGTGACTCGAGATGACCTCGCCAACCTTTTCCGCTCCACGGATGCCAGAGTCGACAGCGGCCTTCACCGCGGCGACGTCACCCCGGACCACGGCCGTGACGTAACCGCCGCCGGTTGATTGGTACGAGACCAAGTCGACCTTGGCCGCCTTCACCATCGCATCGGCGGCCTCGACCATCGCTGCGAAACTCCTGCATTCGATCATGCCAAGTGCATCAGCCATCACTGGCTCCCTTCATCTTCTCTTGTTTGATTGCGATCATGTGCGGTCCGATGTCGGATCACTCGCGGCCGTCCAGCGATTCGAGCGCCGCCACCGCGGCCCGCCAGCCGACATCGATGTCCTGTTCCTCGCCGCCGAGATAGACCCTGCCCATCGCTCCGGCAGCGCGCACTTCGAGCACATTGATGTCGGCGGCCTTCTCGGCCTCGTTCGCGGCGAGCGCGGCGTACGCGGCCGGTTCGCACTCGAGGACGTACAGCGTCTGTCCGGGCACGATCATCTGCCCGTGGCGCATCCGGTTGATGAGCTGGGCATGGTGGTCGTCGATGCGGCGAATGATCTGACTCGACAGGACCTTCGGCTTGAGTCGGTCGGACTCGGTGAGCCCCACAGCATCGAGGATCGCGGCGCCGGCGGCCCGGGTCTCGGCCTGGTCGGGTGAGTGGATCTCGAGCAACCCGTAGAAGCGCTCGATGATCTGCATGCCCGGTTTCACGTTCGTGGCCTTCAGCGCGACGTCGGTCAGTCGATTGATCTCGATGCCTGGCGACACTTCGATGTACAACGAGGCGTCGCCGGCGAGTGGCAGGAACCCTTGCGCGACAGTTCCCAGAAACGCTGCGTATTGGGGTTGCAGGCTGTCCAAGAACGCAAGCGTCCGGATCTCAATATTTGTCGACACCACTGTCTCCTTCTCCACTCACGATCTGGACGCCGGCCGACGCACCGATGCGGGTTGCGCCGGCGGCAATCATGTCTTCGACATCGGACTTGGTACGGACGCCGCCAGAGGCCTTGACCCCCATGTTCGGGCCGACGGTTTCGCGCATGAGGGCGACGTCGTAGACCGTGGCGCCACCTCCCCCGAATCCCGTGGAGGTCTTCACGAAGTCTGCTTTGGCCTGCTTGGCGAGGGTCGAGGCGACAACCTTCTCCTCGTCGGTCAGCAGCGAGGTCTCGAGAATGACCTTGACGATCGCGCCGGCCTCGTGCGCAGAGTCGACGACCTTCTCGATGTCGGCGAGCACGGTGGCATGATCGCCCGATTTGAGCGCTCCGACGTTGATCACCATGTCGACCTCGCGCGCTCCGTCGCGTATTGCCCTGCGCGCTTCCATGGCCTTGATCTCTGCGGTCGTTGCGCCGAGCGGGAATCCGATGACCGAGCAGACCTTCACACCGGTGCCTCGAAGGTGGGTGGCAGCCCGCTTCACCCATGCGGGGTTCACACACACCGAGGCGAACCGGTACTGATCGGCCTCGTGGCACAGCCGATCGATGTCGTCAGCCGTGGTTTCCGGCTTCAGCGCCGTGTGGTCGATGTACTCCGCCAAGTCGACGGGGACCAGCGAAGCGTCGCCGTGAAACGCCACCCGGTCAGCTCCGTTGACCACAACCTGGCGGACGCCCTCCGGCGTCTCGCAGCGGTCGAGTTGGCCCGCGAGCGTGCTGAGAACCTCCTTCGTGATGAGGTCGATGAGCAGTTCGCGGTCCAATGGTTGATCAGTCATGCATCCGTCCTGATGTACATGTCCTCGACCTCGCGGATGAGTGCGACGCGCCGCGCATGACGATCGCCACCCCAGGGTGTGGCAAGCCATTCCTGCACGATCTGCCATGCCAGCGCTGGGCCGGTGAGACCAGCCCCGAGTGTGAGGACGTTGGCTCGGTTGTGTTCCCGGCTGTTCCTGGCCGTCGACAGGTCGTAACAGGCCGCCGCACGGACGCCCGGAATCTTGTTGGCAACCATCGCGGAGCCGATACCAGCGCCGTCGACGATGATCCCGACCCTGCACTTGCCTGTCCCCACGCGTCTGGCAACGGCATGAGCGAAATCGGGGTAGTCGCAGGCCTCGGTGCTGTGGGTGCCACGATCGTCGACCGCCCAGCCGGCCTCGACGAGTTTGGCCTTCAAGGCCTGCTTGAGATCGAACCCACCATGGTCAGCGCCGATCGCGATGCACTCGCCGTCGTGGATCTGTGCCGGGATCTGAGTACTCGAATCGGTACCGGGCGCGGGTCCATCGAGCACGCCGACGAGGACGCGCTCGACGAGCGCTCGCACTTCGGTCTCCAACTCGAACCCTTCCAAACGCATGGCTCCACCGACCTTCTCTGCGACGATCATACGCATGTTCCAGGACTCGGCTTTCGTGTCGCCGAGCCCAGATGCGTCGGAGACGCTCTCAAGCACCATTTCACGAACCTCTCTTGCCATGACTGCGCTCGAGTTCCTGCACGACGACCAGGATCTCGCAGGGTCGCCGCAGGCGGATAGAGAACAACGACCTCAACCGGCAAACCACGCGGACCTCCGGCCCGCTTGACGACGGTGGCCGATCGGTGACGTCGTTGCCCCGCCCGCCAAGCCGAAGGTCATCCTCGAAGTGATTGCTGCTTCGCTCGTCGTCACTCCACTCACCGTAGCCACCGAGGTGCGACCCCATCGATGAAAGCGCTTACACTCCGCGCCGGGGAGGTACTGGCAATGCGCGATGACGACACCACCGAGGCCATGTCCCCGGGCAACGATCTCACTGACGGGCCCACGCGCCGCCTCACGATCGAGGACGTCGCCGTTGCTGCAGGGGTCTCCGTGGCAACGGTCAGCCGAGCCCTGCGCGGGCTCCCCAACGTGACCCCCTCGACGCGCCAACGTGTGCAGGACGTTGCGGATCGTCTCGACTACCTCCCTGATCCGGCGGCTGCCCGCCTCGCCGCCGGCCGCACCGGAACCGTGACCGTCGCCGTCCCGTCCCTGAACGGCTGGTACTTCTCGACGGTGGTCGCCGGCGCCGAAGCGGTGTGCGCCGACGCCGGCCTCGAATTCCAGGTCGTCGCCGTCTCCAGTCCGTCACAGCGCAACCGGCTCCTCGACGAGTCACGCCGCCTCGAACGCCGCACCGACGGATTGATCCTGGTCGACATCACGATC
>Ga0316197_10003786_pt1 | contig 10779 bp, 9 predicted proteins | sample OudBiesiAoxic_MG_FD_204939 | JGI IMG/M metagenome (GOLD analysis project Ga0316197, IMG submission 204939) | Coastal sediment microbial communities from Oude Bieten Haven, Netherlands - site A oxic | ecosystem: Environmental > Aquatic > Marine > Coastal > Sediment | place: Netherlands... | reverse complement strand
GATTTAAATTCGGTGAAGGAATTGCTAGGTCATTCTAGTTTGGCATCAACACAGGTATACACACATAATAGTATTGCCGAATTGAAGAAAGTACATGCGTCTGCTCATCCAAGGAGTAAGAAATAGTATAACGTTCTTTTCTATTGTTTAACCTAAAACACGCTACTTATGAAGGTGAATACGCAAGCTGTGAATTTTAATGCTGACCCTGAACTTCTAGATTTTGTTCAATCTCGTTTAGACAAGCTCGAACTTTTTTATGATAAGATTGTCAGCTCAGAGGTGTATTTAAAAGTTGAAAATACCAGTGTAAAGGAAAATAAAATTGTTGATATTAAGATGTACGTTCCGAAGGATAAGTTTGTGGTAAAAAAGCAATGCAAATCTTTTGAAGAAGCAATTGATTCGGCATGTAGTTCTCTGGAAAGAAAATTAGTTAAAAAGAAGAAAAAACCAAGGTTCCAAGCCTCTTTAAAATTTTTATAAAATAGTTTTGATTAAAAAAATAATTATCTACATTTGCAGTCCGTTAGAAATAGCGGACTTTTTTATGCTTTAAACGGCTTTAAAAGGCCGATGTAGCTCAGCTGGCTAGAGCAGCTGATTTGTAATCAGCAGGTCGTGGGTTCGAGTCCCTCCATCGGCTCGTAAGTTCATAAAAATCAAGGAGGGGAGATACTCAAGCGGCCAACGAGGACAGACTGTAAATCTGTTGGTTTTACCTTCGCAGGTTCGAATCCTGCTCTCCCCACAAATGGTAATTGAGAGCAGTTTTATGAAAATGCTTTTGGAATACCATGTCCGGGAAAAATAATAATCCGGAAATAAGTACAGTTCGGGACTAAAAATATGTTTAGTAGGATTGGTGAAATTTTGAAAATAAAATTGCGGGAGTAGCTCAGTTGGTAGAGCGTCAGCCTTCCAAGCTGAATGTCGCCGGTTCGAACCCGGTCTCCCGCTCAAAGAAATTGAGTTAACGTTTGCTATTATGATAGAGGTTAGTTTTAACCTTATTGTCAAAATACAAAACCTAGAGACCCATAAGCCGACGTAGCTCAGGGGTAGAGCGTTTCCTTGGTAAGGAAGAGGTCACGGGTTCAATTCCCGTCGTTGGCTCAAATAAATTAGGCATTAATTATTGTACACTAATATAAACTAAGATTAAATTCACTCAAAATGGCAAAGGAAACTTTTGATCGTTCCAAACCGCACTTAAATATTGGTACTATTGGACACGTAGATCACGGTAAAACTACATTAACTGCTGCTATTACTACTGTTTTGGCAAACGCAGGATTATCTGAAAAGAGAAGTTTCGATTCAATCGATAACGCTCCGGAAGAAAAGGAAAGAGGTATTACAATTAATACTTCTCATGTTGAATACTCAACAGCGAATCGTCATTACGCACACGTAGATTGTCCTGGTCACGCGGATTATGTAAAGAACATGGTAACGGGTGCTGCACAAATGGACGGAGCTATCTTAGTGGTTGCTGCTACAGATGGTCCAATGCCTCAAACCAGAGAGCATATCCTTTTAGGTCGTCAGGTAGGTATTCCTAGAATCGTTGTTTTCCTTAATAAAGTAGACATGGTTGACGATGACGAGCTATTGGAACTTGTTGAAATGGAAGTTAGAGAACTTCTTTCTTTCTATGAGTACGATGGTGATAATGGCCCTGTTATCTCAGGTTCGGCTTTAGGAGCCTTAAATGGTGAGCAAAAGTGGGTAGATACAGTTATGGAACTAATGACTGCTGTTGATGAATGGATTGAATTGCCTAAAAGAGATGTTGAAAAAGATTTCTTAATGCCTGTTGAAGATGTATTTACTATTACAGGTCGTGGTACTGTTGCTACTGGCCGTATAGAAACCGGAATAGCCAATACTGGTGACCCTGTTGATATCATAGGTATGGGTGCAGAAAAGTTGTCCTCTACAATAACCGGGGTTGAGATGTTCCGTAAAATTCTAGACCGGGGAGAAGCGGGTGATAACGTAGGTATTTTATTAAGAGGTATTGAAAAATCTCAAATTAGCAGAGGTATGGTTATTTGTAAGCCTGGTTCTGTTAAGCCGCATGCTAAATTTGAGGCTGAGGTTTATATCCTTAAAAAAGAAGAAGGTGGTCGTCATACTCCATTCCACAACAACTATCGTCCACAGTTCTATGTTAGAACAACGGATGTTACAGGAACAATAAACCTTCCTAGTGGAGTTGAAATGGTGATGCCTGGTGATAACTTAACTATTTCTGTAGACCTTATCCAGCCTATCGCTTTAAGCGAAGGACTTAGATTTGCCATCCGAGAAGGAGGCAGAACTGTAGGAGCTGGTCAGGTAACAAAGATATTAGATTAATCACTATATAATTTTTGCACTAAGGGTGTTCCGTTTTGGCGGGATACCTTTCAGTGTAAATATAAACGGGTGTAGCTCAGTTGGTAGAGCACTGGTCTCCAAAACCAGGTGTCGGGAGTTCGAGCCTCTCCTCCCGTGCAAAGAAAAAACAGGAGTTTGGAGGTAATAGCCAAAAGTAATGATCTTGTTTTGTTGCTGAGTAGTAGAGTTTTAGAATAGTCTATTAAGGAATAAAAAAATTGTATGATAACTTATATAAAGGAGTCAATAGAAGAATTAAGACATAATGTTACGTTGCCATCTAGAGCAGAGTCATCTAATCTTATGGTTATTGTAGCTGTGTTTTCAATATTGTTTGCTTTAGCAACCTGGGGTGTAGACACCATATTTAGCAAATTAATACAACTTTACTTTAACGCCTTAATAAATTAAGTTTGAGACCTATGTCTGAAGTATTAGAAAAGAAATGGTATGTAGTAAGAGCAGTCAGTGGTCAGGAGAATAAGATCAAGGGCTACATAGAAAGCGAAGTGGAACGCCATGGATTTGCAGATTACCTGGAAGAAGTTTTAGTGCCAACAGAGAAAGTGGTACAGATAAGAAATGGGAAAAAGATAAATAAAGAGAGAGTCTATTTTCCAGGATATATTATGATCAAAGCTAATTTGGGTGGAGAAATGATTCATATAATCCGCTCAATAACTAATGTCATCGGCTTTTTAGGTGAAACAAAAGGCGGTGATCCGGTTCCATTAAGAAAGGCCGAAGTAAACCGAATGTTAGGAAAGGTAGACGAATTAGCTATAAATACAGACAGTGTAGCTATACCGTTTATCCTGGGAGAAACTGTTAAGGTGATAGATGGACCATTCAATGGATTTAATGGTACGGTTGAAAAGATTAATGAAGAAAAGAGAAAACTTGAAGTAATGGTGAAAATTTTCGGAAGAAAAACACCATTGGAGTTGAGTTACATGCAAGTAGAAAAAGTATAGAAAATTGTTACATATATATAAAAGTTGTGTTGCTTCCAAATTATAACACGCTTTAAATTTAATTTAAAACAATGGCAAAAGAAGTAAGTAAAGTAGTTAAACTACAAGTTAGGGGAGGTGTTGCGAATCCGTCGCCACCGGTTGGACCCGCTTTAGGTGCTGCCGGCGTTAACATCATGGAGTTCTGTAAGCAGTTTAATGCGCGTACACAGGACAAACAAGGTAAAATTCTACCTGTTGTTATCACCGTATTTAAGGACAAATCATTTGATTTTGTTGTTAAAACACCTCCGGCGGCAGTGCAACTTTTGGAAGCGGCTAAGATTAAGAAAGGATCTGGCGAACCTAATCGAGTAAAATCAGGGAATGTTTCTTGGGACCAGGTAAAAAGTATTGCGGAGGACAAAATGGTAGACCTTAATGCTTTTACCGTAGAATCCGCAATGTCCATGGTGGCAGGTACTGCCAGATCTATGGGATTGAAAGTTTCAGGAAAAAGACCTTTTTAAAATCTTAAAAGCAATTTTTAACATGGCAAAATTAACTAGAAAGCAAAAAGAAGCATATGCTAAGATAGAAAAAGATAAACTCTATTCTGTTGTAGAAGCTTCTGCGCTTGTAAAAGAGATAACCAAAACAAAGTTTGATGCAAGCATCGACTTGGCAGTTAGATTAGGGGTAGACCCACGTAAAGCCAATCAAATGGTTCGTGGTGTTGTGACATTGCCTCATGGTACCGGTAAAGATGTAAAAGTTCTTGCTTTGGTAACCCCTGATAAAGAGTCCGAAGCTAAAGAAGCAGGTGCAGACTTTGTTGGATTGGATGAGTATTTGGATAAAATTAAAGGCGGTTGGACAGATGTAGATGTAATTATCACAATGCCAAGTGTCATGGGCAAATTAGGACCTTTAGGACGAGTTTTAGGTCCAAGAGGATTAATGCCCAATCCAAAAACAGGTACGGTGACAATGGATGTGGCTAAGGCAATATCTGATGTAAAAGCAGGTAAAATAGATTTTAAAGTAGACAAAACCGGGATAGTACATGCGGCCATAGGAAAGGCTTCCTTTTCTGCCGATAAAATAGCCGGTAATGCCCAGGAACTGCTGGATACTTTAAATAGATTAAAACCGGCTGCTGCCAAAGGTATATATATGAAAAGTATATACATGTCCAGTACAATGAGTCCTAGTCTCCAATTAGATCCTAAAGCAGTTTAACTGTAAACGTTTAAAATCATGACAAAAGAAGAAAAAGCAATCGTTATAGAAGATTTGACGGCTCAGTTAGCTGATAATTCAACGATTTATTTGGCAGATATTTCTGGATTGGATGCATTGGCAACCTCAGCATTAAGAAGAGCTTGTTTTAAAGCAAACATAAAATTGTCTGTAGTAAAGAATACTTTACTGGCAAAGGCAATGGAAGCTTCTGAAAAAGAATTCGGAGAGTTGCCTGAAACGTTAAAGGGAAATACGTCTTTAATGTTTTCAGAAACTGGTAATGGGCCAGCAAAGCTTATTAAAAGTTTTCGAAAAAAATCAGACAAACCTTTATTAAAAGGCGCTTTTGTAGAAGAAGCAATTTTTGTAGGTGATGAAAATTTAGATACTTTGGTAAGTATTAAATCCAAGGAGGAAGTTATAGGCGAGATTATTGGTCTATTGCAATCCCCGGCCAAGAATGTTATTTCCGGTTTAAAATCCGGAGGTGGAAAACTGGCAGGAATCCTCAAAACATTATCTGAAAAATAACTAATACGCACTAATAACAAGAATAATTTAAGAATTTTATTAAACGATAGAAAAATGGCAGATTTAAAAGATTTCGCAGAACAATTGGTTAACTTAACAGTAAAAGAAGTAAATGAGTTAGCTGATATATTAAAAGAAGAGTATGGCATAGAGCCCGCTGCTGCTGCTGTTGCAGTTGCCGCAGGTGGAGGCGCCGCAGGAGGTGAAGCTGAGGCCGCTGAAGAAAAAACAGAATTTGATGTTGTTTTAACAGCAGCTGGAGGTTCTAAACTGGCAGTAGTTAAATTGGTAAAAGAATTAACTGGCCTTGGATTAAAAGATGCTAAAGATATCGTTGATAGCGCACCTAAAGCTGTAAAAGAAGGTGTGTCTAAAGACGAAGCTGAAGGAATTAAAAAATCATTGGAAGAAGCTGGAGCAGAAGTTGAGCTTAAATAATAGCGACAACCATACGGTTTTGGTTTAGGTCTTTCCGCCTTATTGGTGGCTAGACCTAAACCCTTTTATATGTAATATATAGTATATGATGTAATATACGGCCCATTTTAGGTATTCACGTTCAAAATTTTGTCCATTGATGTTCACAAAACAGACTGAAAGAGTAAACTTCGCATCCGCTAAGAACATTCCGAACTATCCGGATTTCTTGGACATTCAGATTAAATCATTTCAAGATTTTTTTCAACTTGAAACAAAATCTGACGAAAGGGGCAATGAGGGTTTGTACAACACCTTCATGGAAAACTTTCCAATAACTGACACAAGAAATCAATTTGTACTGGAGTTTCTTGATTACTTTATAGACCCACCCAGGTATTCCATCCAGGAGTGTATAGAAAGAGGTCTAACGTATAGCGTACCACTAAAAGCCCGCTTAAAACTTTATTGTACCGATCCGGAGCATGAAGATTTTGAAACTATTGTTCAGGATGTTTATTTGGGTACTATACCCTATATGACACCGAGTGGAACTTTCGTTATTAACGGTGCGGAACGAGTAGTTGTTTCGCAGTTACACCGTTCTCCGGGAGTATTCTTTGGTCAATCTTTTCACGCAAATGGCACCAAACTATATTCTGCCAGGGTGATTCCTTTTAAAGGATCCTGGATAGAATTTGCTACTGATATCAATAGCGTTATGTACGCCTACATTGACAGGAAGAAAAAATTACCGGTTACAACTTTATTTAGAGCCATAGGTTTTGAAAGAGACAAGGATATTCTTGAGATCTTTGATCTGTCAGAAGAAGTAAAGGTTTCAAAAACCGGATTGAAGAAATTCTTAGGACGCAAACTTGCTGCTAGGGTTCTTAATACCTGGCATGAAGATTTTGTTGATGAAGACACAGGAGAAGTTGTTTCCATAGAGAGAAACGAAATAGTCCTGGATCGTGATACTGTCCTTGAAAAGGAACATATTGATGAAATTATTGATGCAGATGTTAAAACCATTCTGCTTCATAAAGAGAATAATGCACAAAGTGATTATGCAATTATTCATAACACTTTGCAAAAAGATCCAACAAATTCTGAAAAAGAAGCGGTTGAACATATTTATCGTCAGCTGCGTAACGCGGAACCACCTGATGAGGAAACAGCACGTGGAATAATTGATAAATTGTTTTTCTCTGACCAACGATATAATCTTGGTGAAGTTGGTCGTTATAGAATGAATAAAAAGCTTGGTTTGGATATTGGTATGGACAAACAGGTACTTACCAAGGAAGATATCATTACTATAATCAAGTATTTAATTGAACTTATTAATTCCAAAGCAGAAATTGATGATATAGACCACCTTTCTAACAGGCGTGTTAGAACCGTTGGTGAACAATTATCATCTCAATTTGGTGTTGGTTTGGCGCGTATGGCAAGGACCATTCGTGAGCGAATGAATGTAAGGGATAATGAGGTATTTACTCCGATTGATCTGATAAATGCCAAAACACTGTCCTCTGTGATTAATTCATTTTTTGGTACTAACCAATTATCACAGTTCATGGATCAGACGAATCCTCTTGCAGAAATTACACACAAGAGAAGATTATCAGCTCTGGGACCAGGGGGACTTTCAAGAGAACGTGCAGGATTTGAAGTTCGTGACGTTCACTACACGCATTACGGAAGACTATGTCCTATTGAAACTCCTGAAGGACCAAATATTGGACTTATTTCTTCACTTGCGGTATTTGCCAAAGTAAACCCTATGGGATTCTTGGAGACACCTTATCGCAAGGTTGATAACGGAAAAGTAGATACTAAAGATTTTGTTTATCTGAGCGCTGAAGAAGAGGAAGGCATGAAAATATCTCAGGCCAATATTCCGCTCAAGGACAATGGAGCAATAGATCAGGAGAAAGTTATCGCCAGGGAAGAAGGAGATTTTCCGGTTGTAGATCCTATAGAGGTAAATTATACTGATGTTGCTCCTAACCAGATTGCATCTATTTCTGCTTCTTTAATTCCCTTCCTTGAACACGATGACGCAAACAGGGCCTTGATGGGTTCTAACATGATGCGGCAGGCTGTTCCCTTATTGAAACCGCAATCTCCTATTGTTGGTACAGGATTGGAAAGGCAAGTTGCATCAGACTCAAGAGTATTAATAAATGCTGAAGGTGATGGTGTAATTGAATATGTGGATGCTCAAAAGGTCACAATTAATTACATACGCAGCGAGAATGCAAAATTGGTTAGTTTTGAGGATGATTCCAAGACCTATCAATTGGTTAAATTCAGAAAAACCAACCAAGGTACCAGTATTAATCTTAAGCCAATCGTTCAAAAAGGAGATCGGGTTAAAAAAGGACAGGTACTTTGCGAAGGATATGCAACAGAAGGTGGCGAATTAGCTTTAGGTAGAAACCTTAAAGTAGCCTTTATGCCTTGGAAAGGATATAACTTTGAGGATGCTATTGTAATTTCTGAAAAAGTTGTCCGCGAAGATATCTTTACTTCAATACATATAGATGAATATGCTCTTGAAGTTAGAGATACCAAATTAGGAGCTGAAGAATTAACCAATGATATTCCTAATGTTTCAGAAGAGGCGACAAAAGACCTTGATGAATATGGAATGATACGAATTGGTGCGGAAGTAAAGCCCGGAGATATTCTTATTGGTAAGATTACACCCAAAGGTGAATCGGATCCCACTCCGGAAGAAAAACTACTTCGTGCAATTTTTGGTGATAAAGCCGGGGATGTTAAGGATGCTTCATTAAAAGCTTCACCTTCATTACGCGGTGTAGTTATTGATAAAAAGTTATTCTCTCGTTCTATTAAAGATAAACGCAAGCGTTCGGAAGACAAGGAAGCAATTTCCAGTCTGGAACTTGAATATGAAGTAAAATTCCAGGAACTTAAAGAGGTATTGGTCGATAAATTGTTTAAACTTATAAATGGGAAGACTTCTCAGGGAGTATTAAACGATCTTGGTGAGGAGGTTTTACCTAAGGGTAAAAAATATACCATGAAGATGCTTAATTCAGTGGATGATTTTGCCCATCTTGTTGGGGGTAGTTGGACTACTGATAAAGACACAAACTTTTTAGTGGCCGACTTGCTTCACAATTATAAAATTAAGTTGAATGATCTTCAGGGGAATCTTAGAAGAGATAAGTTCACCATATCCGTAGGGGATGAATTGCCTGCAGGCATTATGAAGCTTGCAAAAGTTTATATTGCCAAAAAACGTAAGCTTAAAGTTGGTGATAAAATGGCTGGGCGTCATGGTAATAAGGGTATTGTTGCCCGTATTGTCAGACATGAGGATATGCCGTTCTTGGAAGACGGAACTCCTGTAGACATTGTATTAAACCCTTTAGGTGTTCCATCTCGTATGAATATTGGCCAGATTTATGAAACCGTTCTGGGATGGGCGGGTCAAAATCTTGGCAAGAAATTCGCGACTCCAATTTTTGATGGTGCTACACTTGATGAGATTAATGAATTTACCGATGAAGCCGGGATCCCAAGATTTGGTCATACTTATCTGTATGACGGAGGAACCGGGCAACGCTTCGACCAGGCTGCAACAGTTGGGGTAATCTATATGCTAAAATTAGGACATATGGTGGATGATAAAATGCATGCACGTTCTATTGGACCATATTCGTTGATTACACAGCAACCTTTGGGAGGTAAAGCACAATTTGGGGGACAACGTTTTGGAGAAATGGAAGTTTGGGCCTTAGAGGCGTATGGCGCATCGGCTACCCTACGTGAGATTTTGACCGTAAAATCTGATGATGTGATTGGACGTGCCAAAACCTATGAATCAATTGTAAAAGGCGAAACAATGCCTGAACCTGGCTTGCCAGAATCTTTCAATGTATTAATGCACGAACTTAAGGGATTAGGTTTAGACATTAGACTTGAAGAATAATAGTTTTTTTTACATATTTTAAATTTACTATCACCATATTATAATGGCTAGAATAAAAGATAATACCGCAATTAAAAGGTTTGATAAAATTTCAATTGGATTGGCATCTCCTGAATCAATTTTAGGAGAATCCCGAGGTGAAGTTTTAAAGCCTGAAACTATTAATTATAGAACTCATAAACCAGAGCGTGATGGATTGTTCTGCGAACGCATATTTGGTCCTGTAAAGGATTATGAATGTGCATGTGGAAAGTACAAGCGTATCCGCTATAGAGGAATTGTTTGCGACAGATGTGGCGTTGAAGTTACTGAGAAAAAGGTTCGTCGCGACAGGGTGGGACACATAAACTTAGTAGTGCCGGTTGCTCATATTTGGTACTTCCGTTCCTTGCCAAACAAAATTGGCTACCTCTTGGGATTGCCTTCCAAGAAATTGGACATGATTATTTATTATGAGCGTTATGTGGTAATTCAGCCGGGTATTGCTCAAGGACCTGAAGGAGAGGAAATTCAGAAATTGGATTTTTTAACTGAAGAAGAGTATTTAAATATTCTTGAAACTATTCCTCCGGAAAATCAATATTTGGAAGATTCAGATCCCAATAAATTTATTGCCAAGATGGGAGCAGAATGCCTTATCGATTTGCTGGCGCGAATTGATCTGAAACAACTGTCCTATGATTTAAGACATAAAGCTAATACGGAGACCTCAAAACAACGTAAAACAGAAGCCTTAAAAAGACTTCAGGTTGTTGAAGCGTTAAGGGAATCTCAGGATAACAGGGATAATAGACCAGAATGGATGATCATGAAGGTAGTTCCGGTTATTCCACCGGAGTTACGTCCACTGGTTCCATTAGATGGAGGTCGATTTGCGACTTCTGATTTAAATGATCTTTACAGGCGTGTAATTATAAGGAACAATCGTTTAAAGCGATTAATGGAAATTAAAGCACCTGAGGTTATCTTAAGAAATGAGAAACGAATGCTTCAGGAATCGGTTGATTCACTTTTTGATAATACGCGTAAAGCTTCAGCAGTGAAAACTGAATCGAACAGGCCGCTTAAATCTCTTTCGGATTCCTTGAAAGGTAAACAAGGGCGTTTTCGTCAAAACTTATTGGGTAAAAGGGTAGATTATTCTGCTCGTTCCGTGATTGTTGTCGGACCTGAAATGAGCTTATATGAATGTGGTCTTCCAAAAGATATGGCTGCAGAACTATACAAGCCTTTTGTGATCAGAAAATTGATCGAAAGGGGTATTGTTAAAACGGTTAA
>Ga0316197_10003785_pt1 | contig 10786 bp, 8 predicted proteins | sample OudBiesiAoxic_MG_FD_204939 | JGI IMG/M metagenome (GOLD analysis project Ga0316197, IMG submission 204939) | Coastal sediment microbial communities from Oude Bieten Haven, Netherlands - site A oxic | ecosystem: Environmental > Aquatic > Marine > Coastal > Sediment | place: Netherlands... | reverse complement strand
CAAACTGCAAGGTGAAATTCAGAACCACCACCGAGGCACCGTTGATCGGTGTATCGCATATGTCCTCTTGCCTCAGTTCCACGGGCGGCAGTCCGGGTTCGGAATGTGCGTCCAGGGTATGGCGCAGCCCGGCCACCATTTCAGGTGCATTGTCGACCGCAACGATACGCGCGCCTTTCACCGTGACCGCGTTTCTCATGGCCAGTGTTACTGCACCCAGGGAGCAACCCAGGTCATACAGGCGGGTATTCGGCCTGGCGTAGCGGCGAGCCAGCATGCCGATCATGGGTACGATGGTTCCATAACCGGGGATTGAGCGGTTGATCATGTCCGGAAAAACGCCGACCACCCGTTTGTCGAAAACAAAATCACCCGGTTCAGTAATGAGGTTTTCAAAAATTTTGTCTTTGCTTTTCATTTCCCGCCGTAACGCCATTTCTGCTGATATGATGATACCCGTGCACCGTGACGAATGGCGCATTTGCTTTCCAGATGTTACTGCTAATTTTGTAGTGGGAGAATTCTCGCGGTATGCGGTAATGGGGATACTCGATTCACTTGTTTGCGGAGGTCAGCATGGAACCCACTTTGATCTGGGCCGTTATCATCGTCGTATTGGGCGTTGTAACCGTACGCACAGCAGTCATCATTGTTCGCCAGGGTTACGAATACACGCTTGAACGTTTCGGCCGCTACAAAACCACGCTACGGCCGGGTTTTCACTTCATCGTTCCCTTTGTCAACCGGGTTGGCCACAAGGTGAACATGATGGAACGGGTGATGGATGTGCCCTCCCAGGAAGTCATCTCCAGGGACAACGCAGTATTGACCGTCGACGGCGTGGTGTTTTTCCAGGTGCTCGACGCCGCCAAGGCTGCCTACGAGGTATTCCGCCTCGAGCATGCCATTCTGAACCTCACCATGACCAATATCCGTACCGTGCTTGGCTCCATGGACCTCGATGAATCCCTCTCCAAGCGCGACGATATCAATTCACGCCTGCTGATAATCGTGGATGAAGCCACCACACCCTGGGGCATCAAGGTGACCCGTATCGAAATCAAGGACATCAGCCCGCCGCAAGACCTGGTCGCGGCGATGGCCCGGCAAATGAAAGCCGAGCGTGAAAAACGCGCCACCATCCTCGAAGCCGAAGGCACCCGGCAAGCTGAAATCCTGACCGCCGAGGGCCTGAAACAGGCCGCCATTCTGCAGGCCGAGGGTCGCAAGGAAGCCGCATTCCGTGACGCAGAAGCACGCGAACGCCTGGCCGAGGCCGAAGGACGCGCCACCACGATGGTTTCCGACGCCATTGCGTCGGGTAACATCCAGGCCGTCAATTACTTTGTCGCGCAGAAATACGTCGAAGCCCTGAGCGACTTTGCCAACGGCACCAATACCAAGACCCTGTTACTGCCCGTGGAAGCCACCGGTATCCTGTCGAGCCTGGCCGGCATCACGGAGATCGCCAAAGAATCTTTTGCCGATGACAGCGAGCGGAAATGAGGAAAACATGATGGAATGGCTGGATAATCTGGTTTTCTGGCACTGGTGGATACTCGCCGGGGTTCTCCTGATCCTGGAACTGACCTCGCCGGTCTTCTTTTTCCTTTGGCTCGGCTTCGCGGCAGCCGCCGTCGGTTTCCTTCTGCTGATCTTTCCACAGATCCCGCTGGAGGGGCAGTTGGTCCTGTTTGCCGTGCTATCGGTCATTGCCGTGCTGGCCTGGCGCAGATACCGGGAAGTCCACCCGCCCGTTTCGGACCAACCCTTGCTCAACCAGAGGGGCGAGCAATACAAGGGACGGGTTTTCACCCTGGAACACCCCATCGTGAACGGAGAAGGCAAGGTGGAAGTCGATGACAGTACCTGGCGCGTGAAAGGCCCCGATCTTCCTGCCGGAACCCGGGTACGTGTTGTCGGTATCGACAGCGTGGTTTTTATCGTGGAAAGCGCGGAATCTTCCTGAAACCGCTATAATTGATGGTTTGGGTCAATCGCCGCGGGCGGCCATGAATCATGGCTGCGCGGTCAAACTATACCGGTACAAAACATGACGTTTCAGGAATTCATTCAAAGCCTCGAGGCCTATTGGTCGAAACAGGGCTGTGTGCTCATCCAACCGCTGGACCTCGAAGTCGGCGCGGGTACTTTTCACCCTGCCACCTTTTTGCGCTCTATCGGGCCCGAACCCTGGAGCGCAGCCTATGTGCAACCGAGCCGGCGCCCAACCGATGGACGATACGGCGAAAACCCGAATCGCCTGCAACATTATTACCAGTACCAGGTGGTCATGAAACCCTCCCCGGAGGACTTCCAGGAACTCTACCTCGGCTCACTCAAAGCCGTCGGCATCGATCCTGAGATTCACGACATCCGCTTTGTTGAAGACAACTGGGAATCACCCACGCTTGGCGCATGGGGCCTGGGATGGGAAGTCTGGCTCAACGGCATGGAAGTAACCCAGTTCACCTACTTCCAGCAGGCTGGCGGCCTCGAATGTCGGCCTGTAATGGGCGAAATAACCTACGGCATCGAACGTCTCGCCATGTACCTGCAGGAAGTAGACAGCGTTTACGACCTGGTCTGGACCGATGTAGGTGGACGCGTCGTGACCTATGGCGAGGTGTTTCATCAGAACGAGGTAGAACAATCAACCTACAACTTCGAGCATGCGGACGTCGATTCGCTTTTTGCCTGGTTTGACAACTGTGAAAAAGAAGCCCGCAAGCTGGTCGACCTGGGCCTGCCACTTCCGGCCTATGAACAAGTGCTCAAGGCTTCCCATACGTTCAACCTTCTCGACGCCCGCAATGCCATTTCGGTAACCGAGCGCCAGCGCTTTATCCTGAGGGTGCGCGACCTGGCGCGACGCGTGGCAGAAACGTACTACGCAAGCCGTGAGGCCCTGGGTTTTCCGGGCCTGGCCGGTTCCGACAGGCAGGGGAAGAGCCATGACTGATGCCATGATCAAAGAGTCAACCGCAGACCTCCTGGTTGAACTGGGTTGCGAAGAACTGCCACCCAAGGCGCTTGATGCCATCAGGGAAGCTTTTTTTCGTTCCGTATGTGAAGGCCTGGAAAAAAATCACATCACCTTCTCCCGGGAACGCAGTCGCAGTTTTTCGACACCACGGCGTATTGCCGTTGTGCTTGCTGACGTTACCGCAGGCCAGGCAGATCGGGAACAGGTGCGTCGAGGGCCCTCCGTAAGCGCAGCCTTCGACGAAAACGGCAAACCCACGGGCGCAGCGCTGGGTTTTGCCCGTTCTGTCGGCAAGCAAGTTGCGGAACTTGAAACCTTGAAGACCGACAAGGGCGAGTGGCTTCATTGCCGCATAAGCCAGGCCGGTAAACCGCTGGACGAACTGGTTTACCCGATCCTGGAACAGGCCATCAAGCAGCTTCCCGTTCCCAAGCCCATGCGTTGGTCTGACCATGACTTCAGCTTTGTCAGGCCCGTACACTGGCTGATCGTGTTGCATGGTGAGCGAATCATCGAGGGTGGGCTGTTTGGACTGAAGGCCGGAAATCAGACACGTGGTCACCGGATTCATTCTCCTGGACCACACGATGTTCTGTCGCCAGACAAGTACGTATCAGTACTTAAAAAGGCCTTTGTCCTGGCAGACCAGGAAGAACGCAAGTCCCGTATCACTGATGGCCTGCTGCAAAGCAATGAAAAGGTAATAATCGACCCGGCCTTGTTGAATGAAGTCAACAACCTGGTCGAATGGCCTGTTCCGGTGGCTTGTTCCTTTGAAGACGAGTTCCTCGAAGTACCGCATGCCGCCCTGATCGCCAGCATGCAGGACCACCAGAAATTCTTCCCTGTCCGTGATGCCCAGGATTCGGAGCGGGTCAGTAACCAATTCGTCGCCGTTTCCAATATTGAAAGCCGGGATGTCGAGCAGGTAAAACAGGGTTATGAACGCGTCATCAGGCCACGCTTGGCGGATGCCCGCTTTTTCCTCGAACAGGACAGGAAGGAAGCACTCGATAGCAAGTTGGTACAACTTGACCGGGTTGTTTTTCAACAGAAAATAGGGACAGTTGGAGACAAGTCGAGACGTATTTCTGCTATTTCAAGGAAAATATCGGAATTAATGAATGTCAATCCGCTTGTTTGTGAAAGGGCCGCCCTGCTCGCCAAGTGCGACCTGTTGACCCATATGGTTGGCGAATTTCCAGAACTGCAGGGCCAGATGGGAAGCCAGTACGCCCTGTTGTCCGGTGAAGACCCCGTGGTCGCTACCGCCATCGGTGAACACTATGCACCCAGGTTTGCTGGTGATGGTATTCCGACCAGCTTGGCCGGGCAAGTTGTCAGCATTGCAGACCGCGTCGACACACTGGTCGGTATTTTTGCAGCCGGCATGAAACCGACCGGTAACAAAGACCCTTTCGCACTTCGGCGTGCAGCACTTGGCCTGTTGAGAATACTGCTCGAAGCAGACATCAATCTTTCTTTGCAGGAAATTCTGGGCCTGGCTGCACAGGAGTTGTCAAACCAGGTAACGATTGAACAGGATTTGATTGACGAAGTCCTGGGTTTTGTCGTGGACCGACTGCTGCATTACTACACCGGCCAGGGTTACCGTACCGAGTTGGTTAACGCCGCCCTGGCTTCACCCTGGACGACACTTCCGGACCTCGATCGACGTCTTCGATCCATCAATACGTTTATGGGGGAAGAAGCTGCCGCCAGCCTGGCCGCATCAAACAAGAGAATTGGAAATATTCTGCGTAAGTCAGAGGCTAAAGAAAAAATCGATATCAACGCTGATCTATTCCGTTTCGATGAAGAAAGGGTTCTTTTTGAAGAAATTGTACGAATTGAATCCATTATCGAACCCCTGTTGAAGAAAGGCGCTTACGAAGACAGCCTTCGTATCCTTGCGCAGCTTAAAGCGCCGGTCGACCGCTTCTTTGACGAGGTCATGGTTATGGATGAAGACCCGGCTCTGCGCAATAATCGACTGGCCTTGCTGGCCTACCTGAAAATGCAGTTTGACCGCATTGCCGATCTCTCCATCCTGGGCTGAAACCATGAATCACCAACCCCTGCTTTTGATCAGTCGAAAAGATCTGCTCGATGCGACGTCCGGGCAAGAGGGTGACCGGGTTGTTCGGACCCTGGCCAGCCTGACCCGCAAAGGTTTTCACTTCGTTGCGACGGCTTCTCAGCCGAATGAATGGTCAAAGAGCAAGGCGGTTTCCAAACGCAGTCGCCCGGGTCCCAAGCGTATCAGGGACCGCCTGGCCGAAGCCGGTGGCATTTTGGATGGCGTCTATTACATTCCCCAATCCCTGCTAACCCAGAGGACCCGTCGCGAGGAGGCCCTTAAAGACATTCTTGAACGCTTCGGAACCATCGCTTCAGACTGTTTCCTGGTTAGTTCTAACCGGAACTTCATAAAATCAGCGAAAGGGCTTGGAATAAATACCCGTAAAATCACTGACGAACAGGATATGGACAGCCTGTTGGTCGGACTACGAAAAGAATCAGGCTAAACCTGTTTTCAACGTTTCTTTTTCTTTACTCACACGTCCAGGTTGCTGACTTCCAGCGCATATTTCTCAATGAATTCACGCCGGGGTTCCACTTCATCGCCCATCAAGGTGGTAAAAATCTGATCGGCCGCTACAGCGTCTTCAATGGTCACCTGTAAAAGTCGCCGGGTTTCCGGATTGACCGTGGTATCCCACAACTGTTCCGGGTTCATCTCACCCAGTCCCTTGAAGCGCTGAATGCTTCGCCCTTTGCGGCTTTCAGACATCAACCAATCATATGCCTGGCTGAAAGAACCGATTTCCTGCTGAGATTTACCACGGCGAACGACAGCGCCTTCCTGTATCAGGCCGTACAGTGTACTGGCCAGCTTTCCGATCAGCCGATATTCAGGACCGTTGAAAAAATCTGCACCGATACGCTTCGCTTCTTCAACACCATGGGTGAAGCGACTGAGCAATAATTCATTACCTTCTTCACCCGGTACGACAGACAAACCGTATTTCACGCTGGGTGGACTTCCTGCCAAGAGTTGTGCCTGCAAAGGATCACACCATTCGGTCATTTCAGATTCATCCCATTTGATATCAAACTTTTTATAATCAATGAGATGATCTAAAAATAAAGGATCATAACGTTTTGCCAGTCGCTTCGTCGCAAGCCGCGCGGCCAGGTAATCCCGCATCAATTGTTCAAGCGCTTCGCTGCCCAGCGGCGGTGCATCAGGATCGAATATCAGTGACGCATTGTCCAATGCACGCGCCAGCAGGTAGTCATTCAATTCCGTGTCGTCTTTCAGGTATTGTTCCTGTTTACCCTGCTTTATCTTGTACAGTGGTGGCTGCCCGATGTAGATATAGCCACGATCGATCAGTTCCGGCATTTGCCGGTAGAAGAAGGTCAGTAGCAGGGTTCTGATATGGGATCCGTCCACATCCGCATCGGTCATGATGATAATGCGGTGATAACGAAGTTTTTCAATATCAAACTCGTCTTTGCCAATCCCACAACCCAGCGCGGTGATCAACGTTCCAACTTCTGCCGATTGCAGCATCTTGTCAAAGCGCGCTTTTTCAACATTAAGTATCTTGCCTTTCAGCGGCAAAATGGCTTGGTATTTACGGTTTCTTCCCTGTTTTGCTGAGCCACCGGCTGAATCACCCTCGACCAGGAATATTTCTGACAGTGAGGGATCTTTTTCCTGACAATCCGCCAACTTACCCGGCAAGCCGGCAATGTCCAGAACCCCTTTTCGGCGCGTCATTTCGCGTGCTTTTCGGGCCGCTTCCCGCGCCCTTGCGGCCTCAACAACCTTTGCGGTAATGGTTTTTGCTTCTCCTGGATTTTCCAACAGAAAATCACGCAACTTTCCGGACACAACAGATTCAACGACGGGTTTCACTTCGGATGAAACCAGTTTGTCTTTTGTTTGTGATGAAAACTTGGGATCAGGAACCTTTACCGACAATACGGCGATTAGGCCTTCCCGGGCATCGTCACCCGTTGTTGAGACCTTGTCTTTTCTTTGACCTGATTCATCGATGTAATTATTTATTGTTCGTGTCAGGGCAGCTCTGAAACCAGCCAGGTGGGCCCCACCGTCTTTTTGTGGAATGTTATTGGTAAAGCAGAAAACGGTTTCCTGGTAGGCGTCTGTCCACTGCATGGCGACTTCAACAACGATATCGTTCATCTCATCCGTCATATGCATGACGGTTTGATGCAAGGGGTTCTTGTTGCGCCCCAGATGAGCGACAAAAGACTGAATTCCACCCTTATATTCAAATACATCGGATTTACCGGTGCGCTCGTCCTTAAGCTCAATACGCACACCGGAATTAAGGAAACTCAACTCTCTCAGACGCTTGGCCAGGATGTCGTAGTGATACTCGGTGTTTGTAAACACCTCTCTACTGGGTACAAACGTGATTTTTGTACCGGTATCCGGACTATCTCCGGTTATTTTCAATGGTTCTGCAGGTACACCCATATGGTAGGTTTGACGCCAGACATGCCCTTCCCTTTTGATCCTGATCAAAAGTTCCTCTGACAAAGCGTTAACCACGGATACACCTACCCCGTGCAAACCGCCGGAAACCTTGTAGGAATTGTCATCAAATTTTCCGCCTGCATGCAGCACCGTCATGATGACTTCCGCCGCCGATACGCCTTCTTCTTCGTGTATATCCACCGGGATACCACGCCCGTTATCACTGACGCTCACTGAATTATTGGCGTGTATGACGACTTCGATGGCATCACAATGCCCGGCCAGGGCTTCATCGATAGAATTGTCGACGACTTCAAAAACCATATGATGAAGACCGGTGCCATCGTCTGTATCACCAATGTACATACCCGGTCTTTTACGTACAGCGTCCAGCCCTTTCAATACTTTGATGTTGGTCGAATCGTAATCGGTTCTGCTCATATTATTTTCCTGCCCATACGCTCTGGGGCAACTATTTAACCTATTAATTTGGGAGTAAAAAACCCGTTCGTGGTAGCCACTGTGATATGGGTTCAAACCAGCCTGTTTTCAAGCTGGATTATACCAGCTCAAGGAGCTTGCCCTGTTCCACGTGAAACACTTTTCCATCGTGTTTCATCACCGGTTTTCCTGTGCCGCTTACCCAGACTTGTGCGCCCGAGCCGATTGCCAACTCCAGAACACTTTCAAAGTGGTCGCGGTCAAACTCAGACTCCAGGTCATCGAAAAGGAGAACCGGTCTATGCCCGTTCTTTTTCAGGATTTCAGCTTGAGTTAACAACATTGCAGCTGCAAAGGCTTTCTGCTCACCCCGCGACAGGACTACCCTGGCATTAACTCCACCACAAGCCAGCTTGATATCACCACGGTGAGGACCAGAAGATGTCATACCTCGTTCCAAATCGAAATTTCTCTTATTTTGAAGTGATTGCAGGTAAGAATCGCTTCTCCATCCTGTTTGGTATTGCATTTCAACCTGGCCCACACGGGTTTTCAGCTTATCGAGCATCACCTCGATGCCTTGGTACACCAGGTCAACCTGCCTGCTTCTCAAAATACTGAGCCTGTCACCGTAATCAGCCAGCACACTGTCCAGGCTATCCAGTAGTTCAACCTGCCCACGTCTTAGAGCCGCATTGCGCTGCTTCAGCGCCTTGGAGTACCTTCGCCATACATCGAGAAAGCCGTGTTCCACGTGAAACATACCCCAATCGAGGTATTTTCTTCGAATTTCCGGAGGTCCGCTTACAAGCAAGTGACTGTCGGGCTCCAACAACACCAGGGGTAGCAGTCGGGTGAGCTGGCTTAGTTGCTTTACATCCTGCCCGTTAAGGCGACCGCGCCAATGTGTTCCTGTTCGTTCTAAGCCCAGGCGTGATAAAGAACCCTGATCATCACATACTTCGGCAAATACCCTGAACGTTTTTTGCTCTGGCCCGGTCAGGTCGGTCGCCTGTGAGGTTCTGAAGGATCTGCCGCGTGACAAGACCGTAATGGATTCAAGGATACTTGTTTTTCCCGCGCCGTTTTCGCCGTGAATATAGTTGAAGGAAGCGTGCGGCAGTAATTCCACCGACGCCAGGTTGCGCAGGTTTTCTACCAGAAGTTTTTTGATGATCAACGTACTGTCACGAACGTTTCGATCAAGGTATCCACCGACGGGAGTTTACGTAAAACTATAGTCTTTAAGTTTTAAAATCAGAGTTTTAGTGGCATCACTACGTGCCTGTCACTGCCGCCGCTTTCTGCGCTGATCAGGCAACTGCTGTTGGCATCCTTGAGTTCCATCAAAACGGTTTCGGCATCAATGGCGGTCAGGGCGTCCAGCAGATAGGTGACATTGAATCCGATAGCCAGTTGGTCAAAGTTCAAGCCCGCTTCGAGTTCTTCGATGGCTTCTTCATGTTGCGGGTTGTGGGCAATGATTTTTACGAATCCATCAGATGCTTCGAGTCGAACCCCTTTGTATTTTTCATTCGACAGGATCGATGCGCGCTGCAGGGCACGAATAAAGGCGTCACGATCGATACGAATATGCCGGTCTGTACCCTTGGGAATAACGGCCCGGTACTCGGGAAAGCGTCCATCGATAAGTTTTGACGTAAAAACGGTTGAATCTTTCACCAGCCGAATATGATTTTTCCCCAACGCCAGTTCAACCGAATCTTTGCTGTCTGAGAGCATCCTGGACAATTCCAGCACACCCTTTCTTGGCACGATCAACTGGCGCTCTTCCACGACGGACAAATCTGCGTTCAGGTCGCAAATGGCCAGACGGTGTCCGTCCGTTGCAACCGTACTCAGGTCGTTGTCATGAAAGTCGAACAACAGCCCGTTCAGATAATAGCGAACATCCTGGTTGGCCATTGCAAAGGCTGTTTTATCCAATACATTTTTTAGTTTATCTTCTTGAATATTAAGAACTTCTAGTGTTTCCACCTGATCTGTAGCTGGAAATTCTGTAGCGGGTAAGGTGGCCAGCGTATAACGTCCTTTGCCGGACGAAACCGTCATCTTGTCGCCTTCCGACACGGCCGTGATATTGACACCATCGGGTAGCATCCTGACGATATCGACCAGTTTCCTCGCCGGTACCGTAGTCTCACCTTCGGATTCAACCTGGGCATCTACCACCGTAATCAATTCAACTTCCATATCGGTACCGGTAATGGATAATTTTCCGTTCCGGGTCGATATCAGGAAATTGGCCAGGACCGGCAGGGTCTGGCGTCGTTCGACTACACCAACGACCTGGGTAATGGGTTGAAGAAGTTTTTCTCTTTGGATGCTGAATTTCATGAACTGATTCCTATCAGTAACTATTTATATATATATAAATAAAATAATAGTAGTAATAAGCCCGGTGGATAACACTATAACTCAATTAAAATTCTTTAAAACAATCATTTACAAATCAATTTATCACGCACAACAGTATGTTTTACCTGTTGAAGACCTGTGGATAAAAGACCATGCTGACTTTATCAATAGGCTATCCACAGGATGTTAAGGTCTTTTGCGCCTATTTATCCACTACCACACCATCAGGCGGTTAATTTCCTGACCAGTTTTGCCCGGTCTTCCCTGATACGCCCGTCTGTTTCACATAACTCCTCGATCTTGCGGCAGGCGTGAAGTACGGTGGTGTGGTCCCGGCCTCCAAAGGCATCGCCTATTTCCGGAAGGCTGTGTTCAGTCAATTCTTTGCTCAGTGCCATGGCCATCTGCCTGGGTCGCGCGATGGTGCGTGTGCGGCGGCGTGATAACAGGTCAGAGACCCGCAT
>Ga0316197_10003784_pt1 | contig 10788 bp, 9 predicted proteins | sample OudBiesiAoxic_MG_FD_204939 | JGI IMG/M metagenome (GOLD analysis project Ga0316197, IMG submission 204939) | Coastal sediment microbial communities from Oude Bieten Haven, Netherlands - site A oxic | ecosystem: Environmental > Aquatic > Marine > Coastal > Sediment | place: Netherlands... | reverse complement strand
CCGTAGAGCCGGACAGTCTCCAACAGCTGATACCGGCTCATCGCTCCACTGTCGGCGGCGACCTGCACGAGCGATCGATCGACCAGGCCGGTCAACACCTCGAACCGCGTCCCCATCTCCGGTCGGGAGCACACCGCTTCGACGCCCGGGGAATCGAAACCGCCACGGAACACCGACAGCTCGGTGAGCATGGTCTGTTCGTCTGTGTCGAGGAGGTCCCAGCTCCAGTCCATCATCGCCTGCAGGGTCTGCTGACGTTGACGTCGCGCCCGTCGACCGCCCGAGAGCAGCGCGAACCGTTCGTCGAGGCCGGCCTCGAGTTCGCTGAGCGACAGATGACCCACCCGCGCCGCGGCCAGCTCGATTGCCAGCGGGATCCCGTCGAGCTGGGCGCAGATCCGTTCGACCAACTCCACGCTGTCCGCGTCGACCTCAAAGGCGGAACTCGCCGCGAAGGCCCGGGCCAAGAACAGATTGCGGGCCTCGCCGGAGTCGGCTCCCATCGACGGGATTCGCCACACGTGCTCACCGTCGGTGCCGAGCGCTTCGCGACTCGTCGCCAGGATCGTCAGGTTCTGCGACCCGCGCAGCAACTCGTCCGCGACGTCGGCTGCGTCGTCGACCAGGTGCTCGCAGTTGTCGAGGACCACGAGCGTGGGTGCCCGGTCGGCATATTCGACGATCAGATCGGCCAACTTTCCGCCACCTCCGGGCCGCCCATCGTTGACGAGGCCGATCCCCACCGCGACCTGCTGCACGATGTCTTCGGGGCCCGCGGCCGAGCGGAGGTCTGCCAACCACGTGCCGCCGCCGAAACGGGCGCTCACCGCAGCCGCAACTTCGAGCGCGATCCGCGTCTTGCCGCACCCGCCCATCCCGCTGATCGTGACCAGCCGATGATCCGCTACGAGCTGATCGAGTCGCTCAACCTCGGCCTGACGTCCGATGAACTCGGTCAACTGCACCGGCAAGTTGTTGAACTCGGCGCGCATCGACCGCAACGGTGGGTGGCTACCGTCGTCGAGTTGCCACAGCCGCACCGGCTCGCCGAGGTCACGGAGCTGATGCTCACCGAGATCAATACCCCTCGGGTCGGCCAAGAGCTGGTGAACAAGGTCCGACGCGACGATCTGGTCAGGATGGGCCACACCGTTGATACGTGCAACACGGTTCAACGCGGGACCGAAGAAGTCACCATCGCGCTCCGTCGCCGGGCCCGCGTGCAGCGATGCGCGGATGCGGATCTCGCCTGGGATCGACCACGACTCGGCGGTCAACCCGACGCCGGCACCCCGAGCAGCGGCAATCGCAGGCTCGGCGTCGTCGAACACGGCGATCATCCCGTCGCCAGTGTGCTTGAACACTCGGCCACCGACCCCAGCCACCGCCCCGTGAACGATCTCGTCATGTCGCGCCAACACCGCAGGCATCGCCTGCGCATGTGATTCCCAGAGCGCGGTCGAGCCGACCACGTCGGTCATCAAGAACACGCTTGTCACAGCCCCCGCCCCTTCGTCGCCGGAAATCAGAGCCATCGGTCTGGCTCATCGTGACAGATCGACCAACGACAGGGTGCGTCGCGAGCCGACAGAATGCCCGGCAGACGGGGATCTTGAACCACGAAAGGCCCCGCACACAGAATCGGCCGACGGGCACGCAGGCATCTCAGGCGGCAACGCTCATCACGCGAGCGCCGTAGACCGACTTTCTACTCTTGGCCAGCGCCACACTCCAGCCCTGACGCCGTGCCCGATGTTCGCGGCGCCGAGACAGCCTCAGATCGGCAGCGGAGAGCGTCCTTCAGCGGCTGTTCGGGCGCGCGAGCCGACGCACGTTCTTGAGCGCTTGACCACTCGAAGAAGTGCCTGAGCGGCTTGTGGTGTGAGGAGGGCGGAGCGTTATGCGCTCAGTTGTCTGGCGGTGGCCTTGTCTCAGGCGCTAGGTCGAGCTGATATGTCGCCGTGCCTTCGTCGTTGCTGATCCGGTGAAACCCGTTGTTCTCCATCACACGTACCGAGGCTTGGTTTGTCAGGTCGACTCCGCCGGTCATCGTGTGAACCGACGGCTCGGTGCGCATCCAATCGATCAGACCCGACAGCAATTCGGTTGCGAACCCTCGGCCCCATGAGGCCTCGGCGATGACGTAGCCAATCCGGACATCGACCATCGAATCATCAAGAGGAAGCTCCGCGAGAACCACGAGGCCGACCGGACTCGCTGTCGCGGCGTCCATGACCAACAGTGTCGGGGATTCAGCATCGCGCTCTTCGATCCACGCCCTCGCTCGGTCGAGGGTGTAGTTCCCCTGCCACGACTCCGGGAGCGCGACCGTCGTGCGATCAGTGAGCAGTTCCGCGATCACCCCGACGAGGTCGAGGCCGGCTCGCCGCGCGACTGTGCGCCACGGGCCGACATGTAGACGCTCGGTGACGAACTCACAATCGTCCAAAGCGCTGTCGGTCACTCGCCCATGCTCTCATCAAGTGGCTCGCGGCCGCTCGCTCAGACTGCTGGTCCGGTTCGCTCCACATCAAGCGGCCCGAAGAGGCCGGCGCAAGACGCATTCTGGAGCGGGCCGTGTCGATCGAACGTGCCGATCAGGAGCGGTTGGAGTGAGCGTTCGCAGTCCGTTGATATGCGTTCCTGTAGCTGGCTCTTCGGGCGCTCGGCGGGTTCGGTGCGACCTTGTTGAGGTGGTTACGGATTCGGGGAACGGTGGCCCCAGAAGCTCGGTTTGGTGATCTGGGTGACGGTCCATGTCGCGTCGTCGACGAGGAGGCCGCCGCATCCGAATTCGACGTCGAATCCCGAGGGAGAGCGGCTGTAGAAGGACACCATGTGATCGTTGGTGTGCTTGCCGAGGGTCATCGAGATCGGTGTGCCGGCATCGATGTGACGGTCGAGGGTGTGGCCGACGTCGTCGAGTGTTCGGGCCTCGACCATGAAGTGGTAGAGCACCGGTTCCGATGCCGGCACGAGGGCGAGGCTGTGGTGGCGCTGATTGCAGCGAAGGAAGACGACGTCGTCGTCTTCGGGCCGCCAGTAGTCGCTGACCCGGAAGCCGAGCACGTTGGTGTAGAAGTCGACGGATTCCTCGAGTGCGGGGGTACCCAGCACGATGTGGCCCATCCCATGGGCCCCAGTCGTGAACCCGCTGACGCCGGTCGGCGACACGAAGAGCTGGTGATCGAGGATCGGGCCGTGGAACAGCTCGAGCGTGAAACCTCCAGGGTCGGTCGCTCGCACCAGCCCGCGGACTTGCCGGTGCTCGCATTCGTCGACCGATCCATGGTCGATGGTGAGTCCGGCCGCCATCAGCTGGGCGACTGCAGATTCGAGAGCGTTCGAGTCCGGCAGTTCCCATCCAGCGAACGCCAACCCCTCCGGGCCTTGGCCGACGAGCACGCGGTAAGGTCGTTCGTCGAATCGCATCCGGAGCCCGACGTCGTCATCGAACACCATTGCTCCCAACATCTCAGCGTATGGGCGCCATTCTTCGACGTCGTCGGCGGTGATTCCGATGTAGCCCAGACCTCGTACGTCCATGTGCTTCTCCTTGGTTCGGTGTGTTGGTTCAAGCATGGAGACCAGCGTCGCCCGAGGCAAGGTGAGAACGAGGGCCGATGATGGTGAGAAACGGACATGGTCGACGTCGTCCCGGTTCACTACTGCCCGCCCGACGATGCCTACGGGCTCGACATAGAGCTGGTCGACGCACCCGAGCTGCGAGCCCGGGTGGCGTCAGATCCGCACCGTGAGTTCGAGCGGATCGACTTCCAATGCTTCATTTTCGTTCGCTCTGGGTCGTACACCCGCGTCGTCGATTTCGAGACGCACGAACTCGTGGAACACTCCTGCCTGATGATCTCCCCCGGGCAGGTCCACCGCTTCGGACCGCCGAGCGACTGGACCGGCTGGATGCTGATCGTCAGCGGCCACCTCGTCTCGGATGAGACGCGAGAATTGCCAAGTCACGTACGCCTTGACCGAGAACTCGCCGGAGCAGTCTCTGAGCTGTTCGATCGCATGGACGCGGACGCGGGTTGCCCGTGGATCGCCAGCGGCTCGTGCAGCTCCTCGCACTCCAGACGGCGGTGCTCGTGGGCCGACTCGCGCTCGGCGTGAGCGCCACGACCACAAACCAACTCGTCGATCCAACCCTGCTGTCCCGCTATCGCGACTACCGCGCAGCCGTCAACGACGAATACCGACGCTGGCACCTCGTGGCCCCCTACCGCTCCGAGCGATACTGGCCGACCAGCACATCGCGGACGAATGCCCGAAGGAACCACGCACAACCCGCAGCGGACAACGCCCTTCAACGGCTCACAGGCCCGGACAGCTATCCGCATGATCTCGGGCAGGTAGCCGAAGCGCGGAAGTGCCTGATTGAGACTGGTAGGTGCGTTACGGCGGTTGTCGTAACGTCGATGGTGCTGGTCGGTCGGCTCTCTAAGCGCCTGCCGCCCGACGGGTTGGCTTTGGTACGAACTGCTGACCGGCCGGTGTCCATCGCCGGGGTGTGGCTCGAAAGAGGCGCGAACACGATCGACCCGAATCAGGAGTGCCCACCTCGGTTTCATCACCGAGAGAAAGGCACTTTGCCTGTCCATCATGATCGGGATCGACCCACACAAGGCATCCCACACCGCCGTTGCCATCGACGGAAACGAACACGTCCTCGACGAGATCCGGGTGAGATCGTCGACGACCCAAGCCGACCAGCTCCGATGCTGGGCGGACAGTTTCGAGAACCGAACGTGGGCGGTCGAGTCCGCCCAGGGACTCGGCTACCTGCTCGCCCAACAGCTCATTGCCGCAGGCGAGGTCGTGCTCGACGTGCCCGCTGTGCGGGCGTCGCGGATCCGAACATTGAGTTCGGGGCGGTCGCAGAAGAACGACCCGAACGACGCTCGCTCGGTGGCGATCGCGGCGCTGCGAGCTGACGACCTTGCTCGCGTGCGAGCTGATGACCATGCTCGGATCTTGCGGCTGTTGGCGAAGCGGCATCGGGATCTGGGCCGGGCGAAGAACCAGTCGTGCGGCCGACTCCACGCTTTGTTGTTGGAGATGATTCCGGGCGGCGCCGGGTTCCGGATGTCATCGATCACCAGGGCGAACACGCTTCTCGGCACGTTCGAACCGACCGACGCAATGGGCTGTCAGCGACTCGAGATCGCTTGCGAGCTTGCTGTCGAGATCGCCCGTTTCGACGAACAACTGAAGACTTCGAAACGACGGATTCGTCCTGCGGTTGCTGCGTCGAACACGTCGCTCACATCGATCCGCGGGCTGGGACCGATCACGGCGGCGATCATCATTGGACACACCGGCAACATCGACCGTTTCCCGACGAGGGCCCGGTTCGCGAGCCACAACGCGACCGCACCGATCGAGGCGTCGTCGGGCTCGCGGGTCCGGCACCGGCTCGACCCGCGTGGCAACCGACAGCTGAACTGGGCAATCCAAGTCGTCGCGATCTCCCAGCTCCGACACGACTCTGCAGGTCGCGAGTTCTACGACCGCAAGGTCGCCGAGGGCAAGTCGTCCAAGGAAGCCATCCGCGCTCTGAAGCGACGGCTCTCCGACGTCATCTACCGACACCTCGTCAACGACGCTCGCCAGCTGCGCTGACGATCAAGTGGGCCTGGGAGGACACTCAGGAACGACACGAAATCCAGCGTGACCATCCTTCCATCCTGAACAGCCGGCTCTTCGGATCAGTCACTTCCGGACCCGACAACCAACGCTAGAACCCTCCAGCCCGCCGAGCAAGAGGGTCAGCCTCGCCGCGCCCAGAACGACCTCGAAACTGCCCCTTGACACAAAGAGGCTTCGTACTGGGCGGGTCGCCTGGGAATTGAGAAGCGTGATTATCGAGGGGCCAGGATGAGGTCGATGGCGTGCGACTTCGCCGGAAGCGCGTCACGGGTTCGATGAAATCATGCGCAGCGCTCACCGCCGAGCCAGTCTCCGCTCAAGGCGTCATGCAAGAAGTTGCGCCACACCCGAATGACCTGGCTGCGCGACGCGCCATGTCGATCGAAGCGTTGAAGCCCAGCCCGGCCACGCCTGGACCGGTCGATCCGCTCACGGCGGACTTGGTTCGCCGCGTGATGGGGTCGCCTCGCGGCTCCCAGTGGTCTCGGGGTCAGGCGTTGGGGAACCACAGCGATGTCCGTGTGGCGATCCAGGGGCGTCGTCCCCACGCAAGGAGGTTGCCCTTGACGATCTCCCGCCATGGTTGTCGGCGTCCGTAGGCGAGCAACAACATCGACGACGGTCGGGCCGAGATCGTGCAGTCGCGGGGCTGACCGTGCCACTCATCGACCGCGGCGGTCCCGTTGTGGATGCGGAACCAGCGGGCTCCTCCGCCTCGGAGGCGTACTACCCACGAGGCGTCCACTCCCTCGGCCTTGGCCACGTCGAGCGTCCAGGGCGACGCCCAGGCGAGTTGAAGGAACGCGGCACGGGCTGCCTCCATCGAGATCGGCCACGGTCGGTTCGCTACCCGTGCGATGTCGTCGCCGTGCACGAGAAACTCCGTTAGAGCGAAGCCGGCAACGACATCGGGCCGACCGGGTCGGGCTTGCCACAGTGAGATGACCTCAGCCGGATCGTGACATGTCAGTTCGCCAACGAATGAACAAACCGCAGACTCGATCTCGTCAACGAGGTCATCGAAACTCATCGTTGCCCTGGCTGCGACGCCCAGCGCATTGGAGCGAGCGATCCGGCTGGCTGCCGACTCGACGTCGCTGTCGTCATCGTCGACCTCGCCGCGCACGAAGCCGGTATAGACACCCATCAAGCCTGCCAGATGAGCGGCGACATCCCTTGTGGTCCAGTCACCGAGCGCGACCACGTCGGGATCGATCCCTGATCGCAGCAGCCTGACGAGATCAGCCGAGGCCTCTTCGAGGTACCGGACCGGATCGGGTGGACGTTCTTCAGTCATACTCATGTCGCCACCTGCTGTCTTCGTCCGGGGTGGTGCACACCAGTGCACCACCTACCTCTACTTCCAGCGTCGAACCGAGCAGCCTCGAAGGCAAGAGGACCACGACACCGCTGCGCCCGATATCCGGCCTCTTGTTCAGAGCGAGGTACCCAACCAACGCGATGCAATCATGCCGGGACGACCATCCCACATGTGTCGTACACGGAGGATCCGTCCGTCTCGGGCGACCGACACCAGCGCACGCAATCCCGCTCCGGATGCGGACCGACGCGCTGCACTGCGGCCACGTGCCGATACCGAGTGGGTTGGCCGTGACCTTGGCCCCTGGCACGCGGGGTGGCGGGTCCACGACAATTGCGGTGTTGGTGGTTGTCTACGCGCTGGCTGCTGTTCGGCAACGAGTGGCTGCTCGGGAAGGAGGCAGGTTGGATACCGGGCCACCACCAGGATCTACGTCACCACCACCTCTGCCGCCGCCGCCCGCCCGGACAAGGCCCGGGCGCAGCTTGGCGAGCAGCGGTCCGACGCGGTCTGCGTTGCCGTGGGTCTTGGGGATGGTCGCGCTCTTGGTGGTGGGCAGCGCGGTCGTGCTGTTCTTGGTAGGTGAGGACCTGTTCGGGTCCGACTCGGGAACGATCGATTCGTACAACCAGGAAGTTCTCGACTCGTGTCTGGTCCCGGATGACTCGGCACTGGTGCAGGTTTCGATCCGGCCCATCGTCGACGAGACCGGACAGCGGTATCGCAGCATGTGGTACGTGTACGCGTCGCAGTGGCCGGCTGATGAGGTCGCTGACTTCTTCGATGTCGATGTCGATGTCGAACGATCGATGCTGGTCTCGCCGGAGCGGGCGTGCAGGTTCGGGCAGCGCCCGTCGGCGTTGGTGCAGTCAGAGTCCATTGCGCGCGAACCGGCGACAGCCGGTAGTGGACGCGACGGCGATCCGGTTCCGTCCTATGACGGTCTCTGGGCCGATCAGGTCGCTGAGGTGACAATGAGTGCTGAATTGCCCGCCGAGACCCGGTCGTTGTTCCGCCTTCGGGTTGCACAGCCGCAGGTCGAGGCCATCTCTTGACCCGCGAGTGCTGAGCGACCGAGGAGGGCACATGACTCACATACGAGAAGCAGACTTCGATAGCTCGGCGGCCCGAAACCAGCCGAGCGCGGACCATCAATGCAATCCTGGCTGGTGGCTCCGTTGGTTCGCGGTCGCCGTGATCGTCGGGATGCAGGCAGGCACGATCTTCAAGCCGCTCGGCTCGATCGGCGACACGCGGGTTGCGGACTGGATCGACCTGCTCACCCCGTTTGCCATTCTTGGCTGTGCCGTCATGGTCCTGCGCTCGACAGCAGCGGGCCGGTGGGCGTGGGCGTGGATGTTCCTGGGTGGGGTCGCGTTCGCGCTTGGCCATGGCCTGCATCTGGCCGCCAACTCGATCAGCAATGTCGCCGACGAAACCGTGGCGTACGCGTCGATCGTCCATCTCTGGGACGAAGTCGCCAGCCACTACATCTGGTACAGCGGGCTCTACCTCGTCCTCGTTGCGCTCTGGATTGCCGTGCGTAACCAGCCGGTGCGAATACGCCCCATCGGCGCGGTGCTTGCTGTGTTGGTCGCTGTCACCCTCGTCAACACCTACATCGAAGGCGGCGTACCCTGGCTCGGACTCAGCTTCCTAGCGACTGGCACCGTTGCCGGGCTGACCCGCTTCAAGACGCCTGCCGGACAGCTCGCTCTGCTGATCGGCAGCACCGGCCTTCTGCTTCTCGTCGGATGGGGCGTCGCGTGGTACATCGTCGACGGCACGATCTTCCCCGAGTTCAGCGATGTCGGTTGGATCTGATCGACCCGCGGCTTGCGCAGCCGGCGCGATAGCCGACAGTAGAGAGTGCCTCGACGGTCGTGGCTCGTGATCGCACATTCTAATGGGGGTACATCACGCGGTGATCGCTTGGCGGTGGCAGTGTGGTGGGTGATCGAGTTCGATCGGCCACGTGAGAAAGCGAGCAAGGACGGCGCGAAGTCCGACGAACTCGACGCCATCCGCGCCGCCAGAGAAGCACTCGGCCGCACCCGGCTCCACACCCCACGCGCCCACGACGGACACCGAGAAGCCCTGCGTGTGCACACCGTCACCCGCGCTGGCGTCGTTCGCGCCCGAACGGCAGCGATCAACGAACTCAAAGCGCTCGTGCTGACCGCCCCCGACGATCTGCGACAAGAGTTGCGTCGCCTCACCACCAAAGCGTTGGTCAAGCGTTGCGCGTCGTTTCGTGACTCACCGCAGCGTCCAATCGCACAGCGATGCTCACGGAACACGATGCGCTCGATCGCTCGCCGGATCGGCCACCTCACCGACGAGATCGCCGTCCACGACGCCGCGATGAAGCAGCTCATCGACGAAGCCGCACCCCAGCTCGTTGCCGAGCCCGGCATCGGCTACGTCACCGCCGCGATGTTCTACATCGCCTGGTCGCACCCCGGGCGCTGTCGCAACGAGGCCGCGTTCGCGCGTCTCGGCGGAGCCGCGCCACTGCCGGCAACGTCAGGCCAACGCCAGGACCGTCACCGCCTCAACCGCAGCGGTGACCGACAGCTCAACAGCGCTCTCTACGTCGTCGCGCTCGCTCGCACCCGCGACGATCCAACGACCCGCAGCTACCGAGACCGACGGCGCGCTGAAGGCAAGTCCGACCGCGAGATCCGACGCTGCCTCAAGCGCTACATCGCACGCCGAGTCTGGCGCCTCCTCGAGCACCCGCCCGGGGCCAAAATCGCCGCTTGACAAACATAGAAGAGTCGCTTTCGGCGGATTCCGGGCGGTACAGCGACCCGCCGGCGCGAGCGAGATGGAGGAGTACGGCGGCGAGCTTGGCTGCTCGTCCGTGACGTTGGCCTCTTGCCCTCCCGACGAGTTCGTGCGCGCGGTGGTCGTGGAGGAGGTGTGAGATGCAACCGTCCGGGATGATCGAGCACGACGAGCCCGGCACCGACCAGACGGGCCGCGTCTCGAGGTGGAGTCGAATTCGTCCCGGTCGCAGCTTCATGCTGTTCCCCGCGACCGTGGCAGCCGGGTGGGCACTGCTCATCGGCGTGTTTGCCTTGGCCTCGCAGTTGTTCGGACCGGAAGAGGATCAAGGCACGTGGGGTGACGTGGTCGGCGCCGTGGTCGGCAACTTCGTGATGGCGTTCGTGCTCGCGTTGGTTGTGTCGACGATCGTTCGTGTCGCCGGTGTCAGGCAAACCAGTGCGACTCCGCATCCCGTTGACTGGAGCCCGCCGACCCCGCCAGGCGCCAGCCAGCATGCACCGACGATGCAGTCCCCACACAGGCAGATGATGCGTCGAGTCGCCGTCGGCGGCGTACTTGGTGGACTCCCTGGGTTGTTGATCGCTGTCGTGCCCTTGTTGTTGCACGAATTTGGGGTCATCTCCAGCGATCAGTCCCAGATCGGCTTCGTCGGCGTTCCGTTGCTCATCATTGGAACGCTTGTCGGGACCCTCACTGCAGCTTCCGACAGCGGTTGCAGCGGCACGGTGATGCTCGGGGCGGTCGCTGGGTTCTTCGTCGCAGTGCTGATCAACGCGGGACTGAGTGCCGTCGGCGCAACGTTGGGCCCGAGCTTCCTGTTCCTGACGCCACTTGGCATGATCGCTGGCGCGCTGCTCGGCACCTACCTCTGCAGACGACACATCGAACAGGACCACACTCCATGAGCTACAAAGTGCATCGGTTTGACATCAACATGGAGACCGATTCTGCCAAGTTGGAAGCGTTCCTGAACGGGCTCGGCGGAGAGGTCGTTTCGATCATCCCGAACGTCA
>Ga0316197_10003783_pt1 | contig 10791 bp, 10 predicted proteins | sample OudBiesiAoxic_MG_FD_204939 | JGI IMG/M metagenome (GOLD analysis project Ga0316197, IMG submission 204939) | Coastal sediment microbial communities from Oude Bieten Haven, Netherlands - site A oxic | ecosystem: Environmental > Aquatic > Marine > Coastal > Sediment | place: Netherlands... | reverse complement strand
CGGACACGAGGGCTTGCCTCTAACTGCTGCCAACAGCATGGATCTCCGGATTCGTGGATTGGCGATTTTACGCTCCGAACTGGGCTGGATGCTGGCAAATAGACCCAGATCAATTGACAATAACGACGGAAACTCTATAGTGGAGCGCCCATCATTTTACAGCCCAGGACTCACAATGAGCGACAAAAAAGCCCTCTTGAACGTCGACGGAATCGAAGCGCCCATCGAGCTGCCAATCTACTCCGGCACTCTAGGCCCCGATGTAATAGATGTTGGTGCCCTGACTGGCAAGGGAATGTTCACCTATGACCCCGGCTTCGTGTCAACGGCGGCTTGCGAGTCAGAGATCACCTTCATCGATGGTAACAAGGGCGTATTGCTTCATCGGGGCTACCCCATTGAGCAGTTGGCAGACCAATCAGATTACCTGGAAACCTGCTACCTGTTGCTCTACGGGGAGTTGCCCGACGCGCAGCAGAAGGAACGCTTTGTCAGTACGGTACATCGACACACGATGGTGCATGAGCAGATACGCACCTTTTTCAATGGGTTCCGGCGCGACGCCCACCCAATGGCCATCATGTGCGGCGTGGTCGGTGCCCTGTCCGCCTTCTATCACGACTCGCTGAATATCTCGGACGAACACCACCGCCAGATCGCCGCATTCAGGCTGATCGCCAAAATGCCCACACTGGCCGCAATGAGTTACAAGTTTTCCACCGGTCAACCCTTCATGTACCCGGACAACTCCCTCAGCTACGCTGAAAACTTTCTCCACATGATGTTCGGTAACCCCTGCGAGCCCAGCAATATCAGCCCTGTCCTGGCGCGGGCAATGGACCGCATTTTCCTGCTGCACGCTGATCATGAACAAAATGCATCAACTTCCACGGTCCGTCTCGCAGGCTCATCCGGCGCTAACCCGTTTGCCTGCATCGCCGCGGGTATCGCCGCATTGTGGGGCCCCTCCCATGGCGGTGCCAACGAGGCCGTCCTGGAGATGCTGCAGGAGATTGGTGACGTTTCCCGCATAGACGAGTTTGTAGCCAGGGCCAAGGACAAGGAAGACCCCTTCAGACTGATGGGCTTTGGTCACCGGGTTTACAAGAACTTTGACCCCAGGGCAAAAGTCATGAAGGAGGCAGCCGATGAGGTCCTGGCGGAACTGGGCATCGACAACGATCCGCTGCTGTCCATTGCCAAACGACTGGAAGAGATCGCGCTCAGCGATGAGTATTTCATTGAAAAGAAGCTCTATCCGAATGTGGACTTTTACTCAGGCATCATACTAAAAGCCATCGGCATCCCGACGAGCATGTTCACGGTGATATTCGCGGTGGGACGCACCGTAGGCTGGATCGCCCACTGGAACGAGATGATTTCCGGCAGTTACCGGATTGGCCGCCCTCGCCAGCTCTACACCGGTTATACTCAACGGGATTATGCACCGCTGGACAAGCGTTGACAGCCGCCCGTCACGTCAGAAACAGGGCCGCCAAGCGGCCTTTTTTCTTGCCGGGATCACAGCAGGGTATTTACCGAATTCAGGGAGCTAAACAGATATGACCGATATCGTGATCAGCGGAACCGGCCTATTCACCCCGACAGAATCGATCAGCAATGAAGAGTTGGTCGAATCGTTCAACGCCTACGTTGAATTGTTCAACAGTGAACACGCTGACAAAATAGCCGCTGGCGAGATTGCTCCGCTGCAACCTTCTTCAGCAGAATTTGTGGAGAAAGCGTCAGGCATCAAATCCCGCTACGTGATGAACAAGGATGGCATCCTGGACCCCCGCAGAATGGTACCCAGGTTGCCTGATCGCCCGAATGAGGCTCAGTCTATCCAGTGCGAAATGGCAGTTGCGGCCGCACAGGAGGCCATGGAGCAAGCCGGTAAAACTGCGTCTGATATCGATATGGTGATCGTCGCTGCTTCCAATATGCAACGCGCCTACCCGGCCATGGCGGTTGAAATACAGGACGCCCTGGGCATAGAGGGATTCGGTTTCGATATGAACGTCGCCTGCTCTTCCGCGACATTCGGTATCCAGCAGGCCCGCGACGCGATCCTCTCCGGCAGTGCGCGTTGCGTCATTATGCTGAACCCCGAGATATGCAGCGGACACCTCAATTTTCGCGACCGGGATTCGCACTTCATCTTTGGCGATGTCTGCACGGCGGTTATCGTCGAAGCTGCAGATACCGCCACCTCCGATGAGCAGTACCTGATCGTAGACAGCAAACTGCAAACGATCTACTCCAATAACATCCGAAACAACTTTGGATTCCTGAACCGCGGTGACGAATCAGGGGTGGGGCAGCATGACAAGTTGTTCGTGCAGGAAGGACGCAAGGTTTTCAAGGAAGTGTGCCCGGCAGTCGCCACCCAGATTTCCGAGCAGCTCGAGAAGCTGCATATAGCGCCAACACAGGTCAAGCGCTTCTGGCTACATCAGGCCAACCTCAGTATGAACCAACTGATTTCAAAACGGGTTTTAGGCAGAGACGCCACCGAAGCCGAAGCACCCACCATCCTGGATGAGTATGCCAACACCAGCTCAGCCGGTTCTGTCATCGCCTTCCACAAACACAGGGCCGACTTCGAACGTGGGGAGATCGGGGTGCTGTGCTCGTTCGGGGCCGGCTACAGTATTGGCAGCGTGATTCTTCGCAGGATTTGACCTGCAAGCGCTGAACCCGGGTGCGAGACTAGTCCAGCACTTCAGCCAGCGCCGCCAGCAACTCCTTACACTGCTGCGGTGTACCGATACTGATTCGCAAATACTCCTCGATCCTGGGACGCTCAAAGTGGCGCACGATAATGCCCCTGCTGCGCAGCGCGGCAAACAGTTCTCGCGCCGGCCTGACCGGGTGCCTGGCCAGGATAAAATTTGCCGCGGAAGGCAGCACGTCGAAGCCGAGCTTACTCATCGCTTCGCTGAGCTGCTCGCGACTGGCGACGACCTTTTCACAGGCCTCTTTGAAGTAGGCGTTGTCACCGAGCGCGGCAACTCCCGCTCGTTGCGCCACCGTATCGAGTGGATAGGAGTTAAAGGAATTTTTTACTCGCTGCAGGCCGTCAATCAGCGTTTCGTTGCCCATTGCCACGCCCACTCGCAGCCCCGCCAGGGCCCAGGATTTTGACATCGTCTGAACCACCAGCAGGTTGTCGAAATCCGGCACCAGGCAGACCGCCGATTCGCCACCAAAATCAATATAGGCCTCATCGATCACCACCACGGAATCCGGGTTCTGTTCCAGCACCGTACGTATCCCGTCCAGACCCAGCAAGATGCCGGTGGGTGCGTTGGGGTTGGGAATAATAATGCCGCCGTTCGAACCGCGGTAAGCTGTCGGATCAACCAGGAACTCGGGCGTCAATGGGACCTCGCGCCAGTTGATTTTATACAGGTCGCACCATACCGGGTAGAAGCTATAGGTAATGTCAGGAAATAGTAGCGGCTGCTCGTGTTTCAGAAGGGCCTGGAACACATGCGCCAGTACCTCGTCGGAGCCATTGCCCAGAAACACCTGGTCGGGCGCCAGGCCATGACGGGCTGCAAACGCCTGCCTCAACTCACTGGATTCGGGGTCGGGGTAACCACGCAGCTCGTCTGGGCTGACAGACGCTATGGCCTTCAACACAGCAGGTGATGGGGGATAGGGATGCTCGTTGGTGTTGAGTTTGACCAGCTTGCCCAGTTTGGGTTGCTCACCCGGCACGTAGGGCGTTAGCTCTCCGACCAACTCACTCCAGAAACGACTCATCATGATCTCGCAATAGTGGCGTCCCCTAGGGGGTTCGAACCCCTGTTACCGCCGTGAAAGGGCAGTGTCCTGGACCACTAGACGAAGGGGACGCAGTGCCTCGGAACCAGGTCCAAGACAGCGCGCTATTGTACCCAAGCAACCGGGCAATGCAAGAAACGCCGGGAGCCGACCAAACCCTGAAATCAATCCGACCCATGGGATTGATGGCTCCGGCTCCAGCTAGTACTTGAAGACGGTGTCCAGCATGTAGCGATTGTATTCCAGGGCACCGCCCTCGCCCTTGAATGCCTTCTCGCCCGCTTCGTTATCGACAAACCAGGTAAAGCCGACCGTCCACTGCTTACTCAAGCCAAGGGCGCCACTCAGCCTTGAGCCTTTACCGTCGGTTCCGCCGCCGGCAAAGTCAGAATCCGTGAGGAGGCCAAATGCCGCATCGGCTTCCAGGTCTTCGTATTGATAGGCAATCTGCCAGGTGCCCCTGCCCTTGGCCTTGCCCAACATCACACCCGCGAGCCAGCCTGTATCATAGTCATCGGGGTCCTGGTTCTGAACGTAGTCGCCAAAGAAGCTCAAGGGCAAATCAAACAACTTCATATTCAGCTGTACGCCAAGTTCCACCAGTTGGTAATCAAACTCATAGACATCAACGCCGTCCTTTACAACAAACGAGTTGCCAAAGAAATCGTCATCGTAGTGTGACTCATTACCCTTAACGGGAATGTCATAGTAGCCCGCCGCGGCGATTAACTCGGCACCGGCTATATCAAACCTCAAACCACCCTGGACACCCCAGGTAACCTCATCATTGCTCTTGCTGCTATCGCTTTCCAGCCAGTTCACCAGGCCCGTGGCAAAAAAGTGTTCATTGCTCCAGCCCGCATTGAGGCCCTCCGGACGCCAGTCTCCATCCCACAGCATGGAAGTCTTGTTGGGGCGGAACAATGGGTTCTTGAACTTACCTGCTTCGAGATACACCTCTTCGATGGGGCGCCACCTCGCGTAGGCCAGGTCCAGATTGATATTCTTGGAAGAGTTTCCAGCCCCCAGGGTCTGGTTGGACGAGACCGGGTCATCGTCACCCGTTGCGAGGCCGAAGCCCACAGTGACGTTCTCCGGCAGTTCGGCAACGATCTCGGGGCGGGCGCGGATTCTGTTGCGGTCTCGAGACTTCCTGCCGTCGACATCGATGTCCTCGTAGCGATAACGGAAATCCCCCTTCACCGAAATCCGCTCTGCCCATGATGTTTCGGTATTTTGCCTTTTGACCTCTGCCAGGTCTTCCGACGCGCTCTCAAGCTGCGCTACGGCCGCAGAGCTTTGCTCTTTCAGCTGGTTGTTTTCCGCCTCAAGCGCGCTAAGGCGCTGGGACATTGCGGCAAACTGTGCCTTGAGTTCGGCAAATTCCGCGTCACTGACGCCTGCATGGACCGCTGCACTGCCAAATAGAGCGCCGGTTACCGCTACAGCAAGGATCTTCTTCACGATGCATTCCCCCGAGTAAAATATGAATGCACTGGTTAGTGCATTGGGGAGAAGCCTACCTACGATGTATGAAGGTTTCGTGACAAAAACGGTCCGAACGGGCCGTTTTGAGGCTGAAAACCGCGGGGCACAAGTAACAATGTGTCACATTGTCACAAGTCTCTAAATCCGGGGGGGTGTAGGCGGTTCAGACAGCGATTTGCTGATCGATAGGGAGGCGCGACCTTCTGGCCGTTTCAGGCAAAAATACCGACCAGCGCGTAGCTCACAGAAATCACCACGACGGCCTCAACCGTCAGCAACAATCCCGTCACCCGTGGCGCCCTGCCATGTAATTCTTTTTGGGCTGCTTGCAGATTCATCGTAACCTCCCGGCTAGTGATAGCTAATGTATATACAAATACTATACCTTATTTTTGTCAATACAAGCTATACACTTGTGCTAAAATACCGAATCTTTCTGCTTATTTATCAAAAAGTTGGCATGCCCAAGACCAAATTGCTCAATATCCGTATCGATCCGGACCTTAAAAAGCGCGCCAAAAAGCTGGCCGAGGCGGATGGGCGCTCACTCTCCAACTGGGTTACCAGCCTGATTTCGAGCAAGGTCAAGGAAGCCGAAAAGGCTGAGAAATTGGAGAAATCCCAGAAGTCGAAAAACAAGGACTAGGTCCAGCTTGCACCGCGCTCGGAGTCACGAAGGCCATTCGTCAGCTGCGGAAACGCTCCCTGATTTCCTCTATATCAAGATGCCTGACGTCGCTGCCTGCGACCAGGTAGATCACTTCTTCGCACAGGTTGGTCGCGTGGTCGCCAATTCGCTCGAAAGCTCGCGCGCAGCTGTTCACCCGCAGCATGTTTTTCACCCGCTCCGGATTCTCGGTCATATGCGACACTAATATCCGGGTCAGTGACTTGAACTCACGATCTATGTCCTCGTCGCGGGCGATAACATCAATCGAAGCATCTACATCCAGGCGCGCAAATGCATCAAGCGCATTATGCAGTAAAGCTTGCGCCCCCTTACCCAAATGCAGTGGTTCACTGTGATAGGACTGTTCGTGGTAGTCGTCAGCCAACTTCGCTGCCATTCTGGCCACTTTTGCTGCTTCATCGCCAATACGCTCCAGGTTGGCGACCATCCGGATGATCGACACAACCATGCGCAGATCCCGGGCAGCGGGTTGTCGCCTGGCCAGTATATCGATGCACTGGGCACTGATCTCAAGCTCGTACCTGTTAACCGCGTCGTCCGATCCGGATACGGACCTGGCGAGCTCTTCGTCACCTTTTACCAGCGCCTCCAGTGCCTCAGCGCACTGGCGTTCCACAAGCCCGCCCATCGAAAGCACACTGCTGCGAAGCTGTTCGAGCTCGGCGTTGTAACGCTGCGAGGTATGCTGACCGCTGGGTAATGATTTATCCATGTAAGCCGGGTTCCCGCCCTGATCAGCCAAATCGGCCTGTGATGTAGTTCTCGGTCAACTCATGCTGGGGCATGGTAAACACCTGCTTGGTCTCCCCCACCTCGATCAGCTTGCCCAGATGGAAGTAGGCCGTGCGTTGCGACACACGGGCTGCCTGCTGCATGGAGTGCGTCACAATCGCGATAGTGTAGTTTTCCTTCAATTCGTCGATCAGCTCCTCAATGCGCGCGGTCGCGATCGGGTCGAGCGCTGAGCAGGGTTCATCCATCAGAATCACCTCCGGGCTGACCGCTATCGCGCGGGCAATACACAGACGCTGCTGCTGTCCTCCGGACAGGCCAGTACCCGGTTTATCGAGCTGGTCTTTCACCTCATTGAACAGACTGGCCCTGCGCAGGCTGTCTTCCACAATCTCGTCCATTTCGGCCTTATTGTGCGCCAGGCCGTGAATCCTCGGGCCGTATGCCACGTTCTCATAAATGGACTTGGGGAACGGGTTGGGCTTCTGGAATACCATACCTACGCGGGCCCGCAACAGCACCGTGTCCTGCGAAGCACCGTAGATATCTTCGCCATCCAGAGTGAACTCTCCCTTCACCCTGCAGATGGGAATGATATCGTTCATGCGGTTCAAGGTGCGCAGGAAGGTCGACTTGCCACAACCGGATGGCCCAATCATGGCAATCACCTCATTGCCGCCGATGTCCAGCGAGACATCCGTAATCGCCTGCTTTTCACCATAAAAAACGTTCACCCCACGGGCGCTCATCTTGGGGTTGTCGACAAATGGCGTGCCGGTCGTTTCGTAGGCACCCACATCAGTATGCTCTGTGATGTCCAGCGCGGGCTTGGCGGTGGCGTTGCCCTGTACCTTGCCTGTCTCCATCGCACTTTCCCTTGCTGTCATTGTCATATTTCCCACTTTACCAGACCCGAGCATAAGCAACCCCCGTCTACTTCAATTCAAAGCGCTTGCGCAGGTAGACCGCCAGCGCGTTCATCACAATCAGGAAGCCCATGAGCACCATGATCGCCGCCGAGGTCTTCTCCGTGAAACCGCGTTCGGGGCTGTCTGCCCACAAAAAGATCTGCACCGGTAACACGGTTGCAGGATCAGTAACACCCGCGGGGGCATCCATAATAAAGGCAACCATACCGATCATCAGCAGCGGTGCTGACTCCCCAAGGGCCTGGGCCATGCCGATAATGGATCCGGTCAGAATGCCCGGCATCGCAACCGGCAGCACGTGGTGAAAAACCGTCTGTAGCTTGGAAGCGCCGACGCCCAGGGCCGCCTCGCGAATCGATGGTGAAACTGACTGGATCGCTGCGCGGGACGTAATAATAATGGTGGGCAGGGTCATCAGTGAAAGTACGATACCGCCGACCAGCGGTGCCGATCGTGGCAACTCGAAAAAGTTGATGAAAACCGCCAAACCAAGCAGCCCGAACACAATGGATGGTACCGCCGCGAGATTGTTGATATTGATCTCTATCAGGTCGGTGATTCGATTGCGCGGGGCGAATTCCTCCAGGTAAATTGCGGCGAAAACACCGATCGGAAAAGCAATCGCGAAGGTCACAAGGAGGGTGAAGAAGGAGCCATAAAGCGCCACCTTGATTCCGGCCATCTCTGGCTCCCTGGAATCGCCCTGGGTAAAGAATGCAATGTTAAAGCGCGATTCTGTGCGCCCTTCCTGTCGTAACTGGTCCAGCCAGACCATCTGCTGATCTTTAACCTTGCGCTCCGATTCCGGTGTATCCCCTGTAACCTGCCCTTTAAGATAACTCCCGGACTCGGAGTGAGCCCGCAGCCAGATATCGGTTGTTTTACCGATGAGTCGGGGATCGTCCATAACCTTGTCGCGCAGATCGTACTCGGCCCCGGCGCTGAGCAAACGGTACAGTTGCTTTTTCGGCTTGCGACCCGAAACCTCGGGAAACATCTCGCGCAGGCTGGATTTGATCACTGACATATAGTCTGCCCTGAACAATTGTTCCTGGCTGGCATCGCTTTGGAGCTCAAAGTCTGTGAGATCAACGCTGACCTTGATGTACTGCTGGGTAAACGCAGGCGCGCCCTTGCTGATAATGTCAAACAGCAGGATAAACAGAAATATGAAACCTGTCAGAACCGCAAGACGCCCATACCACTGAAAGCGTCGTTCCCGCGCATAGCGCTTTTTGAGGGAGGCCTGTATCGCAGCGCTGTTCTTGTAGGCGTTCGGCTTATTCATACTGCTCTCGGTATTTTCTGACCACGTAAAGGGCGATGATATTCAGCAACAATGTAACGAAAAACAGGACCAGTCCCAGGGCAAACGCGGCCAGCGTTTTGGGGCTGTCAAATTCCTGGTCTCCCACCAGCAGGGTGACGATCTGCACGGTGATTGTGGTGACGGCTTCCAGCGGGTTGATAGTGAGATTGGCCGACAGGCCTGCGGCCATCACCACGATCATGGTTTCGCCAATCGCCCGTGACACGGCAAGCAGGATGCCACCCACAATGCCCGGCAGTGCAGCCGGCAGCAGCACCTTGCGAATTGTCTCATTCATGGTTGCGCCCATGCCCAGCGAGGCCTCACGCATCGTATCGGGCACGGCATTGATAATGTCGTCCGACAGTGACATGACAAAGGGGATAATCATAATACCCATCACAAGTCCGGCCGCCAGTGCGCTCTCGGAAGCGACGTTGAGCCCTACCGATTCCCCCAGGTTGCGGATGAAAGGGGCAACCGTGAGCGCGGCGAAAAAGCCGTAAACCACGGTGGGAACACCGGCAAGAATTTCCAGTACGGGTTTGGTCACGGCCCGAAAGCGCCGGGAGGCATACTCCGAAAGATAGATCGCCGACATCAGGCCTACCGGGACCGCGATGATCATGGCAACCAGCGAGATCAACAGCGTGCCAACCAACAGGGGCACGAAACCGAAAGAGCCAGAGGCGGCCACCTGGTCTGCGCGAATAGCCATCTGCGGGCTCCATTCCAGCCCCAGTAGAAAGTCCTGCAGTGGTATCGTCTGAAAAAACCGGATCGCCTCAAACAGTACCGACAGCACGATGCCAAGCGTCGTCAATACGGCCAGGAAAGAGCAACTGAACAGTATCCACTTGAAGATACTCTCCACGTGATTCCGGGCCCGCAGCAACGGATGCACCCTGCGCAAGGCCAGCAGCGCCCCGATTGCTGCAACCAGGAAAACCAGCAACGCCTTGATCCTGCCCGCGGAAGCAACCAGCGCCGAATAGGACTGTGCAGCGATTACCTGGGGTTTATCGAGTTGATCCGCATCGATCGAACCGCGTGCGTAGCTGACAATCTGGTTATAGTACAAACCCTGTTCACTGGGGGGCATCGCCTGCACATTGGCCGGAAGCTGCGCCACCACCAGGTTTTTGAGAATGCCGTTTTCGAATGCCATCCAAAGAACCAGCACCAACAATGCCGGAAGCAGCGCCCAGAGCGCCGCCATATAACCGTAGTGCTTGGGCAGCGAATGCAGTGTCTTAACCCCGCCCTGCCCTGCGCTTACAGCATGAGAGCGTCTGCGACCCACGTAAAAGCTGATGACCGAGAGCAGGATCACCACCAGAAAGACCGTCGTCGTATCCATTGCAGCCTCTAACTAAATACTGCGCCGCACCAAGCCATAATGCTTGTGCGGCGCGCTGTACACCCAGGCAAAAGCCCGGTGCCTGGTGATTACATTTTCAGCGGGGTTAGCGCTTTTACCGCAGCGTCTACCTGCCTTAATTCCGCATCCGAAACCGGTATCAGCCCTCGCTCGGGGAGGTAACCGTCTTCACCCATGGCCTTGGGAGACGTAAACTCCATCGCGTATTCCTGTATGCCCGGGATCTTGCCGATGTGAGCAGCCTTTATATAAAAGTATAGAGGGCGAGAAACGGGGTAATCGCCACTGGCGATAGTCTCAAAAGACGGTGTGACGCCATCTATTTGCGAACCGTGCACCTTGTCACCATTCTCTTCCAGGAAGCTGAAGCCGAAAATGCCTACCGCGTTCGGGTTGGCGGCCAGTTTCTGGACGATAAGGTTGTCGTTCTCACCCGCTTCAATATAGGCCCCGTCCTCGCGCACGGCGT
>Ga0316197_10003782_pt1 | contig 10791 bp, 4 predicted proteins | sample OudBiesiAoxic_MG_FD_204939 | JGI IMG/M metagenome (GOLD analysis project Ga0316197, IMG submission 204939) | Coastal sediment microbial communities from Oude Bieten Haven, Netherlands - site A oxic | ecosystem: Environmental > Aquatic > Marine > Coastal > Sediment | place: Netherlands... | reverse complement strand
AAGCCTCGTCCGCCAAGGCTTCGAGCACGACGCCGCACTGCGAACTCACCGAGCGCGGTGCCGGCACCGCATCGACATCGAGCCCGGCCTCACGCGCCGCACGTTCCGCACGCATCACCCTCTGCACGGAGCCAAAAACCAGAAGAAGATCCCGTTGACTCACCGCAGTTCCCACCAATATTTCGGATTTCGGATTTCGGATTTCGGATTTTCCGCTCGCCTGGTCTTCCTACATTGCGAGAATGGTCGCCATTCCGAATTCCGAATTCCTAATTCCGAATTCGTCATGCGATGCCATTCTCATAGGCCCCAAAAACGGCCGAAACCAGCGCATCGATATCCGCCTCGGTGTTAAAAGGGCCGATTCCCACGCGGACAGTGCCGTTGGGAAATGTTCTGAGACGCTGGTGGGCGGACGGAGCGCAGTGAAGCCCGGCACGCACCATGATGCCATGTTTGCGATCGAGCCACGCCGCCAGCTCTCCGTTGTCTTTTCCTCGCATCGTGAACGAGAGAATGCCGACTCGCAGGCTGTCGGCATTCCAGCCGTGGAGAAAAACCCCCGGGGTCCCATCCAGGCCGGCGGCGAGTTTTTGTGAGAGCTGCTGACCGTGTTCGTGAACCGCCTCGACTGTGCGTTCGCGAATCCACGCGCAGGAGGCGCCGAGACCAGCCGCCCCGGCGCTATTGGCAGTACCGGCCTCGAGTCGGTCCGGCAGGTGATCCGGCATCTCGTAGCTCTCCGAGCGTGAGCCGGTGCCGCCGCGGACCAGGGGTTCGATGTCGAACCACGGGGCCAACAGCAGTGTTCCGATCCCAGGCGGTCCGAGGAGGCCCTTGTGGCCGGAGGTGACAAGGGCAGCGGCGCCGATCTCACCGAAGTCGATCGGCAGACTGCCGGCGGTCTGGGCCGCGTCGACCAACACAGGTACCGGTGACACAGCCCGCGCCACCTCGGCCACCGGCAGCACTGCTCCAGTGACGTTCGATGCATGGGTCATGATCACCAGCGAGGTCGGCGCGCGAGCCACACTTGCGACAATTTCATCGGCCGACGGCACGCCGTCAGCCGATCGTCCGCTGATGGTCACCAGCTTGATGCGACGCTTCTCCTCGAACCAGCACAGCGGCCGCATGACCGCGTTGTGTTCGAGGGCTGTAGTGACGACGCGATCCCCGGCATTGAGCTTCGAGGCCAAAACCGCGTTGATCCAGAAGGTGGCTCCGGGCCCGAAAACCGTCCGTTCCGGGTCGCCGCCGAGCAACGCCGCCACGTCCTCGCGTGCACCCTCAACCACCCGGGACGCCGCCACCGTCAGCCGATGACCGCCTCGACCGGGGTTGCCCGCGGCCTGATTGAGAAACAGCGCTACGGCTTCCGCGACGTCGGGCGCCTTCGGAAATGAAGTTGCGGCGTGATCGAAATAAATCGTCATGGCCTGACGATGGACCCCGCATCGGCGAGCCGGCCGGCGATCTCGAGCATGTCGGTGACCCGGCCCACCCGCAGCTGATCTGCGAGCTCGAAGAAATTGAGGCAGGTGCCGCAAGCGATGATTTCGACCCCCGCCGCCTCGAGGCCACGCAGATCGTCGAGCAGGTACGAGCCCTCGCAGCACAGCTTGACACCGTCGTTGTAAAAGAGGATCGCATCCGGTTTGCGCTCGAGTTGGGCCTGGGTCTTGAGGAAGGAGCGCAGGAGCAGAGCGCCGAGCTCGTCGTCGCCGGAGCCCATTGTCGCGGCGGTGATCTGGACCACACGTGGCCCGGCTTGGGTCGCCGGGACCTCACTCATTTTCAATGCCTCTTCGCCTGAACGGGCGCCGGTGGAGTCCTCGCCGGCTTTGATTGTGACCACAAATGAGCCATCGCCTGCGTCCTCGACCTCGGCCTCGGCATTTCGCGAAGCCGCAAATCGGGTGACGTTCGAGCGGCAGAGCTCGTCGGCCACGTGCATCGTGATCTCGCGCTCTCCCTCGTCGAAAAGCTCGCGCAGCTTGAGCACCGGGCCCGGACACGCAAGATCACGAACGTCGAATATTTTCATCCACAATCCCTTCTCGACAGTGTAAACACACCTTTTCGACTGTTTCTTCTCCTTTTTTCAATCCGCCTCATTCGAGGCGGATCGAAAAAAGAAGGAGTAAGATAGATCGCAGACCCAACAATAGGAGGTGACCATGCTCGGTCGAGGCGTTTTGAGTACTCTCTACACCCTCAGCCAACAGAAGACCTATACCCTGACTCTGTACCTGGACATTGACCAGAACAAACAATCAAACAGGCGCAGGGGTTATGTGGTGCAGGGCGAGGCACTCATCAAAGGCTTGAAGGCGCAACAAGCGCGCAGCGACCGCCTCGACAACGCCTGCAAGCAGGCGCTGTCCCTGGTGCGCAATCTCAAACCCAAGGGCAAGACGGCCTTGATCGTCGTCCACCCCGAGACCAAGCTCCGCGAGGCGGTCCAGATCGAACTCGCTTTTCCTGTTTCCATCCATTGGCGTCGGGGTGCGTTTCTGAGGCCGGTGGTCGAGGCGATGGACGAGCACGAGCGCTACGGGGTGGTGCTGACCGACAACCAACGCGCTCGCCTTTTCACCGTCGTCATGGGTGAGCTGACCGAGCACGAAGATCTGTTCTCCGATACCGGTCAACGCACCCGATCCCTCGGTGCCGACCAGATGCGGTCTCAGAAACGACACGACCAGCGCCACCAGGAGGAGATCGCCTCCCACGCCAAGCGAGTGATCGATGCCCTCCACGATCTCTCCCTCCGCCAACCCTACGACCGGCTGATCGTCGGCGGCACCCCCAAGGCCTCCAGCCAGGTCGTCCGCCTCCTGCCGACCCGTCTCCGCGGCAAGGTGGTCGATACCGTCAGCATGCGCGTCGGCGGCTCCGAGAAGGAGATCCTCAACAAAATCCTCGCCGTCCAAAATCGAATGGAACGCGACCGCGAGAAGGAGATCGTCGAGGGTGTCCTGGCCGAGCTCCATGATGGCGGCAAGGCGGTAGCCGGCTTCGCAGCAGTCCTCGATGCCGTCAACCAGGGTCGAGTCTGGACCCTGGTCTACGGCAAGGGGTACACCAACACGGCCGGCGAGTGCGGCAGCTGCGACGCCTACTCACCCCACGCCAAAGGCCCTTGCGTCTACTGTGGCGAAGATGTCCACCCGCTTCCGGAGTGCATCGACCGCCTGAGCCAATCGGTGGTCGAGATGGGCGGCCGGGTCGAGGTCGTCGACGGCGATGCCAGAAAGAAGCTCGACAAACCCGGCGGCATTGCGGCGATGTTGAGGTACTGACGCGCCGCTCACGCGGCGCGAGTTTTGAGTGTTGAGTTTTTAGTTATGAGATATCTGCACCCACCCTTGAATCCACAGGGGAGGGTGGGCGGGAACTCAAAACTCAAAACTTAAAACTAAAACTGGGGAACGGGTATGCGTTTGCCCAGCTCCCCACCGCCGGTCGTCAGAACTCCACGCGAAACCCGATCTCGTAACTCCTCAGACTCCGTTCGCTTTCGCTGGTGCCGTATAAGCCCAATTCGTCGATGTCCGTGGTGTACCAGGTCGTCTCATGCGGAATGACGTCGAAGACGCTGATGATGCCCACGAGGCGGACACCGCCGATTCGGCCCCCCTTGGAGAGCTGCAGATTGAGTCTCCATTCGGTCGAGCGTGGGTGGGTCCGGGTGTCGAGGAGGATGCTTCCGGAATACTCGCTCTGGCAGTACTGCACCATCTCGTCGTAGTCGATGCCGAGGCGCTCCAGCTCGGCGAGCCATGAGTCGTCCGGGTAGAGCATCCTTTCGCAGTTAGCCCAGATGCCCGCCCCGGCGCCCGATGTGAGAATGCCCTCGACGCCGAGAGTGAAATCGAGCGGCAAGAGAAAGTAGCCGTTGAGCTTGACCATGTGCCAGGCGTCGCCCATGTCGGCGTCGCGGTTGACGAAGTTTGTCGGATAATAGTCGAACGCACCGCCCGGGAAGCCGCCGAGTCCGCTTCCGAAGCCCGAGAACGGTTGCGAGTTCGTGTTGGTCAGGTACTTGGAGTAGGTGTAGCTCCCCACGAGGTGAAACCATGGGCGGGCCCGTGACGCGGCGCGTAGGATGAGGGCCTCGTAGTCGCCCTTGAGGCCATTCATGTTGGCCCGTACCGAGCCGGTGCAGCCCTTTTTGGGGTCTTCGTCGGTCCAGGTGGAGGGGTCGTCCAGGCTCGGAGGATCTCCGTCGCCCCACGCCCAGGTGTTGTTGTTGCAGGTGTCTTCGATCATGTCGTGGGTGAGCTTCTTCACGTACTGCAGCTCGAGCGAGGTTTCATGCGCCACCCGCAGTTGGTACGCCAAAATCAGCTCGTCGCGGTAGGGCACCTCGAGCGTGCCCAAGCCCAGGGTGTCGACGGTTTCGGCGGGGACGCTGGAGGTGATCCAGTCCAAATAGAACGGGTGCTCGTCGCCGTCCGAATCCACGTGCACGAACTCGGGACCGACCAGGTCGGCGGCGGTCTCCCGATCGCAGATTTCGTACCGGCCGCACAGATAGTCGAGGCCCAGGTAGTTCTCGGTGCTGAATCTGAAACCGGGTACCATCATCGCCAGATTCGTCACACCCGGGTGCATGTAGCGGCCCCAGCTCGCCCGCAGCACGTGGCGGCCGCGACCGCCCACGTCCCACGCCACACCCAGACGGGGCAGCCACTTGTCGAAGTCGGCGATTTTCTCGCCGACGTGGTTGGTGTGGGCCATGGTGTCGTAACGCAGCCCGAAATTGAGGGTCAGCTGCGGAGTCGGCCGCCACCGGTCATTGACGAAGGCGCTCCACCCCTCGGCCTCGCCCTGCCGCGGGTCGCCGTAGGTCCAGGCGGGGTCATCCCGCCAGAGACGGTAGTCGATCAGACCGTCGCCGTCACCGTCCGGCCAGGGGTTGTTCATATAGGCGTTGTTGTAGTACCCGAGAAGGTAACCGCCGGGCGTGAAGTTGGCGGTGCTTTCCCACAGCCTGTGATACTCGAGGCCGGCATCGACCTGGTGGGGCCCGAGGGCATCCTCCGCGAAGTAGCTGAGCTTGGCCCGGTGGTGGTCGCGGTCGCGGTCACCAATCTCCACCCACCACGGGTTGGAGAAGCCGATATTTGCACCAAAATCGATTTCAGGGTGCGTGTCGAGGTCGTTGACCATGCCAACGCGGGAGCGTTCCCTGCGGCTGAAACCCAGAGCGACGGTCAGGAGCAACCGGTCGGACAGCACCGAGTTGAGCTCCAGCACGCCGGTCGGCTCTTTGTCCTCGAGGTGCCACGAGGCATCGGGCGGCCGAATCTCCGAGATGCCGTCGTAATCGACCGTGGCCGGGGTGGTGCTGTACCTCAGCGTCAGGCGATTGGCGGAGTTGATCGCCCACGTGATCTTTCCGAGAAACGAGTTCTCGGTTCTGACAGTCGATCTCGGAGCGCCCCAGGGGGTGTCCTCGAGGACGTGATGCTCGACCGCCGCAAAGAACCACAGCCGGTCGCCCAGGATCGGCCCGCCCAAAGTCGCTGCGAGTACGTTGTTGAAAAAGTCCTCCTCGTCCGACTCGTCTTCGTCGCTTGACTCGAAGAACCTCTGGTCAAGGTAGCGGGCGTCGAAGGTGCCATGAAAGCTGTTGCCCCCCGATTTGGTCACCACGTTGAGCACCCCGCCGGTGCCGAAACCGAACTCGGCACTCATGCCTCCCGTTAGCGCGCTCGCTTCCTCGATGGCGTCGAAGGCGAATCGCGGGTAGTTGATGCCGTCGGAGGGGTCGGTGGAGTTGAAGCCGTCGACCAGGTAGGCGTTGTCGGACCATGTCGCTCCGTAGACCCACGGGAATTGATCGGGGACAACCCCTGCTGCCTGGTTCATGATCATCACGTAGTCGCGGTTTTCGCTGCCGATGGCGGACAGCCGCACGTACTGTTCCTGGAAGTTCTCGCCGGTGGTCGTCCGCGTCGGATCGAGGATCGGCACATCGGCGGCGACCTCGATCTCCGAGCTGAAAGCCACCGGCACCATCCGAATTGTCATTGTGGCCGTGCGGTCGAGCCGCACCGTGGCGATGGCCGTCGCCGGCGTGTAGCCGACCAGCTCCGCGTCCACGGTGTACTCACCCACGAGCAGGAAATGGAAGGCGAAGCTGCCCATGTCGTTGGTGACCGTCGACTGAGGACCGCCGATCAGGCTCGGCGACGAGATCGTGATCTGGACGCCCGCCAGCGGCTCGGCCTGATCGTCGACCACCCGTCCCTCGAGCCGGCTGGAGGTAGCGGCCTCCATCGCCGCTGCAGACGTCAATACGATGACTACCAGCACCAAGACTCCGGTCTGCCTCATGGCTCCCCCCGATCCGAAGTTCTCTCCAGCGCCTTATGCTTCGAGTTTTCTGCCCATGAATATGCGATGGACTCAGTAAAACTGCAAATATTCTTGAGACACGACCGCATATTTCTCGACATGATGGAGTACTTCCCACCTCCCAACGTCGGTTCTGGAATGGCGAAAGTCATCAGGAATTAGTTCGACTTTTGTTCGAGTGAGATTCGAGTTATCTCACCACTCCGGCGCCGTCTCCCAGCCCTGGAACGGTCCGATCTCCTGTTTCCACCCGGTGGGGGACGCCTCGTCGCGGACGACGCGGAGGTTGGTGAAGCTGTCGAGCTTCGCCATCAGCTCGTCGTACGGTAGGGCCTGAAACGGCGGCTTGCTCATGTCCGGCAAGGTCCACACGCGGAGGGCGGTTCCTCGCTGATCGACGGCCGCGAACCGGCGGCCGTCTGGAGAAAAGGCCATCCCCCCGACCAATGTCTCGTGACCGAAAAGGTAGTAGAGCTCGCCACCGGACAACCGGCCGATCTGGACATCGCCATTGTTGTTCGCGACGGCAAACACATCACCTCGAGGGGAAAACGCCCAGCCGTAGATATCTCCGTGGAAGCCTTCGAGCGGACGCACCTCCCTGGTCGCGAGGTCGAGGATCACCGGACCGGTGTCGCCGGAGGTGCCCCCGACCGCGACGACTGCCGTGCGGCCCTCGGGCGCGACGTCCATGCCCCAAATGAAACCCGCGAACAAAACCTCTGACGTCCCGTCCTCCAGATTCCACCGCCGCACTCCGCCCCCTCTACTCGCGGACAGCAGGCTGCCGTCAGGGAGGAAGTCGAGCCCCGAATACCCACCATCGTATTCGTTTCCCGCGCCCTCGGTGGGGCCGAGCACCTGCTGCAACCCGTTGCGGAGATCCCACACTCCGATGACCTTGTCCTCCGCCGGGCTATTGAACACACCGACCGCCGCCAGCTCGCGTTCGGGGTCGTAAGCCAGCAGGAAGGCCCTGCCCGTGATTGGGCTGTCGAGCTCGAACCGGGTGGGTTTCGAACCGTCGAGTGGGCAGATGACGGCCGCCATCGGGGCAACCGCCGAGAGCATGGCGACTCGCCCCCGGGGATCCATGGCGACCTGGCCATGCCATGGACGCAACAGCTGCCGGGCCGATCCGCCGCCCTCGATCGGCTGCAGGCGTACGCCGCCGGACGATGGTATGACGAGGTTCTTGCTGTCCATTGTGAATGCAAGGTCGGCGGTGAGCTCCCCGTCACCGGGAAAAACGAGAGGAGGGTTCACGGGCAGCGGCCAGAGGATGGCGGCGCCGATGTTTCCAACGGCCAGCCAACGGCCGCTGGGGTCGACACCTCCTACATTCAGATTTTCTCCCCGAGACCGCGACCGCACGACCAGCGGCTCGGCACCGACCGGTGCGCGGAGGTCGTGGACGAACGCGGTCGGAATGCCGTCGTGCGGCCCAATCTCGATCAACCGGGTTCCCGAGGGATCGGTGCGATTATTCAGACCGTGCCCTTCGATCGTTCGCAGTGGCTCTTGGACGGCGTCGTTGATGGGCCACAGCTCATGGGTGTCCGAACCCACCTCGAGAACCGACAGAAGATCCAGTCCGTGGAGGAGTGTGATGTCAGCGATCGGATTGTCGCTCGTGTGGATCAGCCTTGGCGGAGCGATGGGTTCGACGAGACTCTGCAGACGAACGCGGTGCTCATCGCCCTCGGCAACGTAGGCGATCCACTCGCCCTCGGGATCCGGGTGCGTGGTCCGGGAGTTGGGAATCGTCGTCAACGATTCGGGAGGCGACGTCACCGGCCACAGGGCGATCTCCCAGGCTTTGCCGACGTCGACCAGAAACATCAGGCCTCGACGTGTCGGGATCAAGCGCCTGAGCTGATCCTCGTCCACATCGAGTGGTTGTCTCGCGGTTTCGGTGAACTCGGGCACCGAGTAGATCCGGATCTCGTTGTCCAGGTAAATGCCCATGCCACGACCGTCGGCAAAGAAAAACGGAGAGCCATCGCCGTCCTCGAAAACAGGGTCGCCGCCCGATCGATGATAGACACTGAACGCACCTTCTGACCTGACGACGCACCACTCGCCGTCCGAGCTGAACGAGACACCGCGGACAGGCCCTTCGTCAAAGGGTTGGATGAACCGCGCGACCGGGCCCTTCTGTAAGGCCCTGAGCGCGAAGAGCCGGCCCTCGTAGGTATCGGCCATTCCCAGACTGGCCCTGGCAAACGCAAGCGCTGCAGCTGGTTCCGCCTCGAGCTCGAGCTGGCCGAGGGCGAGCAGCTTCTGGGCCTCGGCGCGGTTGGCCGCGGTGACTGCCTGCTGGCGGGATACGCCAACGACAACCAGCACGGCAATGAGAATTGCGAATGCCGCGGCAACGGCGATTCGTCGGCGCCGACGCCGTCGGGTGGCGAGCGAAGTCATGGCCGCGGCAAACGCCTCTTCGGTTTCGGTGAGCCCGCCCGGATAGCGCTCGCGCCAGAGCTGGAACTCGAGGTAGGTGGTCCCGGCCCAGAGGCGATCGTCGTGCCTTCCGTGTTCGTCCCAGGACCGCGCGGCCTGCCGCAGCTCATCCCGGATCTGAGCACCCTCCTGGTCTTGCGTTTGCCACCGCACCAATCGCGGCCAGTTGGCGAGCAGCGATTCGTGGATGATTTCGACTTGGCGGGTTGGTTCGTGCTCGTCTTCCCGGACTTCGTAGGACGTGAGGAGACGGGCATCGATGAGTTCGCGAAGGACATCGGCAGCTCCATCATACCTGTCATCCAGAGCGAGGGGGTCCGACGACCGAGTCGAAGGATCCCCCGAAGCTCGGAGCGAACTCGAGGGCAGCGATGTGCTCTTAACCCGATGGGGATCCCTCGACTCCGCGGCCAGGGGCCGCCTCGCTCGGGATGACAGGGAGCTCGATTTACCTTCGAATACAGATAACAACTCATCCCATTCTCGAACCGCGCGGGTGCCCTCAGCTGTCACGAGGTTTCGGAAGAGTTCCCGCACGACGGCGATGCGCTCCATGCCGATGCGGTCGATTGTTGCCTCAGCGTGCCGTGCCAGTGCGCCGCCGACCCCGCCGATGTCGTGGTAGGCCTGGCGGGTGAGGAGGCCGGTCTCACGATCCCTGTTCTCCCACAACCGCGCGGCGGCAAAAGCCAGCAACGGCAACGCACCGCGTTCGCCCTCAACTTCGGCCAGCATTTCCTCCACCAACTCGTCATCCTCGAAGCGATAGCCGCACTTCATTGCCGGCCGCACGAGGGCTCGGCGGAGAGCGCCACCGACCGGCGGACCGATCGGTGTGAGCTCGGAAAAGACCGGTTTCAACGTCTCGATGTCGTGGCAGCGGAAAAGGAAGTCGTCCCGCATGCTGAGCAGCACGTGCACATCCGCTTCGAGCACGCAGCGATTGAGGAAGTCTGAGAACTGTTTCTGATCCTCGAAGGCGTTTTGCGTGAATAGCTCCTCGAACTGATCGACGATTAGCAATGCGTGGTCGCTTTGCTGGCTCCAGCGGGTGACTACCTCCATCGCCACTTCTGGATCGTCAAAGCGCAGAAGGAGGTCGACTGTTTCGGCGTCGCCGGCAAGTTTGGTGGCTAGCGCTCTGCTGAGGGCGAGCTCGGGATTCGTACCGGGAGTACATACGACGGTCGTCCAACTCGCGATGGCTCCGGGAATGAGCCCGGCACCGAGGAATGAGCTCTTTCCTGCTCCCGATGGCCCGACCAACGCGAGCATCCGAGCCGGCCCTTCGAGCTTGCGCCACATCTGCTCGACCTCGGCCTCGCGACCGAAGAAGTACTCGGCGTCGTTCTCGGTGAACGAAGCGAGGCCGGGGTAGGGATGGAGGTCCTCGGCGCCTTCGACGCGAAGGGTCACGTCCTCGAGCTCGCGGATCAGGGTATGAGCGGAGTTCGGGCGGCGCTCGCGGTCTCGAGCGACAGCGCGCTGGATGACGGCCGCCCAGGGGGAGTCCGGTACTTGCGCCGGTTCGGAGCGAACGCCCTCCCAGACGCTCTGCCGGGACTCGTAGCTCTTGATGCCGTCTGGGCTCACCATTTCGGCGAGGACAACTCCCGCGGCGTAGACATCGGCCCTCGCATCGAGCTGTTGCCCGGCCGCCTGCTCCGGAGCCATGTAGGCCGGAGTGCCGGCCACCGAGCCGCCGCCCTCGGTGTCCTGTCGAGCCAGGCCAAAGTCCATGACGACCACTCGCCCCGCCCGAGTGAGCATGATGTTCTCGGGCTTGATGTCGCGATGGACAAGGCCGACCTTGTGGATGGCCTCCAGGCCGGCCAGGAACTGCGAGGCGATGTCCTGGGCTTCCTTGAGTTCGAGGGGTCCGCGTTCCTGCAAGACCCCAAGCAGCGTGGCGCCATCGACGTACTCCATCGACACCAGCTCACGGCCTTCGATCTCGAT
>Ga0316197_10003781_pt1 | contig 10792 bp, 7 predicted proteins | sample OudBiesiAoxic_MG_FD_204939 | JGI IMG/M metagenome (GOLD analysis project Ga0316197, IMG submission 204939) | Coastal sediment microbial communities from Oude Bieten Haven, Netherlands - site A oxic | ecosystem: Environmental > Aquatic > Marine > Coastal > Sediment | place: Netherlands... | reverse complement strand
AGGACCTTTTCTACCGGCTCAACGTGATCTCCATTGAGTTGCCGCCCCTGCGGGACCGCATGGAGGACGTGCCTTTGCTCGCGGCCGCCTTTCTCGAACAGGCTTCGGCGCGTCACGGTGTAGACATTCGGCCGCTTTCCCCTGACGTTCTGCGGATCCTGATGGAACACGGTTGGCCGGGCAACGTGCGCGAGCTCGCGAACGCCGTCGAGCGCTTGGTGTTGCTCGCGGAGGACGGGCGACCGAGGGTCGAGGACCTGCCGGCAGAGCTTCAGCGGTCGGCGGCCGGAGAAGAGGGATGTCCTTTCAGTCTTCCGGCGGACGGGCTGGTCTGGGAGCAGGTCGAGAAAGGCATGATGCGGCAGGCTCTCGAGAGGGCGCAGGGTAACCGCGCGGCCGCAGCGCGTCTCATGGGTCTGACGTACAAAGCCTTTCTCTATCGTCTGGAAAAATATGGCATGGCTGGTGAGAACGCTAATAGCGTGACAGAATCTCCCGAAATGGGGAGTTGATCTCCGCATATGGGTAGTCCCGGCACCGAATGAGGCCCAAAATCTCTGGCACGGCGATTGCTCTACAGGAGACCGACATCAACGCCGCGAAAACCAACCGCGGCCAAAAGTACGACGGAGGAAAGAATGAAGCTAGAAAGTTGGGCACGATATCTGGTGGCGGCGGCACTGATCATCCTGGTCGGCGCGGCGTGGGTGCTGGCCGAAGAAAAGACCATGAAGGTCGAAGTTCGGAGCGATGACGGCAAAGAGATCTCGATTGAGGTCAACGGCGTCACCGAGACCGTGACTCTCGATGACCTCGCCGAAGGCGAAGAGCGGACCTACGATGTGGGCGGCCACGAGGTCACCGTCAAACGGTTGAATGATCGTCTCGCCCTCGTTCACGACGGCCTCATGGATGGCGATCACAGCCACCATCACCAGAAGATCTGGATCGATGGTAACGATGTGAGTGCTGGGGAGCACCGCGTGATGATCATGAAACGTGGTGAGGCCGGAGAGGTGGAAATAGACGTCGACGGCCATGGCGATCACGATGTCTTCATCCTTAAGGGAGAGGATGGCGAGATCGACATCGAGGCCCTCAAGGAAAAGTATGGCGACGATTTCGAGGAGTTCCACACCGCCCACGGCGCTCATGTCATGAAGTGGGTGGACGATGGGGATGGCGAACATCCGATTGTCATCCGACGCATGGGGCATCACGGTGGTGGCGACTACGTCACGTATCGCTGTGAGGAGACCGGCTCGATGTTGACGGTGAAGGCCGATGAGAACCTGCTGGATGACTACCTTGACCCGGTGACCGGGTGCGTGATGAAGAAGGTCGAGCACGCCGGCGTCCACATGATCAAGATCCAAAAGAAGAAAGTCTGCGAGGGCGAGGACGAGTAGTCCTTCGACATCGAAAAACGACTCCTTCGCCACCCCGGAGCGATCCGGGGTGGTTTTGTTTGGTTTTTTCGACACCCCTTGGAAGTCGATCAGGTCGGTGCTAAAATCGCGGCGCGTACTCCGTGCCTGAATAGACGAAATCACCTGTGAGGAGGCTGTCGCAGTTGCGGAAAAAATCGCGCAAAGGAGGTGACCGATGGAACGAACGACCGTCATCGATCAACCCCGCTTGCGTGTGTTCGGCCGCCGCCACATCGATCGTCTTCCTCAGATACGTCATCTTTCCGATGAACAGCAAGTAGCACTCAAGGCCGTATCAACCGTACTCCCGTTCCGAGTCAACGATTATGTACTGCGTGAGCTCATCGATTGGGATGACATCCCCAACGATCCTCTTTATCAGTTGACCTTTCCACAGGCGGGGATGCTCGATCGGGCCGACTTCCTTCGGCTCGAAGATATGGTTGTCAGGGGCCAGGAGGATGAGCGTCTACGCAGCCTCGTGCACGCCATCCACATGCGAATGAACCCGAATCCGGCCGGCCAGAAGATCCTCAACGTACCGATGGTCGACGGCGAGCAGGTGTTGGGGTGCCAGCACAAATACCGTGAAACGGTACTGTTCTTCCCGGTCCAGGGCCAGACCTGCCACGCCTACTGCACCTACTGCTTCCGTTGGGCCCAGTTCGTAGGCGAAAAGGACTTGCGCTTTGCGGCAAGAGGCGTCGAACAGCTGGTGCGATATCTGAGGGAGCACGATGAGGTCACCGACGTTCTGATCACGGGTGGCGACCCGATGGTGATGAGTGCCGGCCTCCTGAGGAAGACGATTGAACCGCTCCTCGATCCCTCGCTTGAGCATGTCCGGTCGATCCGGATCGCCACCAAATCGCTAGCCTACTGGCCCTACCGCTACCTCACCGACCCGGATGCCGACGATGTAATGCGTCTTTTCGAGGAGGTGCGTTCGAAGAACCGCCAACTCGCCTTCATGGCCCACTTCAGCCATCCGAGAGAGCTCGGCACAGAGGCGGTAGCCGAGGCAATGCGTCGTATTTTCGGCACCGGAGCGGTGATCCGCACCCAGGCGCCCCTCATACGCCACGTCAACGACAATGCTGCGGTGTGGTCCGATATGTGGCGACGGCAGGTAGCGCTGGGGGCGGTGCCGTACTACATGTTCGTCGAACGCGACACCGGTCCGAAGCAGTACTTCCAGGTCCCTCTGGCGCGTACCTTACGCATCTTCAGCGCAGCGGTGTCCCAGGTGTCCGGGCTGGCGCGAACCGTTCGCGGCCCCTCGATGTCGGCAACTCCGGGCAAGGTGCTGGTCGATGGCGTGACAACCATCGATGGCGATCCCTACTTCGTCCTCAAGATGGTCCAGGCGAGAGACCCGGGGTGGGTCAATCGGCTGTTCTTCGCGCAGTTCGACTCACAGGCGACCTGGTTGGAAGAGCTGCGGCCGGCATTTGGCGACAACCATTTCTTTTTCGACCCGTACATTCGCGCCATGTACGCCGGGCGGTGGAAGCCCGAGTGGGCGGGTGGCAATGATGCCAGCGAGGAACTCACGGCCTAGACAGATTAGGAATTAGGAATGAGGAATTAGGAATTCCCACGCGCCTGCCCAAACCGATACAGAGGTCAGGAGGCAGGGCCCGGGGGAGGTATGCTCTCGCCGCATCCCGCATCCTGCATCCTGCATCCTGCATCCTGCATCGAGCGGTTGAGTAGATCATTGCTGCTGAGTTGTCAGACGCAGGTAGAATGTGCCTCATTGCGATCGTGGGAGGGGCGAGAATGAGCGTAGACCTGACGAATCGATGCGTGTTGGTGACCGGTGCATCGAGCGGCATCGGCCGCGCTTGTGCTGAAGCCTTTGCGGCACGTGGGTGCCGTTTGCTGCTGGCTGCAAGGCGCAAGGATCGACTCGACGGCTTGGCGAGCGCTCTTCAGAAACGGAAAGGGGCGGAGGTCCTGACGACCTCGCTCGACGTGCGTGACCGTGGCGCCGTTGAAGACTGGGTCGGCGGACTGTCGGGTGCTTGGCGCGACATCGATATTCTGGTCAACAACGCCGGTCTTTCGCGCGGCATCGAACCGCTCCATCGGGGCGACATTTCGGACTGGGAGGAGATGATCGACACCAACGTAAGGGGCTTGCTCTACGTCACCCGAGCGGTCCTTCCCGGCATGGTCGATCGCGGTCAAGGCCACGTGATCAACATCGGTTCGATCGCCGGCCACGAGGTATATCCAGGTGGCAACGTCTATTGCGCCACCAAGCATGCGGTGACGGCGCTGAATCGGGGACTCGCCATCGATACCCTCGGCACCGGCGTGCGGGTGTCATCGGTTGACCCCGGCATGGTCGAGACCGAGTTTTCGCTGGTTCGCTTCCATGGTGATGCCGAGCGGGCGGATGGTGTCTACGACGGCCTCGAGCCGCTGAGCGGCGAGGACGTGGCCGAGGCAGTGGTCTTCTGCGCCACCCGCCTGCCACACGCCAACGTCCGGGAGATGATTCTCATGCCGGCGGCGCAGGCAGCGGCGGTGCATGCCCATAGGACGAGTTGACACTGTGAGACGGGCGCTTCTAATGGCCTCGGGCGCCAATCGCGGCGCCTACTACGCCGGTTTCCCAGGACTTCTGCAGGAGGCCGGAATCGACTTCGAGCTGTTGGCCGGGGTCTCGGCTGGTGGGATCGCAGCAGCCTGGTTCGCGGCTGGCGACCCGGAGGCGATGGTCGACTCGTGGCGTCAGGCGGATCCGTGGCGGATCGCCCCGCACCCGTTGATGTCCTTTGGGCGAATGCGAACCGTTGACCGATTGATCCAGGAAATTACGTTGAAGACCATGGACGTGCACGCCGCGAGAACGGCTGAGGCCGAGGTGGTGGTGGCGGCGGCCCGCGTGGTCGGCCCCGGGTTGCCATTGCCGCGGCTCGAGCCGGCATACTTCAGAAATCGTGAAGCTGAGGATGAAAACGCCTTTGGGCTCATGCTCCGGGCCACCGCTTTCGTCCCCTATATCAATGGACTCCGCGGCGCCGTTTCGATCGACGGAGAACGTTATATGGACGGCGGCCTGATTCACCGGGTGCCCCTCGATCTTATCCCCGAGGGGCGGTATGACGAGCTGTGGATCGCGGCATGTTCGCCGAACGGGCTCCACGAGCTCAGGGAAGAGCTCTCGCGAGTCCAACGCAAGGAGCGTCTGGTCGTCATCACCCCGAGTCGAGAAATGCCGGTCGGACGCTGGACGATGGAGTGGTCGAAGATCAGCAAGGCCATCGAGCTTGGCCGACGGGACATCGAAACTGCAATCGAGCGGGCCGATTCAACGGACGAAACCGTATTCATCGGTTCTGCTGAATTCACCCTGCCCGCCCATTAGAAGTGCGAAGGTGCGTCGGCGACACAGGTGCCACTCTTCGCATTGTCATCGGCGCACTCCTGGCGGATGGGCACCAAAGACAATGCGAAGGGTGGCACCTTGCACATCGCAGCGAGAAGCGCTTCTCGGTGGTGGCACCCTGCACGCCGAAGCGAGACGCGAGACGAAGTCTGCATCCTGCATCCTGCATCCTGCATCCTGCATCCTGCATCCTGCATCCTGCATCCTGCATCCTGCATCCTGCATCCTGCATCTGGCACGGTAGATGGCCGCCGCTGCTACAATTCGCGCATGAACCTCCAGACCTGCTCCATCATTCGCAACGTGGACGTTGACGGCCCGCGTTCCATTGTCAGCTGCAACCCAGCCACCGAAGAGGAGATTGCGACCGTCTCAGCCCTCGATCAGGGCGGTGCGGAGGACGCCGTCGAGGCCGCAAAGGCGGCCTTTCCCGGATGGTCCCACACGCCGGTGAAGGAGCGCCAGAAGATCATCTCTCGTTGGCTCGAGATCATGCTCGAAGAACGGGACGAGCTGGCGAAGTTGGTGTCGATTGAGGGTGGTAAACCGGTCAATGAGGCCAGACTCGTAGATGTATTCCCTGGGCTCGAATCCCTTTCCTACTACTCGAAACACCTTGATGAAATGCTTGCATTTCGTAAGGTGAAGCCGAATCAGATTCTGTTCGATCACTGGCAGGCGGGCTATCGATTCGATCCTCTCGGCGTAATCGCGATCATTACTCCATGGAACTACCCGGTGACAATTCCGATGGGCGAAATCGTGCCCGCGGTGGGTGCCGGCAACACGGTGGTTTTCAAACCGGCCTCTGCGACGACGCTGATCGGTCTGAAGCTCGGCGATATGGCCCGGCGAGCTGGTCTGCCGCCGGGCGTCCTGAATACTGTCGCGCTGCCAGGGTCCGCGACCGACGCAGTCCTTGATCACCCTGGCGTGGCCAAGGTCCTGTTCACGGGTTCGGTGGATATCGGACGCCACGTCGGGCGTCGTTGTGCGGAACGCATCATCCCCGCCCAACTCGAACTCGGCGGCAAGGATGCCGCGGTGGTGGCAGCCGATGCCCATCTCGAAAGGACTGCACGAGGGGTTGTCTGGGCGGCGTTCGTCAATACCGGCCAGACCTGTGCTTCGATCGAACGCCTCTACGTCGAACGCCCAATCTACGATCGGCTGCTGAAAAGAATCGTCGAACTCACCAAGGAGATAAAGGTTGGGGATCCATCCCTCCCCGACACCGACATGGGCCCTCTCACAACCAAAGGCCAGCTCGACATCGTCGCCCGCCAGGTCGAGGAGGCGCTGGCCGCCGGCGCTCAAGCGCTGACGGGCGGCAAGCGGTCCGATGGCCCTGGCTTCTTCTATCCGCCGACCGTGATTGTCGATGTGGACGACGACATGGAACTCATGCGCGAGGAGACTTTCGGGCCAGTGATGCCAGTCATCCCGGTCGATTCGCTGGAGGAAGGCATACGGCGAGCCAATGACTCGTCGTTCGGTCTCACCGCATCCGGTTGGACGCGGTCGAAGACAACAGCTGCCCGCCTGCAACGCGAACTCGATGCGGGGACGGTGACCATTAACGATCACCTGGTAACCGCAGGCGAGGCCACGGGCTCTTGGGGCGGCGTTCGCGACAGTGGCATCGGTCGCACCCACGGTCAGTTCGGCCTTTACAATATGGTCAACATCAAATACGTGATGCGCGACCCGGGCACCGACAAAGCAATGCCCTGGTATTACCCCTACGATGAAGACTTCGGGCAGTTCATGGGCGCAGCGATGCCGCTGATGTACCGCAAGGGTCTGGGCAAGTTCTCGACCGTTTTTTCTCTCGCGGGGACCAAGAGGTTCTGGCAACGCGTGAGGAAGTCGACGCTGCTGGCAAACCTGCACAAGTTGTTTTAGTCAGTAACCAGTATCCAATAGCCAGTCCCACCGCCTGCCCCCGAACCAGCGACCAGGTTTTGGCGTAGTTGCGCCCGTCCGCCCGGGGGGGATGGGCGGGTCTGGTTACTGATTACTTTTTCTCGCTACTGAGCAGGAATGCCCTCCACTAACAGCACCTGATAGCGGTCATGTGGGAATGGATGGATCTCAGGCATCGCGGCGAAAAGCCAGCCTTCGTAGTCAGCCATGCCCTCCTCGCTGATGACGACCCGCGCGGCGGGGTTCTGCGTTTCAGCCGAGCGACTCGTGATGCCGCCCTCGTCCATGACGAAGTCCGGGACAAATGTGCCGGCCGAAAGGGTGAGACCGCTGTCGCCAAGAACCATCGTCTCGCCAAGGGCCACATCGATGATATTGCCGTCTCCGGTTTCAGAGTCGACGACGTGCACCCTGATACCCGACCACGCCCCGGCGATCTCGGGATCGAGGCGGATGTCGGTGTTGAGGCCGCCCATCATACCGCCCATCGATTCACCCATGGCGGTGGCGGGGACGTCATCGTCCTGCATGGCCTTGACGTCAGTTTCGGTGGTGTCGGAGGAGGCTCCGCATCCCAGAATAAGCAACGGGAAGGCGAGCATGAGTGCAAACAGGTAGCGCATTTTTCAATCTCCTTCGGCGGGAGATTATAGCTCGGAAGATCGAATTCGAAATTCGGAATTCGGAATTCGGAATTTCCACCCGCCCAAAAGCAATTTCGGATTTCGGATTTCGGTTTTGCCACAACCCGCCCCTTTTTGCTCGTAGATGACGCAGATCCACACAGAGATAATCTTCTGGATGTATCTGTTTCATCTGTGGGTAGTTTTTCTGCATCTTCTGCCGACCAGCGGATTCTCCAATATTCCGCCAGCGTCCAGCATCCAGCATCGAGCATCGAGTATCCGCAGGAGCGGCGGGTAGGGTAGCTGCTTGCCACATTGAGAGTGCGTCGCTAGCATGAGCGGGCTCGAGTCGCTGGGAGGGCCGGATGGATTCTTTGTTCGAGTGGTTGAGCAACGCGATATTCACCGTCAGTGATCTCGTCTGGGGATGGCCCGCCGCGATGCCGCTCCTGGTCGTGCTTCTGGTGGGCACCGGCCTCGTCACGACCTTTCGCCTTGGTTGGATCCAGGTCCGCTACTTCCGTCACGGCCTCCGAGTCATTCGTGGCGAGTATGACGACCCCGAGCATGAGGGTGATCTCTCCCACTTCCAGGCCCTGACGACAGCGCTTTCAGCCACTGTCGGTATCGGTAACATCGCCGGCGTCGCCACTGCGATTCACTACGGGGGGCCGGGCGCGCTCTTCTGGATGTGGGTGACAGCCGTTTTTGGCATGGCCCTCAAGTTCACCGAATGCACATTGGCGATGAAGACCCGGGTCATTCTCCCTGGCGGTTCGGCGGCTGGTGGGCCGATGTACTCGATCGAGCACGGACTCGGCAGGAAGTGGAAACCGCTGGCGGTCGCTTTCGCATGCTTCGCCATCATTTCATCTTTCGGTTCGGGTAACGCGGTCCAGTCGTTCACCGTTGCCGATCAATTCCGGCAGGACCTTGGCGTGCCCACCTGGGTGACCGGGTTGATCCTCGCCACGTTGGTGGCGGCGGTGATCCTGGGCGGTATCCGCCGCATCGGACGGGTGACCTCGAAGCTGGTGCCCTTTATGGCGGCCACCTATCTCGGCGCGAGCCTGATCGTTGTTCTGCTCCATATCGACCAGGTGCCCGGCACCCTCGCCCTGATCGTCACCTCGGCTTTCCAACCGGCTGCTCAGGTTGGCGGGTTCGCGGGAGGTACCTTTATCTTCATGCTGACATGGGGCGTCAAACGCGGGCTCTTCTCCAATGAGTCCGGCCAGGGTTCGGCGCCGATCGCTCACGCTGCGGCCAAGACCGATGAGCCGATTCGAGAGGGCGTGGTGGCGATGATCGGTCCGTTCATCGACACGCTACTCATCTGCACCATGACCGGGCTGGTGATCCTGATCTCTGGTGTCTGGCACGAAAAACAGAAGCAGCAACTGCTGGTCAATAAGCAATCGGCGGTGGTCGCGATCGCTGCCGGGACAAATGTTCAGCTCGACGGCGAAATTGACGAAGAACAACTGGCGACCGGTGCATACGCCGTACTCGACGGCAAACCGGTTGATTTCGATTTGGTCCGGAACCACGCTCTGATCGACGATGTTGAGCTGCTGATCGCCGATGACCCGGTCCTGCTGCGCAACCTACGTGCATTCACAGGCAGGATCGAATTCGAACCGTTGGACGGCGGCAGACTGGAAGATACGACCGTGCTCGCCACCGACGGTGGTGCCGCAGATGGGGTTCTCGTACTGCGTGGCAAGGCGATGCAGAACGGTTCGCCTTTGACCGCATGGGCGTTTCGCGAAGGTCTTGGTAGGGTCGCGTTTGGTCACGGCCATCTGCTGGTTACCATGGCTGTCTTCTTCTTCGGGCTTTCGACTGCCATCAGCTGGTCCTACTACGGCGACCGTTCGATCCTCTACCTCGCCGGTCCGCGGTGGGTCGTTCCATACCGGGTTGTCTTCTGCATTGCCCATTTCCTGGGTGCCGTCTACTCGCTTGAGTTGGTCTGGGCATTTGGGGACATGGCCCTGGGTCTGATGACGATCCCGAATCTGATCTCGATCCTGCTCCTCACCGGGCTGGTCAAGGGATGGGTCGGAGAGTACGTCGAGGAGGGTAAGTTGGAGCCTCCCAAATTCTGACAGAAACCAATCGGCTTCTCGGGGAATTGGGAGGGTGCCGTCCGGAGATCACTCAAGAGAGAAGTTTTCCTTTGGAAAACATTCGGCAACTCAATCTCGACGAGGAGTTGCGGACGAACTCTTTTTTTGGGTGGTCCAGGCGGCCTCGGCAGCGCAAAACGACTCTCTAACAATTGGTCGAATTCCGACAATAGATCCGTTGTCCGCCATTTGGATGCCAAAGACTCCAGATTCGGTCGATGAGGTAGCTACCTCTCCCCGCCAATTCCGCCATTTCTCGGCCTCTCGGTTCCAACTTTCTGCAAATGAATCGCATTCACAATCAGAATCGATTTTGAGAATCAGGAGAATTCCAGGGCTTCTTGTTGACAACGAAGAATCGGCCACCGTAGTGTGTAGCGGTTAAAAATGTGGGCAAGTTTTTTTGTTGGTCTGATGGGAAGAATCCAAAGGAGGCCATGATGGGTAGGAGGGATGAGAGGTTAGGTGTGCCCGACGGTTCCCCTCAAGAGGAGGGTTTGGGCCGAAGGGACTTTGTCAAGGCTTGCATGATGGCTGCTGCCGCCGTCGGGCTCCCGGCCAGTGTCGGGGTCAAATGGGCGGAGGCTGCTGCGGCGGGTCTCAAACCGTCGGTGATCTGGCTCCACTTCCAGGAGTGCACAGGGTGCACGGAGTCGCTGCTCCGCACCTCGAGTCCTGGAATCGCGGAGCTCATCCTCGACCTCGTCTCGCTGGACTATCACGAGACATTGTTTGCCGCCGCGGGCTACCAGATCGAAGAGGCTCTGCACCAGGCGATGGAAGCGCACGCCGGCCAGTATGTGTGCGTGGTCGAAGGTGCGATTCCGAGGAAGGACGGTGGCATCTACTGTCAGATCGGTGGTAGGACCGCGATCGATATCCTCGAGGACGTCGCTTCGAAGGCGGCCGCAGTGGTTGCCATCGGTTCTTGTGCTTCGTGGGGCGGGATTCCGTCGGCCGATCCGAATCCGACCGACGCAGTCGGTGCGCCGCAGATCCTCGAGGGGACCACGGTGGTCACAATCCCCGGGTGCCCGGCGAACCCCTACAACTTCCTCGGAACGGTGCTCCAGTTCGTCGCCCTGGGCTCGCTGCCCGCGCTCGACGACAAGGGGCGTCCGCTCTTCGCCTATGGGCGAACGATCCACGAACACTGCCCGCGTCGCGCTCACTTCGACGCCGGTCGCTTTGCACGCCAGTACGGTGACGAGGGGCACAGGCTCGGTTACTGTCTCTTCGCCCTTGGCTGCAAGGGTCCGGAGACCCATGCCAACTGCT
>Ga0316197_10003780_pt1 | contig 10796 bp, 11 predicted proteins | sample OudBiesiAoxic_MG_FD_204939 | JGI IMG/M metagenome (GOLD analysis project Ga0316197, IMG submission 204939) | Coastal sediment microbial communities from Oude Bieten Haven, Netherlands - site A oxic | ecosystem: Environmental > Aquatic > Marine > Coastal > Sediment | place: Netherlands... | reverse complement strand
TGTCCCACGCTTTATTACTTAATTCAGATTGGGTTTTCAAATCGATTAAAGCCATTTTTTTCTGCGATTTGAGAATGTTTAGAATCACTTTTTCATTATCACTTAAATCAATAGCTTTTTTCTCTGGTCTCATTTGTGGAAAGAACAATACTTCTTGAATGGATTGGTTATTGGTTAAGAACATAATAAGTCTATCCATACCAATACCCATTCCAGATGTTGGAGGCATACCGTATTCTAATGCTCTTAAAAAGTCTTCATCAATAAACTCCGTAGCCTCATCATCACCTTTTTCGGCAAGTTTTAATTGATGTTCAAAACGTGCTCTTTGGTCAATTGGGTCGTTTAATTCAGAATAGGCATTAGCGATTTCTTTACCACAAACCATAAGTTCGAAGCGTTCTGTTAACTCAGGGTTATCTCTATGCTCTTTACATAAAGGACTCATTTCTTTTGGATAGTCGGTAATAAAAGTTGGTTGTATATAATTACCTTCGCATTTTTCTCCAAAAATTTCATCAATAAGTTTTCCTTTACCCATGGTGTCATCAACTTCAACACCTAAGTCTTTTGCTGCTTGCCTTATTTCGTTTTCACTTTTTCCTGTAATATCGAATCCAGTAAAATGCTTTATAGATTCTGCCATAGTCACTCGAGGATATGGAGCTTTAAAATCTATATGATGTTCACCATATGTGGCTTTTGTTGAGCCGTTTACAGCCAATGCACAATGCTCTAGCAATCGCTCGCAGAAAGCCATCATCCAATTATAATCTTTGTAAGCCACATATATTTCCATGGCTGTGAATTCTGGGTTATGAGTTCTGTCCATACCTTCATTCCTGAAGTTTTTCGAAAACTCATAAACACCATCAAAACCACCAACGATAAGTCTTTTTAAATATAATTCGTTGGCGATACGCATGTACAAAGGAATATTTAAACTATTGTGATGAGTAACAAATGGTCTCGCAGCAGCACCACCGGGAATCGGTTGTAAAACAGGTGTTTCAACTTCAAAGTAGCCAGCATTGTTAAAAAACTCGCGCATGGCATTAAAAAGTTTGGTGCGTTTAACAAATACCTGTTTCACTTTTGGGTTCACTACTAAATCGGCATAGCGCTGTCTGTAACGTTGTTCAGGATCTGTAAAGGCATCATAAACAATACCATCCTTTTCCTTTGGCATCGGTAAAGGTTTTAAGGCTTTACTTAATACCGTAAAATCTTCAACTTTAACGGTTTTCTCACCAACTTGGGTAGTGAATAATTCACCTTCAATACCTATAAAATCACCAAAGTCTAATAACTTCTTGAAAACGTCATTATATTTCGCTTTGTCTTCTCCTGGACAAATCTCATCTCTATTAAAATATACTTGAATTTTACCTTCAGCATCTTGAATTTGTGCGAATGAGGCTTTTCCTTGCAACTTAATGGCCATAAGTCGACCAGCGATATTCACTTTTTTGCCTTCTTCAAATTGTTCTTTTATATTTTTTGAAGATTGATTTACAGGATATAAATCGGCAGGATAAGGATTTATACCTAGTTGGCGTAATTTGGCTAATTTTTCTCTTCTTACTAATTCTTGTTCAGAAAGTTGCATGCTAATTATTTTATTTTCCTATCATTTTTTGATAGACGAGTGCAAAATTACACTATTTAAAAAAATTAGCATACAACTTTTACTAGATTTTAAAAATTGTAAAATATCAATTTTACAGCATGACCTATTTAGATGGGTTTAATACGTTCCCTTTAATATATAAGGTTTTTTGAGGTTCGCTAGCATTAGACATAACCGTTATTGTTTTCTTAAAAACGCCTATTCTGTTTGTAGCATATTTAACCTGAATTTCGCTTGTTTCACCTGGTAAAATAGGTTTTTTAGAATATGAAGGTACCGTACAACCACAAGAACTTCTTACTCGTGTAATGACTACAGGAGCATCGCCAGTATTTTTAAAAGAAAACATACGTTCTCCATTGGCGTTTTGATCAATCGTGCCATAATCTATTTCGGTTGTTTCAAAAGTCATAACACCTACTTTTTGTTCAGTCGTGGTTTCTTGCGCGTAGGTTGCTCCATAAACAAATAAGCAAACTAATAATAACCATTTCATTTTTGTTGTTTTTAGTTGATTGATTTTTTGTATCATAATATTGTGTTTTAAATTAATTCTGTGCAAACATCAAATAATTTATTTAAAAAAAGAAGTTAATTGGGATTGAATTAAGTACTAGTACCTAGTTATAAATTTTTAACTATTTGTTATTTAATGATTTAAGCTCATCTCGAGATTGTACGTTAAGTTTTTTAAAGATGTTGTTTATATGCGTTTTAACGGTACTGATGCTTACAAATAAGGCTTCTGCAATTTCTTTATTGGTTTTATTCTCTAAAATTAATCCAAGAATATTTTGTTCTTGTTTAGTAAGGCTTTCAAGATTAGACAATGAATTTTTCAATTTCATTTTTCTATATGAAGGCCAGAGAATAAAATTTATCACTACCGAAATGAGTAGCAAAAGCCACAGTAAATAATTCCAGTTAAATTCTGAATTTTCGTCATTGTTAGAAATTATAAATTTATCGGAATTAAGTTCAAGCTTAAATTGTTGAGCGTAAGTTGAATTAGGATAACGATTTGTTAGCCTGTCCATTAAATTATTGTAGTAGGAGTTAGTTTTTAGATCTTCTAAATAAAAATGATGGAAATCGCTGCTTCTATCAGATAGAAAATCATAAATATATAACTCAGCGAGAGGTTCATTTAACGATGCTCCATAGTCTTGCAAAGTTTTAAACCATTTTTTATTGTTCAGTTTTCTATTGGCCTCACTTCTATAATCATTAAAAGCGAACTTCATTTCATTCTTTATGGAATCAATCTTAATAAATACTTCTGTGTTTTCGTTACTTGATTTTATATCGCAAAACATTTGTTTTTCAAAAGAGAAAGGAAGCTGAATAGTATCCTGGTTTTTCGCAATAAAAATAACCTCTTTACTATCCTCGCAATTTCCGTTAAAATGAATGTCGTTGTCATTTTCTTCTGTACAATTATCGACGTGAATGCGATAAATTCTATGTTCATTCTCTAAAGCGTCACCTGAAAACTCAAAAAAGCCAATACTATCCGTTGTTGTTTTAGATATTATTTGCTCTGAATATATCCCTGAAATTTTTCTGTAATCTTCAATAATAGACAGGTAAACATTGCCCTGCCAAATAGAGTTGTCTACATGACCACTAAAACTATATTGTGCTTTAGTAGCTGCTGTAGATAGTAGCATTAGAAATATTATACATTGTAAGCGCATAATACGAAACTACTATATTTTTTTTAGAAAATTGAGGTTACATGAGAATCAGTAAATTCTCAAAATTAAATCTATTAAATATCATGACTATAGTCATAAAAATACTCGTGTTAAATCTCTTATTTTGTATAGTCTTAAGTTTGGTAATTTCCTTCTTATTCGAATAAATTATTTTATAAAATATTTTAAATATTGAAACATGAAACATCTTATTTTAAAAACTATCGTTCTAGTTTTATTCTCTACTAGTTCATTCGCTCAAGATTTATCGCCTTATATTAAAGTTGGCGAATCGTCTGATGGCATGCAAGCTGTGTCAGAACAAATCATTCAAACTCTAAAAGATAATGCCTTTACCATATTAGGAAGTTATAATGTTTCTGATAAAAATGCTTTAAAAGTGATTGCATTTACAAGGGATGATTTAAAAAATACGGTTATTAAAGTGGCCGATAGAGGAGCATTAGCAGCTACGATGAAAATTGGTTTGGTGATGAAGAATGATAAAGTTGTTATTTCTTATACCAATCCAGATTACATCTTAAGAGCTTACTTACCTATTAATTATAGTACTTATAAAAGTACATTTGTAAAATTCAGCTCCGATTTAAAAGCTGCTTTGTCAAGTGTTGGAAATGAGTTTAAACCATTTGGAGGAACCGTTGAAGCGGATAAATTAGCTAAATATCATTACAAAATAATGATGCCTTACTTTACAGATCCAGTTGAATTAAATGAATTTTCATCGTTTGAAGAAGGCCTAAAAGTTATTTCTAATAATTTACAAGCTAAAAAAGGTCATACAAAAGAAGTTTTTAGACTTGTTTATAGTGATGAAAAAGTTGCTGTATTTGGTGTTGGACTTCAAAGTAAGGAAGATGGAGAATCTTATTTTTTACCCAAAATAGGAGAGGACCATGTTGCTGCGATGCCCTATGAAATTATTTTACAAGGCAAGGAAGCTACGATGTTACATGGGAAATATAGACTTGCTTTACATTGGCCGGAACTCACAATGGGAACTTTTATGCAAATTATGAGTACACCTGGCGATATTGAAGATACGCTTGAAGGCTTATGTGAATAAATAGTAGGTTGAGTAAAATATTTATCGATTTGTAACAACTTATTTTGAATTACGTCATATAGGTAATCATCAATTAAAAAAATCAAAATGAGTTTTTGGAGAGTGTTACTGTCTATTTTATGTCCACCTTTAGCTGTTTTAGATAAAGGCTGTGGTTCTATAATTATCGTGTTTTTATTATGGCTTTGTGGATGGGTTCCAGGGGTTATAGCGGCCTTAGTTATATTAAATAATCCTAATAGGTAAACATAAAAAATATTGTAATTTTGCACACTATGAATAAGTGTGTTGAACTTCAGGATTTAGGCTTAAAGGACTACAAGGAAACTTGGGATTATCAAGAACAATTGTTCAAGGGTATTGTAGATACTAAAATTAAAAACCGAAGAGAAGACTTAGAGTTAGTTACAAACAATTATTTTTTGTTTGTAGAACATCCGCATGTCTATACGTTAGGTAAAAGTGGTGATTTAACAAACTTACTTTTAAACGAATCACAGCTTGAGGAAAAAGGGGCGACTTTTTATAAAATAAATAGAGGAGGCGATATAACATATCATGGGCCAGGACAAATTGTTGGCTACCCTATTTTAGATTTAGAAAATTTCTTTACAGATATTCATAAGTATTTAAGGTTATTAGAAGAAATGATAATTCTCACCTTAGCGGAATATGACTTAAAAGCGGAGCGCAGTCCAGGTGAAACCGGAGTTTGGCTAGACGTAGGAACACCATTTGCAAGAAAAATATGTGCTATGGGAGTTCGTGCCAGCCGATGGGTAACCATGCATGGTTTCGCATTAAACGTGAATGCTAATTTGGGGTACTTCGATAATATTATTCCATGTGGTATTAGAGGAAAAGCAGTGACGTCTTTAAATGTTGAATTAGGTGTGAAAGAGGTTCCCGTCAATGAGGTAAAAGAAAAATTATTAAAACATTTTGCAGCTTTATTTGATGTAGAAATAACCCAAAAAATCCTCTAAAGAATTAATTTTATAGGATTTTATTAGATTCAGTAATCAGATGTTAGATGAATACCTCTGATTCTAATTTAATTATTGTTTTTACAGAATTAGTTATTAAACAGGCTTTTTCACTCTTTTCAATGAGTTTTAAACCTTTTTCTTTATCTGATATGTCTTCAATTGTTAGATTAACTTTAAGGGTAATTTCGCTAATCATAAATTTCCCATCAATTTTTTCCAAAATACCATTTGCTGAGATTGATAGGTTTTTAAATTCAAATTTTGAATAATCTGCAACCGCTAGAAAGGTCGTCATAAAACAGCTGCTAACCGAAGCAATAAATAAATGCTCTGGAGACCAAATTCCAGCAATGCCTTTATCGAATTCAGGAGGTGTCACAACCTCAATACTTGTGTTTAAATCAGGTGACTTTAAAAGCCCTTTTCTGCCTTCTTCCCAGTTAAGATTCACTTGATATGCGTGTTGTAGTGCCATAATTTTATTTTTATGGTGTAAATTTACGACGCGTTAAGAAAATTGAATGAAACAATTGTAACATTCATTTCTTCATAAGTTTAATAGTACTTTTTTCTTAACCAAAAAGCGACTCTAACTAATACAATTAATGCGGGTACTTCAACTAATGGTCCAATAACACCAGCGAAAGCTTGACCAGAATTTAATCCGAATACAGCAATGGCTACCGCAATAGCTAATTCAAAATTATTCCCAGCTGCAGTAAATGAAATAGCTGCATTTTTATCGTAATCTGCACCCATAGCTTTACTTATAAAAAACCCAATTAAGAACATGATGGTAAAGTAAATGAGTAATGGAATAGCGATCACTAAAACATCTTTTGGAATTTCAACAATCAGTTCTCCTTTAAGTGAGAACATTACAATAATAGTGAAGAGTAGGGCCATCAAAGTTAAAGGTGAAATAGTAGGAATAAATTTATTTGTATACCAAGATTCTCCTTTCAGTTTTACTAAAATAAGCCGACTTAAAAACCCTAAAACAAAAGGAATCCCTAAATAAATAGCAACACTTTCTGCAATGGTGACTATTGAAATATCAACAATAGCGCCTTCAAATCCAAAATATGGAGGTAATACAGTTATAAATAACCAGGCATAAAAACTATAGGCAAATACTTGAAAAATGCTATTTAAAGCGACTAAACCTGCACCATATTCGCTGCTACCTTCGGCTAAATCATTCCAAACAAGTACCATGGCAATACATCTTGCCAAGCCAATGAGTATCAATCCAACCATATATTCAGGATAGTCTTGTAAAAATGTAAGAGCCAAAACAAACATTAAAACAGGACCTATAATCCAATTTAATAATAGTGATATGGACAATATTTTTACATTCTTAAAAACCTTAGGTAGCAAGGCATAGTTTACTTTTGCTAAAGGCGGATACATCATTAAAATAAGTCCAATTGCAATAGGAATATTGGTTGTTCCACTGCTATAGGAATCAATGAGTTTAGGGAAGGATGGGATAAAATAACCGATACCTACACCTATTGCCATAGCTATGAAAATCCAAAGCGTTAAGTAACTATCTAAAAAGCTAAGTTTCTTGATTGAAGACATACTTCATTATTTTATTTGAGAAAATACAAAATATAGTTCGGTTGCAATTTGAATGCTTCGCTCATGATATTTTTCCTTTTGCTGAGGTGTATTATCGAAAGCTTTTGGATCTTCAAAGGTTATAGGGATTCGTTTTTCTGCTCCAACTATAAACGGACAACCAACATCGGCATTAGAGCAGGTCATGATAGCAGCAAATTCAGATTGTGGATTAAAAGTATCATCATAGGTTTTTGAAAAACAAATAACAGGATGTGCGTTCTCAGAATATTTAACGGCATAAACAGGATTATTGCCTTCAGAAAGCGGTTTTATATTAAAACCAGTATGTATTAATGTTTCAGCAACCATAGGAAACATGGCAGTAGCTTCTGTACCACCTGAATAACAAAATACTTGTTTAATATTGAAATGGTGAGCCATCACTTGTGCCCATATCTGCGATAAATGACTTCTTCGCGAATTATGAGTGCAGATAAAATTTAACCTGATGTCTTTTTGCTCGTTTTTTTTGTTCTGAATATAATCTATTAAAGGTTGAAGAACAGATTTACGTGCGTCAGAGATTTTTTCAATGTCTAAACTATCAATGGCCTTTTTAATATCAGTATAAATCATATTGGTTTATATGGTTTTTGGTTTAACAGCAACCGCTTTGAGGTGTGCAACAAGAATCATTTTTATCTTGGAGTTCCGTTAGTTTTATTTTTGGTTTCTCATTTTTTATTCCTGGCTTTTCAGCATAAACCGTGATGCTAAAAATACCAATACTATCAGAATTAAATATTTTAATAGCATCTTCATCAAGGTACTTGCTTAAAATATCATCAGGAATAGTAATCGGTTTTTCCTTCTGTATTTTTACGTTTGAAAATCCTGAGTCCGAAATATGTTTGAGATAATCTGTTTTTTGTATGGCACCAGCAACACAACCAGCATACATTTCGGCATCTTGTTTTAGAGCTTCCGGTAAACTACCAACCAGTACAATGTCCGAAATACTAAAGTGGCCTCCGGGTTTTAAAACTCTGTGAATTTCTTTTATAACTTTTTGTTTGTCTGGTACGAGGTTAAGAACACAGTTGCTAACTATAACATCGGCCATATCATTACTTACTGGCATATTATCTATATCGCCTTCTCTAAATTCTACATTGTTATAACCTAACTTTTCTGCGTTTATTCGCGCTTTTTCAATCATTATAGGAGTGAAATCAATACCTATTACTTTTCCTTCAGTACCAGTTTCATGTCTAGCAACAAAACAGTCATTACCAGCTCCAGAACCTAAATCAATAACAGTATCGCCCTTACTAATATGGGCAAAATGAGTTGGAAGTCCGCAACCAAGCCCTAAATCGGCATCGCTAACATAACCATCGGTTTCAGAATAATCGTCCATCATAATATTATATACTTTATTGGATGGTGTTGTGGCACCACAGCAAGATGAAGCGTTTTCTGTTTTTCCTTGCTCGGCAATTTTTGTATACCTGGATTTTACTATGTTTTTTAATTCTTGTTCAGTTTTCATTTGATATTTTATTAAGTGATGAAACAATTTATGGGTTTAGCAGCATTCAGATTTATTAGTATCACTATCAAGAAAATTGAGAAGTATGTTTTTCATGAGTGACCAGTTTGTTTGATCAATGCAATAGCAAACACTCGTTCCTTCAATATTTCCTTTTATGATTCCAATGGTTTTTAATTCTTTTAAGTGTTGAGAAATAGTAGGTTGTGCTAAACCAATTTCGTCAACCAAATCACCACAAATACAGCTATTAATTTTAACAAGGTGTTGTAAAATAGCTACTCTTGCAGGATGGCCAAGTGCCTTTGCTATTTGTGCAATCGTATTTTGCTCTTCTGTAAAGATTTCTGTTTTAGTTAATCCCATTCCATTAATTATTATATTGCAATATTACGATTAATATAGATATAATAAAAATGTTTATACTTTTTTTGTGAGTTTTTAAAATGGTGTTGGAGGTTTGATTTACATCAATATTTTCTAATGATTAAAACGAACTTGATCAAGGGACTATTTAAAACACCTAATAATTTATTAAGGTTATCTATATAAAAACTAAGATTATGGTCAGCACTATGCCTGCCGTTGCGAAGTACATACCTTTTTTGAAAATAGGCATTTTCGGAGTATACATCCAGAATGCAGAAAGCACAAAAAATAATAACGATAACCCAAAAAAGATATTTAAAAAATATAAGGGGCTGTCTGTTGTTGCTTTATGCAAGCGTTCCATTTTTTCGAGTATAAAAGGAAGTTTCATCTTTTTTACAGATGCTATTCCAGTCTTTTGATTATAATAGCCATCCTTAAAATAGAAAATATCACCCTCAATCTTTTCAACCTTCACAGCCATTTTTAATTTAGGACTTAATTCACCTGCTGTAAGATTAGGCTTCAACTGTCTTTCTGAAATAGCTTCATGTTTTAAAAAGTTTGTTTCTCTAAAAATCATTATGGTACCGCTTAAAGCATAAGCAGTCATGATTCCTGCTAAGAAATAGCCTAAATATCTATGAATTAATCTCATTTGAAATGAGAATAGTTTTTTACGTTTACTCATCCTTAAAAGGTGTTTTTATAAATAAAATAGTATGGATAACCCGTTTAAGTAAATGTTATTGAATTCCTGTTATTTGTAATCTAACCCAAATCCGAATTTGAATAGTGGATTTTCACTATCGTATGGCACGTCCGTTTTTTGATTGTAAACAGCTTCCATTGATGATGGTAATTCAAAAGGTAATTTTCCCTTTGGAGATGCGTTTCCAAAAAGCACTTCACAAACGGATTGATCGCTGGCGCCATAATCGGCAATAAGAGCATACGCATTTTCTGCAATTTCTGGGATGACTGCCGGTCGATCTAAATATAGGTTTACAACAGTTGGAATAGTTTTTAAAAGCTTTAGAATTTTATCCTTTTCATCTCCTTTAAAATCTAAATCTCCGTGATGAAAACTTTTAGCAAACGGCACTTTAGTTTCGGCCGGATACCAAGGTGTGTTTAATCTGATAATCGCATAATCGGCTTCTTCAGGTGTTGAAACTACTGTGGCAAATTTTGCTACTATAGTGCTATCTATGTTTTCTATATAAACCTTTAGTTTATCTTTTTGAAGTGGAAGCAATTCTGCTTTATTTTTAAGTAATGTCATGGACTCCTTTTGTGTTCTTTCTCCAAGTTCTCTTGACGATTTTTTATTTAGTACTTCAGATACGTTGCTCTCATCTATAAATGGATTTTCAAATAGCCCAAGCTGAAATTTTTGTCGGAGTAATCTTGTGATGGATTGATTTATTCTTTCTTCTGATAACTTACCTTCATTAACCAATTGCACCACTAATTCTGGTCGATTTTCCCCACCAAATTGATCGCAGCCTGCTTCAATTATTTTTTGAGCTCTTTCTAAGGCAGTTAAATTTTCAACACCCCAAGCGCGAGCCTTCCAAACAACATCGGGTCCCATGGGACGATCGGTAATTAAACCCCAGTCCGTACAAACGACGCCGTCATAATTATACTTTTCCCTTAATAAGGTTGTAATTATCATTTTATTATAACTCATAGCAACGTTCTCATCTGTTTGGTCGGTAGGTACACCATAGTATGGCATGATGGCCGCTGTGTTTGCCTCAAAAGCAGCTTCAAAAGGAATCAAATGATAATCGAAATTATCACCTGGATATATTTGGCCTTCTTGAAAGGAAAAGTGAGGATCTAAACCATTTTTCTGTGGTCCACCACCAGGAAAATGTTTCGTCATACAAGC